>Ga0056128_1005408_pt1 | contig 16076 bp, 8 predicted proteins | sample WorMetLIZISLAND2_FD_71113 | JGI IMG/M metagenome (GOLD analysis project Ga0056128, IMG submission 71113) | Marine gutless worms symbiont microbial communities from Max Planck institute for Marine Microbiology, Germany - Olavius geniculatus... ... | reverse complement strand
AAATCAGTTGATTTTTTTCTATATAGCTTTAATGTTTTTACTCTGGCCCATAATGCATTTTTGGTAAAAAATGCGAACATATCACTAATGTCGTCCGTCGATCGATTTCAGCCTTTTGTAGCTCGAACTTTGCTTCTTGACGGCCACTTGTTATAAGCCCAAAGTTGAAACTCGTATAAACGCATATGGCCACAACACTAACGTGCTTAGAGTCAGTACATTTCTGTGAAAATAAGCACAGGTAAAATATGTCATGAAATATTTTCACAATCGCGCGATGGATGCGATATTCAAATTAGAAAACGGAAATGAACGAAAAAGACAGTCAAATGGACGGACAAGCGAAACACGCAATGCGGCCTATCACACGGCTGTCGGGCTGCATAATAAATTATGTAACCGAGCGCGGGTGAAAATGCAGCCATAAAATAAAGGCAGTATCGCGTGACGAGAAAAGGGTGGATGGATGTGACCGACTAAAGCACGGTTCTCATCCAACGCAAAAGCACGCAACGTACGCAACGCAACACACGCAACGGCTGCTTCTATCCCTGCGTTTTGGCCGTTGCGTCAGCTGCGCTCGTTGAATTTGTTGCGTATTTTTTTGCGTACGCTGCGTGCGTTGCGTTAAATGGAAACCACACTTTATGGACGGTCATGTGACAACAATAATTCATTGCTCCTCGTGACAAACCGACATTAGTGATATGTTCGCATTTTTTACCAAAAATGCATTATGGGCCAGAGTAAAAACATTAAAGCTATATAGAAAAAAATCAACTGATTTTGATTCTTAGCAAAATCGATCGTAGTTTTTGCATGCAGACACGTGCGGCGTGGGTTCCTTCTGATCAGTGGCGTAGACAAGGGGAGGCGGCACGGGGCCCAGTCCTCTAATGGCTGAGCAAATTTCTTTTTAAAATATATTTTGGGGACTCAGGAAAATAATTAAAATTGTTGCCACCAGATCTCAGAATGTAAGACTATAATACCAAATTCGATTTCGGCTGGCGCTTCGTTTCAGACTCTGCTGCTGGAGCTCACATCGCTCCTCCAGACCTACTAGCTGGACTCTACTTCTAAGACGAAAAATGGGAGAAAAAAAGAAAAGAGAAGGGAGGAAAAGGGAAGATAGGTTAGAGGAAAAAAAAGTAGGAGAAAAAAGGGAAGAAAGAGGAAGAACGAAAAAGGGAAAGAGAAGGAAGGTTAGGCCCCCAATCGACATTTCTGGCTGCACATTGGTTCTGGTGAGAGCGCGTGTCGTGTGCTGCATGCAAATTTCCGCTGCAGACGCTCGCTCAGACAGCCGCCCGCCGACGTCTTGGCGGTCAGTCAAGTCAACGAAACACTGGCGTTGACAACTCGACCTCGGCCCTGGGTATTCAGACATCGATGACTTCACTCACGGCTGGCTGGCTTCTTCAACTATAAACGCGCCATCTAGCTAGCAAATTTTCCCGTCTGTCGATTTCCGCTCGATATTTCCCCGCTCGGTTTTGAGAACTCGATCGCTTCTTTCAGTAAAAGAAAGTTCGATGACATCGGTCGATATTTAACGAAGTTATAAAGTTGCAAAACCGTGTGCGTTTGCCCATTGTAGATATGCCAGACGGTTTTTCATGTGTGTGCTTAAGCTCCACTTACTTCTAAAAACACGAAAGCACAGCGATGAAAGCACATGCAACAAATCAGCATCTACGTGTAGTGGAGTTAAGGCCGTAGTTACTTGGCAACTTGCAGAAGACCGGCTCGTTGGCAGAATACGTCATCGTCTTGGTGGCCTGTATGTTGAAATGTTAAGACACCTGTGCTGTGTGTGACTGTGTGTGACTCAGCAGCGTGCATCCAGTGAGCTAGACAGAGATTCGTTGGCGGCGACGCCAGTAAATTCACATCTAGGCATAGAGATCGTTAGTTGTTCGCACGCTAGGTTGCTCGCATTGAATTTTGTTGAATTATGGTACTCAGTCACGCACGCCAATTCACACGTCGCCGTACAGCACATACTTCGCTTCTCGACAGGTCTGTAAACTCAAAGGCTCAGATTCCATCTGCTTCGATTTGTTGTTGGTGTACAACAAGCCGTGCAGGAAACCTAGGCTACAACAAGTTGTACAACACCTTGACCTTGATCTTAACCTTGATTTATCCCGCATCCAACTGGACACTTTGGGCCACACTCCGACGCCATCCGTGTCTTTCAAGAGCTGCCACCTTTACTTTCTCCCAGGTGAACCCCATCTTTTGTAAGTCTTTGTTGACTGTGCCCCTCCAGTTTGTTCGTGGTCGACTTAGTTCTCTCTTGTATTCTAATTGCTTGCTGTACGTAGTATGATATAAAAAAAAACATATGTCCACAAATATCAAAAGCCTGCAACAAATTGACAACATTTTGACATGTAAGCCTCTCACGACATGGCGAAGTCATGGAGTATGGTCAATAAACTATGCTACCGTCGAAAACGAAGTCACTAAGTTTTCGTCATAACCTCATCACACATTGACCGGACAGAGTTTCATGATTCATTTATTAGCACATTTGGCAGTACATTTACAATAAAGTGATTATGAAAGATCCGCTTCATTGTGACAGTGAAATTAATACGTAAAAACTCACAAAAGAGATTTGATAAGTGTAAAACTTTTGCGGTGTGGTTGGATTTTTCATAATCGATTTAGTGCAGAATCATTGTGGAGTATTTCGGTGGAATAAATTTTAAACTACGCCAACATTCGACGAAATTATAAAAAATACTTACTTCCCGGGCAAACCGGTTGGACCTCACCAATTTGTCGACAAAAGACACTTAATCGTACTGTATCAACCATACTCGCTATATATATGGTAGGCCTATCAAAAAGCAGTCGGGCCAGACAACTTCAGAGCTCTTACCTCCAAGTGGTGTCTAGGCCTACTAGAACTGCCACTTAGTTATGCAGCAAGTTGTTAGTACTGTTTTAGAATTTGATGTGCGACGTTCGAGCATAAATAAATCAGAGGCGTTGCTAGCCTAAACCACCTGTAAAGTCCTGTATCTGTTACTTTCCCACCAGCCGCCATTAGTCAATAGCAAATTATACTGCTTGGTGACAGGCACATGCGTGTGAACAAAGTTCCCAGAGTCGTTATGCAATGCCAGGACGACTGGGAATCGAACGGATAACACCTCGATTGCATGTTCGACGCCCAAGCCATGCATGCGTCACATCAGAAAACCACTACAGATAGACGTATAGTTATTTCATAATGAGGTAAGCACGGATAACAAACAACCTGGCTTGCGTAAAGCCTGCCGGAAAGCCAGGAATCTGATAAGAACACCATTACACCTTCAATGAAAGCACTTTTTGTGCACGGGTCTAATAGTTCACAAAAAATAACAGTAGGCCTATCATAGACGCTAATTAACTGTGTCCACTTGGTTAATAAACCTTATTGTCAATAAAACATATGTGGAATGTTCCTATTTGTACTTTTCGCACTTTAGCAATTACGCTGGTTATCGCAAATCGCAATAGCTTTTGGGTTAGTTCTGCAAAATTTGTTATATTGGCTACTTGTAGAACAATACAAATATCAAAATACTTAATTTTTTGCCGCCACGTACAGTTAATGCATGTGATATATGTTTCTTAAAATAAAGTTAAAACTGTTACGAATGGCACAGCAGGCGATTCGATTGTTTCAGACAGTGGCGGCGCCAAGATCTGAAAGTTGAGAGGTAGCTTAAAGTGCCGAAGGTCAGGAAGGGATACGGAGAGATCTTCTCTCGTCACAGGACGCGAGAAAGTCATACCGAATTTCACACTCGAGGACTGTTGACAGCAAATCTAATCCTGCGATCACATCCGTGTGGATAAGAAGCTATAGTCGGTTATGTAAATGAGAATAACCCTGCACATTAATGGGCACCTATAGTAAAGACCTTCGTATCATAGTGTAAGTGTTGCGTGACGCTCGGCCTTGGCTCGGCTTTCTTAACGTTACGCTCGTGAGAATTCATGTTTATGATGTAGGCGATCATAATAGCGACCGAACAGCGTGCGGATACCGTATAGTTGTCACTTCGATCGTCCAGTCACGGTAAGTTTTAACGAGCACTTTGTAACACAACGCTAACAGATGAACTAAAGGAACGAGAATCTCAGCTATATTTGTTGTCTGTTAATAGACCAGTAACGTATAGGCACCTCTGAGATGCTATACGGAGTGCGACAAAAAGTTACAGTAACGGTTTCTTGTTTTTTTCATATGCAAGCTTTTGTAACTTGACGTAAAATTACACAAATTTTATTTATTATTTGTAACAATACAAAATTGCCGAACGGCATTAGGCCTACGTTGCAGTTTTTACGCGCGAAAGCAGCTACTGCTTTCAGCGCGTCTTAGCCATCGCAATTCTGTCTGTCCGTCTGTCTGTCCGTCCGTCCGTTTGTCCGTCACACGGGTGGATCAGTCAAAAACGGTGCAAGCTAAAATCACTAAATTTTCACCGTCGGCTGCCTGAAAGACTCTAGTTTTAGGAACCGTAAAGCTTTTCCATAAATTCGAAAGGGGTCACCCCAAACGAGGGCGCTAAATGAGAGGGGGTGGAAAAAATTTCCGATTTTTAGCCAATAAGTCGCTGTATCTCAATAACGGTGCGAGATAGGGCCTAGGTTACTATTAATCACTAATAGTAAGTCGTACACTGGCTCTCGATTGCCACCAAATTTAATGACCTTGAACGTTAAAATAGGGATTTTATGGATTTTTAGCGATTTCAGGCTGCGCGACACATTTCAAGAGAGAATTGCGGCGAAACCAATTGAGATAGACATGGACAAGCTGCGTACGAAATTTTTAGTATTGAACGCAGATTTCAACGGTCCAAGTCTCGATTTTCTAGGTTCAAGGAAACCTGCGCACGAAAGCATCAAATTGCGGTACCCCGTAAAAGTCCCGACGAAATGGCTGGAAATAAACTGACAGTTTGCGAACATCAACTGCTATAGGCCTAGGCTTTCGCGCGTCTCGTGAGCATTAGCTCAAATTTCTTGTTAGCTATATGGCTACGCGTGGAGAATGAAAAACGCATCACATAGTACAAAATGTCGTTAGTGTATGAAGCTGCTTTTGCAGAATGACAAGAAACGTATCACACGTATGGACGGAATAATAGTCTGCCTCTAGTCGCAGTAGACTTATATATGAGACATCACTGAGAGCAGTTGCCTCAAAGCGCGTTTCTTTGCGCCGTTTGTCTTCCTTCTAATCGTGAATGTGTTCGTAAAATGACTTAAAATATTACGGCATAATGTCGATTTTTAACGTAGGCCTATATGCTCATCTGTTGGGGTATACGCGTGAGTGCAATAGAACTGCAATACAAGTTTCCTTATAACAGCAGTAACTATGAAACTTGCATAGAATTTTTACCTGCGAAAGCAGCTATTGCTTTCAGCGCGTTTTAACCATCGCAATTCTGTCCGTCTGTCCGTCTGTCCGTCCGTCACACGGGTGGATCAGTCAAAAACGGTGCAAGGTAGGATTACCAAATCTTCATCGTCGGCTGCCTGGAAGACTCTAGTTTCAGGAACCGTAAAGCTTTTCCATAACTTCGAACGAGGGCGCTAAATGAGAGGGGGGTGGGCAAAATTTGCGATTTTTGGCCAATACGTCGCTGTATCTCAGTAACGGTGCGAGATATGGCCTAGGTTAATATTAATCACTAATAGAAAGTCGTACACTGGCTTTCGATTGGCGCCGAATTCAATGACATTGAATGATCTTAAACGCCAAAATAGGAGGTTTTATGGATTTTTTGGCGATTTCGGGCTGCGACAAAAGTCTATATCATTCACAAGGTGGCGCCACGGAACTATCGTTAGGCCTATGCGATCCAGATAGAGAATTTGGTATTTGTATATTAACTTAGTGTAAACACGCCAATTTTTATCTAAACTACTAAACCGGAACTGCTATAGGCTTTCGCGCGTCTAGTGAGCATTAGCTCAAATTTCTTGTTTTACAGCGTTGTAGGAACTTGCAAGCCTACGCCAAGGTTACGAAATAATAAACAACACAACCTGCGTATAAATTTTAAGCAGTAAACGTAGATTTTAGCAGTCCAAGTTCCGACCCCCTGTGTTCAAGGAGGCCTGCGCAGGTGGGCGTTAAAGACAGCTATCTCCTTAAAAAGTGGTTATTTTACTACTATTGGGCTGGTGTAGCGTGAAAACGGTTGTAGATGAGCAAAGACATGCTGCTCATCATAACAAGCAATAGTGACAAGCTTTTTAGAGGTGTCAACATCAATGACCTTAAATGACCTTGAACCTCCAAATTAGGTAGTTTTAGTGTTTTTGCAATTTTTTTGCAATTTGTGGCTGCGGCGCAGATTTTAAGAGTGTGCTGCGACGAAATGGATGGAAATAGACCAAGACAACCTGCGATCAGGAACTACTAGGCTGTCGCGCGTCTCATGAGCTTTGCTGAAATTACATTGTAAATATTAGCTGGCTGATTTAAAGTCTGTCGTCGTGTTTCGCCTCGATCTGTTTGTGTCGAGTGGTTGAAGGTAAGTCGACGGACGACCTCTGCAGAGTCGCGCCGCTAGCGATTACACCGACGTCTTTACGACAACGCTGCATTGTGTGTACACATCATAAGAGACCGTAGCCGACCGGCTAGCGTTTATGTCCACCTTTGCGTCCCGTCACTGCTGACACGCGATCTGAGTTTTTTCGACATGATTGTCTGGGAAAATGTGTGTCGCTGACGTTAGCAGCCGTTTGGTGACTGATTTAATCTAGTGTTGTGTGTGAATAGCTGTGGCTTTCTTTTTTTATTTTATGCATTCTTTATAATGTATTTTACTTTGTAGGCCTATTACGTTTGTTTTTTTCCTGTGGCGAATATACATGATATAAATCAGTGTCGTGCTTATTTCACAGATTTTGTGACTTTTGTGTTTGGGATTTTAATTTGTTTCACACTGTATGCAGTTGAAATATGACATGCCTGCAGGTGGCGTTGCGTCTCCTATCCATTGTAACTGTGCCATGGATCATAAAGTCTGGCCTGATTGTTAGCTCGAGTCGTCCGCGGACATGGCACCAGTTGTGTCGAGATGTGTTGTGCAACTCCAGTCTATAATTATTATACAAGCTGCTTATATATAGCCTATTATATGCCTATTTACTGTGTGGTTGCATGTTGGCCTGCAACCAGTAACGTATAGTAAGATCCTTCAGGCGCCATGAATAGTGTGTTTAACAGTAAGTTAGGAATCCCCACCCTCAGTTACGAGACACAAAGTAGCGGATGTAAGGTAATGAACCCCCTCCCCACCAGCTAGGGGACCTGCCGCCAATAGTTTTTATGCTTTTTGTGTTTTTACAGAAAACTTTTTATGTGACGGAAAGACGTGTATAGTAAGTAACAATAGCCTAGGCCTATCTACGCAAGTTTTGTAACAGAAAGTTATGAATGACGGCTACGTGTTGCACTGTAGAATAATATCATTTCACTCATTATTTTCTTGCCGTATTTTACGCTGGAGTTCTCAGGAGCTGGGGTCCTCGGTTTGTTGAACCATTTTTACGTCGCAACCTGCAGCGGAGGTAACGACGACGACGACGATGACGACGTTGTTGCATTCGACAATGCGACAGAGACCACGTCATGCTCAGACAATGCCGTGTCTACAGTCATCATCTGCCTACGCAACATTTTCCTTGCGGCTCTCTCGCATTGCCATCTGAAGGTAAATGTAAATTGAGATCCAATACTTGATACGGCGCTGCTTAGCCTACACGAGACGAATCGCCTCGTGTCCAGAAGCGCTTTGCAATCTGAGAGTGGCAGCTGTGCGATTGTCGTGAGTAAACGATATCGCAGCGCTTTACTCGCCCGTACCAGCGAACACGCAGTGCAGCGTGGAGACACACCACCGCCCCAATCAGCCACGCTAGGCCTTCACCAGCCCGGCCCAAATAATCGTTTATAGTTTTCAAACATCATCAATCAACGAATCTTTTATCGGAATTACTTGTAGTACTAGGTTTATTTTAGTTTACTGCTTGCTATCTGCATATTGTGGACTGAGGCGTGACTAACGTTGCCGCATCTGGCAGGAAGGGAGGGCAGATCTGGGGGGTACTACAACAGACAAGCATTGAGGCTGTGCATCAGTCGCTGTCTGAGAGTGAATGATAGTGTTCGGTCAGTGACGGTCTGTGAATTATGGCGCGGGATGCTGTAACGTGTCATCATATAGCCGTATCCTGGCCGTAATGCGCACGACCTCCTGACGTCTTCTCAGCATGAAATAATCGACAATGCCGTGCTTAGCAAGTTTCCGGGTTACCGGCGGTACCACAACAAGACTGCGAAAAGAGTTTCGAAGGCTGACAAAGGAACAACACGTGAACTAGGGCAAGCAAAGCGAAGGTCGATCGCAAAAAATAACAGTCATACACAAAAAAGATAGGCCTTATTATTCACGCAGACGGTAGCGATCTTGCTTCTTGGTTTTTGCTGTAAATCAGTAAGCCTAACAAATCCAGTCAGGAACAAAACTCTATCTCTACTGAAGTAGGCCTACATAGACAATCTACTTAACCGTGCATAACACAGGGCAGATCGACTAACGATTGATTAGAATGAAAGAGACCGGCGAGAATGATTCCTATCGTTGAACGACGTGATGCGACATCACACGAGCAGTGATACAGCGTGCTGCCTACGGCCGAGTGCTGCTTGCTACGCCATGTGTATCGCTGCTGCTGCTGCTGTCACCTGTATTGGTGTGGCTCGTGCGTGTGCCTTCACCGGTAGGCCCATAGACCTGCATACATGCAGGCGATCTGTTGCATCGTTAGCATTAACGCATAGCGGTTTATATATCTCAGTGGCGTATTTATCGGCAGGAGGCAACCTGCCACGGGTCCCTCGGTCCTGACATCTTGTACGTTTCATTACTGAAACGCTACAATATGTGTATTTTTAACGAAATGCTTAAGTTTCTGGAAGACGAAGTCTCCAGTTCTTTGTTCCTATTTTTTAATTCTAAATGCGTCATCGATATGTCGCCATATATACCCTGCTATATCGCACTGCTGGCGGTGACGAACTGAAGCCTCGACTACACCTATAATATGTAGTGGAGTCGGCCAGTACAAATATGTTTGTAGGCAATGTGCTACAGAAACAAATTCACATTTAAATGAGGCTATAATAGCACTGACAGTTAGCTAGAATTTTCCCCAAATAATGCAATGGCGACTCGCTACGACGCTCCCGGACTTTTATAGTCGGACAGGATGGGAACACCATTTCCAATTTCCCCAACTGTCTTAGTGTTGTCGCGTCTTTCTCGGCGCCTAAGCCCGCTTTCCTGTTACTATAATTTATCAGATTCTTATGCTAAACTGAAATTCTGTGCATAGATATAAACGTAGGTAGGTGCCAGGTTATGACGATGCCTTGGAGCAGGTATTGACACACGATGCTGCTGCTGCTGCTGCTGCAGCTAGCGTATGTATACAGACGTCACGAGACGTGCTGACTGCGCAGGTGACTCGTGTGTGGTGTGCGGACTCTTGAGATAATCTGCTGACAGACTACTGCAGTTTAGTACGTCCCACAGTAAGCCTTCAAGTATCTGACGAATTATTTTGCTGAATATACCGGTATTTTTTAAACTGGTTAATATTTGATGTGCAAATTTCTAAAACTGTGTGGTTTAGTTTTCGGAACATGCAAGAAGTGCATCAAGAGGCGGTTCGACGTCTCGGTTCTACGTCGACTTAAGAAACAACAGTTTGCGCTGATTTCTGATCTAATCTCAACGCAAACTTCTTCTAAAGAGAGTTTATGTTAAACTGGCATGTCAACTTTGCCCGAATTTAAACCCACATCTCCATTACGCTGTTCAGCAAAAAAATAAATGAATGAATACATACATACGAGATAAATGTTGCAGTATTCGTCACAATTCGTCATTTTTCAGGCATGCGTTTGATTCTGCCAGTCACCCGTCCTGCATTTTCAGTTGCCCCTGCAGCTTTGAATTTAAAAGTTTCGCGGACGACAGTTTCAGAGCTTCGCGCACCTCTGACAAAGACTGATGCTTGCTACCTTGCTTACTCGTGAGCAGCCTAGGATACAACGAATAGACAGTATCTAGGATACCGTGAGACAACGCAATTGGTGTTTTTGTCTCCGTGGCGCTAACAAATCCTTTCACTAGATTATTGCAGCACCCTTCGTTCACGGTCAGTGCAGAAACTCACGTTATCGTTCGTATGATTGCTTGATATTCACATCTTGACTACTTTGAAATTTCTATTTTTTCTTTATACCGAAAATCAAAAAATTAAATGAAACCAAAAGCTTAATGAAGCTAAAACTGTGTAACACTACACTTAAGAAATTTTATTGCTGCTAAGCACATTTGTATGTTGCATCGTTTTCCTTACCGTGTATTAAGTAAGCCTAAAATAAATTTGTGTTGATTGAAATACAAGCTACTTGACAAAATAAGCGTTTTTGCTAGTATTGTTCCGAAAAAAATGTCAGATGCATGGCAATTTGGTTTTATAATGTAAATACGAGTCAATTTTTATTGTAACTGTAAGCTATACTATAACCACAAGTTCCGCGTTTTCATTTGTGCATAGCTATGTGACGAAAAACATTTTAAAATTATGTATATTTCTTCGCGTTTGTTATTTTTCGTAGTGTTTGTCGACGACATTTTGCGTACGCCGATACTCACGGTAGAAGCGTTGATGGCGGACGATGATACATGGTTCGTAAGATCTGTTGTCGAAGGGAAATCACGTGATACTTCGTAGTGTTTTACGTAGTTTATTTTTCCTTGAAGTAATGGTCATCCAAATCCACATTTCAAGGTGATCGTTAACCGATAAGCGCTCCGCTAAGAATTATTAGCTTATATTCTAAATAATAAACCAATAACTTTTTGGCTGAATGGATACTATAATTTAATAGCTATGGAATGCGTAGACCTTGCCCGTTTTTACGCGCGAAAGCAGCTACTGCTTTCAGTGCGTCTTGGCCATCGCAATTGTCTGTCCGTCTGTCCGTCCGTCCGTCCGTCACACGGGTGAACCAGTCAAAAACGGTGCAAGCTAGGATCTTCACCGTCGGCTGCGTGGAAGACTCTAGTTTCAGGAACCGTAAAGCTTTTCCATAAATTCGAAGGGGTCACCCCGAATGAGAGCGCTAAATGAGAGGGGGTGGAAAAATTTGCGATTTTTAGCCAATAAGTCGCTGTGTCTCAATAACGGTGCGAGATAGGGCCGAGGTTACTATTAATCACTAATATGAAGTGGCACACTGGCTGTCAATTGCCACCGAATTCAATGACCTTGGATGACCTTGAACGTTAAAATAGAAGGTTTTGAGATAAACAGGCACAAGCAGCGTTTGAAATTTTCAGCACTGAACGTAGATTTCGACGGTCCAAATTTCGATTTTCTAGGTTCAAGATAACCTGCGCAAGAGGGCATTAAAGAGCGGTACCTCCGTAAAAATCGTTATTTTATCGTTGTTGGCTAGTCTTTCGAGAAAACGGTTGCAGATAGGCATGGGCATGTTGCATATCACAACAAGCACTATAGTGACGAGCTTTACAGTCCTATCAACATCGATGACTTTGAAAGACCCTGAACGTCCCAAATATGGGGTTTTCATTGATTATATATACAAAAAAATTGCAAGCAATTCATTTAATGTTGTAAGCGCTGATGTAAAACGGCAAAAATCAAAAAGTATAAGCCCGAACTAATGTATTGACTTAGACATTTAATCTGTTCTCAGTAGCCAGATATAAATATCTAAGCTAATGCAAAATGTTCGTGCTTATATTTTTTTTATTTTTGCCGTTTTACATCAGCGCTTATACAACATTAAATGAATTGCTTACAGTTTTTTTTATATATAATATTTGCGGTTTCATTATAGTTTGAAAGGTCACTGAACAGTTACTATGTACACAACAACTACTACTACTACTACTTCCAGCGTCTTGGATTTTGTTATTTGTTTAATGTAATGGCAAGCCTGTATGTGGGACCGCAAATTTAGTCTACATACCAAATTTTATGCAGATGGGTGAAAAAGCAGTTATAAGTGATGAACGACATTCAAAATGGTGACCACCGCCATCTTGAATTTACTACTTTTTTCGATTCTGGTCACATGATTCATTTCCAGTAGCAACTAACCACATTCCTGCAAAATTTTATGAACCTTTTTCAGTCGGCAGCTGATTTGTTATGCTCTGTGTTAAAATACAAAATGGTGGCCGTCGCCATGTTAAAATTTCATTAATTTATGTCAATCGGCGGCTGAATTATTGCTGCTTGTGCAAAAACCTAAGATGGCGGCCGCCGCCATCTTAGATTTTATTTTTGTCCAATATTTTGGCATGCATGTATGTAGGACCTCAAACGTAATGCGACTGCCAAATTTCGTGCAAATATGTGCAACAGTGAATGAGTTATGAGCGATAAATGAGAGTCAAAATGGCGGCGCCGCCATCTTGAATGTATTATTTTTGTTCATTTTGGTCAAATGTCTCATTTCCAGTAGCAGCCCTCTATATTGCTGCAACATTTCATTCCCCTACGTCAATCGGCGTCTAAGTTATTGCTGTTTGTGCAAAAATCCAAGATGGCGGCCGCCGCCATCTTGGATTTTCTTTTTGTTTAATATTTTGGCATGCGTGTATGTAGGACCTCCATCGTAATACAGATGCTAAATTTCGTGCAAATATGTGCAAATATGTGCAAATATGTAAACGAGTTATAAGCAGTAGATGAAATTCAAAATGGCGGCCGCCGCCATCTTGAATTTATTATTTTTGTCTATTTTGGTCAAATGATCTATTTCCGGTGTCAACCGTCTACATTACTGCAAAATTTCATTCATCTACGTTAATGGGCGACTGAGTTATTGCTGTTTGTGCAAAAATCTAAGATGGCGGCCGCCGCCATCTTGAAGTATAGTTTTGTAATGCTGGACCACCCACAAAGTCCATTTGTGCACCTGAAATTTCCCTTTAAATTTCGTGTTGATCGAGTGCGTACTTTTTGAAATATCGCAATTCGAAAATTTCGCAAATTTAACTTAAAATGCCTACTCAGGCCCCCGAAAGTCATGTTTTTGGGGAGTTTTGATCCCCCCAAACATTATTCTTTATCATCGAGACCCCAAAAGGCCCTACCTTACGCGGAAACGCGCGTTTTGAGCCATAAACGGTCGTGATCGGTCTTCTGGTGTGACCTGTAGGCGTGAACAATAATACAAAAAAGGATAGAACACAAAAAGTAACGGAAAATGCTTTCCTTACGCAGACCCCCTTACCGTCTTCCACATCAACCAAATTTTGCGTATGGGGTCGTATTCCAAATATCTTTCTTGGTTTTGAGTTTCATTAAAATCGGTTGAAAAATGTGGGAGCTGTGGGGGTCGAAATTTTGGCCTTTCCATTGACTTGGCACATTGCTTATTCAACAGCTTGTTGCTATCGCACAAGCCGTGATTTTTGCGAGGTTAGGCTGCAGCGCAAACTCCAAGAATGAACTGTGACGAAATGGCTGGAGATAGACTGACAGTTTGCGAACTGAAAGTGCCATAGGCTCTCGCGCGTCTCGTGACCATTAGCTCAAATTTCATGTATACTTTGACCTCTTGCCTGCCCAATGTCCCCGCTCACTTTTTTTCTGGATTTTTTACTGACTTCGCTACTGCACAAAACGTTTAATAGTTACATCCGATTCGCGAAGGTAGCATGAAGTGAGCAAAAACAGAATTGTAGTTGGTTTGAAATACTGTTACCACAGTGTTAGAATATCAGCACTGCATCATGTGGAAAGCGAAATATAGCGCGACGTTTGTAGTGGAGTTATTTGTTTTTGTACACAATAGCAACGACAATGAAAATAATAAAACAACAGACTTAGGCCTTTAAAAATTTCCTGTGCTTTGGTTGCCGTCTGTCCTTAGAAAAAAAACCTACGTCTTGAATGATTTTTATTGCACCTTCGAAAATATCAGTACAGTTTTTAGTATGTTTTCGAAATTTTACTAAAAATATTGTTTGCCTCTAGCCTGAAATGTTGCAGTATCTTTGCTTAAGTTTTTAGAAGTATTTTAGTGTGACAGTTTGTTTTTGTGAATTGTTGGGTAATATTACATGACACTTTTGATATGAAAATAAATAATAAAAATTTCGTCCCCAGTCCATATTTTTGCCGGATGCATCCGGAAGAACAGGAACTTTTACGCCTTACTATACTTTGACGCGGTGTGTCTGACGTTACAGGGAGAAAATGTTTGAAGAATTCAATCCTTCCGCTTTGACTCCTTCAGTGCGTTTTAAGTGGACGACTGGTATCAAGTTTATTATTTTGTGAATTAAACGTATACAACTAGATTGAAACAGTGTGTTTGCGCAATAGTTTAAACTTTTAACGATGACTCCGCCCTTAAAGTTTGGTACACGAAGTGCAGTCACTCATCAAATTTAAATAATTTAATTTTAAGCACATTCGGCTATTCGACATGAGTATACTGGTCATTGAGAGCAACAGTAGAGCACTCGTAATAGTGATGTACGTAAGCCTACCGTGTCTTGGTAGTTCCAGTAAGCAAATAAATTATTTAAAATTTAAACACATGCAAAATCAACTACGACAGAATAACTTCGCACTGTATTTAAAACACAAAAACGATTTTGATAAATAAAACTACCAAATAACAAGTGTGTCATGCATTTGAGTCAACTGAAATAAAATCGTTAAAGCGACCTGCTTTGCAGAAATTTGCGAATTTTCTGCAATTTAATTGCGCGGACTATAAAAAACGTTCATCACAAAGTCTACTTATCTTGATTTGTTGTAGATTTGTTGTGCAAGTTTTAACTGATTAATACTAACGTTGACCCTGTCTCGCGCCGTTTATGAGATACTGCAACTTATTGGCTCAAAATCGTCAACTTTTCGTACCACTTCTCATTTAGCGCCTTAGATCGGGGTGACCTCATTGGAATTTCTTTAAAAAGGCATTACGGATCCTAAAGCTAGAGTCTTTCGCAGAGCTAACAGTAAAGATTTCGTGATCATAGCTTGCACTGTTTTGATACAATCGCAGAGTGTGACGGACGGACGGACAGACGGACAGACAGACGCTTCGACGATAGCTAAGACGCACGAAGCATTACATGCTATCGCGCGTAAAAAGAAATCCACAGCACGTTGACATGCTGCGACGACACCATGGATACTGTTAAAGCTAGAGGTAAATGTGAAGGTAAAGTCTGGTATTTGATATAACGCTTTAGACATGAGACGGGCTCATGGCCAGAAGCGCTTTTACAATCTCGAAAGTGGCAGCTGATTGGGATGAGCTACTGATACCGCAGCGCACTATGTGGCCATCCACTTTCTGTGTCAGCAAACAATTGGACCCGCGGTTTGCAGCAAGCGGACATACCACCGCCCCAATCAGCCACACTAAGGCTTCACTCTGTAGCCCGAAAGCTACTACGCATTTCTCATCCCACAGAGGATAGTAGGCTGAGTTGACCTGAGCAGTTGTTCGTATTATCATGCGTGTATACACACAGGTAGTGCATGTACGGCGTTACCTACGACGACAGACGCGAGTGGTGTCAACGGCAGCTATTACGACGGTCCGGCTATCTTCTACTGTCCGATGCCGTTCCAACCGGACTCGTTCTCCGTCTGCTGTCTAAATGCCGACCACCAGACGCGCTGTTGTCAGAGCCAGAAGAACTTCGTCCCACCAACTGACCAACTTTCGTATGTTTCCGTTTAGGTCCTGCTGTCTACACTACATGATTGTGCACACTGCGCTGCTGTGATTTTTACGCGCGAAAGCAGCTATGCTTTCAGCGCGTCTTAGCCATCGCAATTCTGTCTGTCCGTCCGTCTGTCCGTCCGTCTGTCTGTCTGTCACACGGGTGGATCAGGCAAAAACGGTCCAAGCTAGGATCTCCAAATCTTCACCATCAGCTGCCTGGAAGACTCTAGTTTCAGGA
>Ga0056128_1005407_pt1 | contig 16080 bp, 14 predicted proteins | sample WorMetLIZISLAND2_FD_71113 | JGI IMG/M metagenome (GOLD analysis project Ga0056128, IMG submission 71113) | Marine gutless worms symbiont microbial communities from Max Planck institute for Marine Microbiology, Germany - Olavius geniculatus... ... | reverse complement strand
AGTTTATACACTTGTTAACGGCAACATTTAAGGACTTGCACATCGAAAACAGCAAAAATTACAAAAGGTGATATTTTTCAGCAGCACATTGACACGCAGTCAGTGTGATGCGGGCAATATCACTTTTCGTAATTTTTTCTGTTTTCGATGTGCAAGTCCTTAAATGTTGCCGTTAACAAGTGTATAAACTAATGTTTTGTACATTTATATTATATAAAAGTTTTAAACAATTCTTTCAGTACATGTAATAGCAGTGTGTTTGAATGTGTTTTTGGAATGTACATATTATACTTATACATCACAGCAACGAAATGTTTTTTCCATGATGGAAAAGTGACTAAGGTGTGTCAAAGTCAGTACGGGCAAATGTCCGACACCCGTTTAATGATAAGCATGATTTTGCTTCGGTGCAATTTAGCCCTTTAAGGTGCAGCAAAGTTATAATAAATTTTGTCAGCGAGCATTTGAAAGACTCTGATTGAGACTGAGCAGAACAGTTGTCTGATTTCGTGGCTAATATGCCGGTAACAACACGTCGTCTTTATCTTTAAGTTTTATTGTGGGTGATGATAGTAATATTGTGGCTGTGTTCATGCAGACAATACAACGGTAATTGTAGTATCGTCCGTTATTGAAGCAGTGGTTTTAATCGCGCTCATAGTTCTATTTCAAATCATCAGGCAAGCGTTCATGTTTATTTTATATTTTTTAAATTTAAATTTGTATATCGAACGTTTTTGAAAAGTAAGTGAACTATTATTCCGTTTTCGCCGCAATGTAACGATCCCAATATTATAATTACGCCATTCTGCCGACATATTTGTTATGCATTATGCTATAAGCCTATGCGTAATTCAGAAGATACGAACAAATCGAGTTAAGCCTATTGTAGTAAGTGACGGTCAGCGGAAAATGAGGTTTTGATACTCTACGCACATAGTTCGTAAAAATCTGTGTCGTGTGATAGTTGCAATTAGGCTTCTTATTTAGTACTGCCTTTGTAGACGCCTGCGCTGTTCTGCAGACTGTGACCACTGTTTGCATCAACTTTTAACCACGCTGTCGCTGACAGCGATAACACACACACTGCAGATATTTCAAATTAGCTTGCCGTTTAATATATTAATAGTGATCGAAATTTTGGTAATGGTAAGATGACGTACGCTTATGTGCAGAGCTCGCCGTTCTGAAGCTCGCATTCAGCAGATGCTGTGGAAAGTTAACTTCTCCGACATCGTCTTTGTCAACACGGTGTGTGCCACGTTATTAGTGTATGCACCAAAAATGTTAAATTTTCGTTACTGTACACACCATGCACGTTCGTTTTGGTTTAGTCTTGATTTGCGGTATGTGCGTATAATAACGTGATAATGTAAGGGCGCATGCGATTTCCTATTAGTAATCAGTAGCAACTTTGGCCCAATCTCGCACCGTTTAGCCACAATGTCGCGTACTGACCTTTAAGGTCGTCCAAGGTCAATAATTTTCATATAATCCGAAAAGGGCGTATGCCACTTTCTATTAGTGATTAACAGTAACTTTGGCCCTATGGCCCCTATCTCTCACCGTTTCCGAGATAGGCCACTTATAGCTTAAAACTATCCAGTAAAAACTGCGGCCAAATTGCTGCAAATGCGGACATATTTACTATTGACAGCCTACAGGAAGTCGCTAGTGCCCTATCCGATAATACCATTGCCGACTTTTTACGATTTACCGTTTAGCCACAATTGGCATATTATAGTGCATTATGATTCTTCAAGGTCATCCAAGGTCAAGAATGTTCATGCCATTTGAAAATCAATATGCGACTGCCTATTAGTGATCGAAGCAACCTGGGCCTTATCTCGCACCGTTTAGCCACAATATATCCGCAACAAACGACGACCACAGACAGACAGACAGACGACACATCGTGCCATAAACGCCCTACGGCATAGCTGTAGTGCATCAAAAACGGAGACCCTAACCAGAACCATTTGATCTGGCGACGCCCAAATCCAGGCATTGAATCAAATATTATAGTGGACCTAGTGGCCCAGTGCTAAAACCCATTAAAATTTTTCAACATGAGTGCAGAAAGCAGCGCCGACAGTATTGCAAACTCCGGAATTCGTGCGCCAGAACGAGAGACAGTGAATTGGAAAGCCGGTTGCTCAGAGATAGCCACTGACAATTTTGCAACATGACGTGCTGACCACCATCACGTGACGTCATTGGTCACGCGGCTGACGTACTCGCAGTGTAGGATTTCCTATAGCTAGTCCATTGCGACCATGCCTTGTATCTTTCACGCTTATTGAAATATTTTGCGTCAAAGCTAATGGAGTCCCGACTGTAACGTCATCAGTCACGTGGTCGTTCGATCTGCCGTCTCCAAATACCCCAACTAGAACCAAACGGAAAGTGGATCGAATGATCGGTTGCTGAGATATGGCCATTTAAAGTTTTTCCAGGAAAGGAAGTCGGTCGGTCGTGAATATTATATTAATTTTATATATATTCCTCTTCGCTACGTCAAAAACGTAGCTGTGTGGAGTAAAAGCGCAGCGATTACTGTAAATAATTGTAATATTATCACTGTATAGGTCGGAAAGAGCTCTGCGAGCATATCGCGATTGTCCGGAAAAGACTCTGATATATTTCCGTCATCCACGAACACGAAAGCCGTGTACAAAGGACTGACAGTGGCCGTCTATATTGTGGACAAGACCGAAGTCAATCTGACACGCCAAGATCTCATTGAACTCATCAACGTTTGCAGCGTTTTTACCATTCTTACTTATTTATTTGTTTATTTTTGTTATCTACTTGATAATGGTTCGTACTAACTAGTGAACATTATTATTAAATTATAGATGCAATAACGTATTTTCTGCTAAAACAATTTATTAAGCATTGTAGTGCGGGTAGGACTAGTATAAAAATGTCTGTGTTTCTGCAGTTGAAAGAATTGAGTCATGACAATATTAAGCCATTCATTGGAGCATGCGTGGAGCCGAGACACATCTGCTACTTGACGCAGTGGTGTAATCGAGGCACTGTTCAGGTAAATCTCTTAATTCGGACTTTTGTTAACACCACAGACGTAGGCCTACATGTAACAATAAAGTTCAGTTACGGCAAAAATAAAATTGCGTACAAGAGAGAAGAGAAATTTGCACAAAGACACACAATACATCCTCGTTACCGCAGAATCGAAATTTACAGTGTTTAAACTTGCAGAATGGAACATTTGTGCAACTCTGCACAATAGCATCTAGAATTATACTGGCAAATATTTGTTTGGCTAAATCATTAATGATTAAAATTGATGGCACGAAAAAATATACAAATAGCGTAAACGTTTTGTGGATAAAAAATTATAGTTAAGTGATTTTGTTTTCAATTTGCTTGTTAACTGCGTTGTTGTTGTAACAACTTGGTAGATAGCCATTAATGTGACACTTAAGACGTACAGATAAAGCATTACTCCAATTAGGGGTGACATACCCCATTTAGTTAAATATTGGTAGAGAAAGTGGGTGTTGTTGTAATATCACCCAGTATTTTTTTAAATATGACTGCAGTTTATTCTGTGTGTGGTATTGCAGGATATCATGGAAAATGATGAAATTAAGCTGGATTTCTTTTTTAAAGCGTCAATGACAAATGACCTGGTTAATGTAAATATTGCTATTATGACTATCGGCTAATGAGGTGTTTACACGATGAAGCAAACATGAAGCAAACTTAAAGCACACGTCTTGCACGTGTATATTCGATACATTTGCTTTATGTTTGCTTCGTGTTTGTTTCATCGTGTAAACACGTTATAGCAGTTAAAACATTGTTGTGCACTTGTGCTGCAAGTCGAAACGATTAAGCGCTATTGCAATGGTCAAAATTGCATCGGGGAAATGGTGCGGAAAGCGTAAATCATTGACGATGTTTATGACAGTAACCCACAAATGTCTAAGGTCACAGAACAACGTGACAACAGAAAATAGGCTTACGTCTTCAGGTCAGTGTTCGAGTGAAGTATCAGCAGTTTGAACGTTTACTGTAACTTCTGACTGTGATGTCGTCGGTGAACAAATAGCTATAGTTAATATTTAGTGACTTATGATTCGTGACATACGCTGTTGATTCTTGGGAGCATTACCTTGTACTTGGTATTTCGTTTTAGTATTTCTCACTAAGGAACATGCTGTTAAATGCTGATTAAATGACGATCTTTTGTACCGATATCTATTGCTATTAAACCAGCATTGTTTGGGTTTTTGAAAATGTTACAGGGGTCCAGTTTTTAAGACACAGTGTAGATATAAGCGCTTGTATTAACGCTATAGGGAATGGTTTACCTGCACAAGTCGGTGTTTCAATCACACGGTTACCTGTCCAGTGCTAACTGTCATGTCGACAGCAGATGGGTTCTCAAGATCTCTGGATTCGCTCTCCATGCGTTCAGACAGGAAGACTGCAAGGATCAGGTTACTTTATTAATAAGCTTCCATATTACTTTTGCAGCTGATGTGCATGTTTTTGAGACTTTAACTTTTGTACAAAAATTTTATATTGTTATTTTGTTGGAGTTATCTATTATTTTAGTCTTAATGGTAAAACATTTATTATATCTGTGCTGTCTTTTGCCATGGTGTGTGACTGATATGTGGTCTATGGTACGGTAGTGTTTAATTACATTTTCTTTAAAAATAAAGCCACGATGAACTATGATTACTACTGATTATTAAAAGTGTTCGCAAACGGTGCAAGCCTAAGCATGTTTTGGAGAAATTAGTAGCCTAGCTGTCGTCGGCTTTATACCAAACCAGAGATGTTAAAGCCTCGAGGCCGAAGCGGTCTCGAGGCCAAAATGTTGGTCTCGGTCTAGGCCTCGGTCTCAAAGCTTTGGCCTTGGCCTCGGCCTCGGCCTCAAAATTTTGGCCTCGTTTAACATCTTTGTATATCGAATAGGCCCACCGACGCTGGAGATATCACGAATGCCATTGACTGACAGTGCATGTTAATAATTCTTACTGTAACCAATGCTCGAGTTTGCTGCCCAGTTTTCGTGGCTTAGGCTACTGCACCCAGCTCGTAAGACGCCGCTGTCATGGTTTACGGTATTTTGCCAGCAAAATTATTCTGTGACGTTTAGAATGCATCAAATTTGTTTTTCGCCGCGGTTCCACTTTGGACCCCGATGGGGAAACTCTCGAAGCTCCCCCAGATCTACTAGTCGGCTGGGAAATGCGACATTTTCTCCCCATTTCTCAGCCCGTTGACGCTTACGGCGTTTCACCTTCAGTTGCAGGAAACTTGGTCCAAGAATTCAGGGGGAGATAGACGCTTCTGGTTGCAGTCTAACTTTTAAGAACAATTAGCGATAGCATAGTATTTGCCGGTTTAAGATTAAAATATTATGTGTGTCAACCACTGAAAGTTTAGAGTCACGGAATGTTAATAAAACACCAAATTTTTGGCATATAAATATATCGAAACTTCAACTAAATTTGCAACATTAAGTTTCGTATTTTGAACCTAGTTGTTGTCTTTCAGTTTCAATTTGTGTGACTACCACAGATGGACCGTGAGTTCTTTCGCAATCAGCTGTGGACAGCACCTGAGCTGCTGCGTATGACAACTCGACCTATTAACGGAACTCAGAAAGCTGACGTCTACAGCTTCGCTATCATCCTGCAGGAAATCATGTTCAGAGCCGAACCGTACTTCATTGACATCGACCCACCGCAACGTATAATTTTCAGTTTTTGTTTTTATGACATATTGATACTTTATGATATTGCTTGTGGCTCACTGTGTGTAACTTCCATAAAAAGCTTGGTAAAATTTTGTAACCCGTATGTCTATCTGTCCGTCCGTATTTTTGTACCTTCGTTTTTTTTCTTTGCGTACTAGAACAAACGTAAGTTCTTAGAGCGGTAAAAATAATTGCTTTTATACCTGAACCTGACAGAACTGTTCAGTTTAAATATCAAGATCACAGTGTTATGATGTTATATTCGTTGTATGTTAACCTCTAACTCGGTAACGAATAACTATAAAAGCGCAAGTTTGGAACTAAAAAACGAAATAAATCCGCAACAAAAGACATTGCTTTTGAGTCAGAAATTAAAGTTTAAGAGTTGCTATACCTGTAGTAAGCCGACCGTACTTACATAACGGTCGAGCTTATGGTACGGTTGCCGTCTGTCGTCCGTCTGTCTGCCTGTCTGTCACGGATGTATTGTGGCTAAACGGTGCAAGATAAAGTCTAGATTGATCACACAGGAAGTCGCATATTGGCTTTCAAATAACATGAAAGTCATTGACCTTGGATGATGACCCTAAAGAGTCATAACGCACTATGGTATGCCAATCGTGTGGTATTGTGGTTAAGTCATAGGGAGTCAGCGATGGTACCATTGGATAGTACGACGGCGATTTTTTGTAGGCTGTCAGTAGTAACCATGTTTCCATCTGCAGCGGTTTGGCCGCACTTTTTACTGAATAGTTTTAAGCTACAAGTGGCCGTATCTCGGAAATGATGAGAGATGAAGCCTAGGTTACTACTAATCACTAATAGGAAATCGCATATGCCCTTTAAGATGAAATGAATCATATCATCATATCATATATCATATCAAAGATTTACTACTGCTTCCATTACACGATAGAGACCATGGGTGCATTACACGTTTCATAGTCACTAAAATATCAGTGAGATCTGAGAAAAACAGTCATGGATCATCAGGGACAATGTTAAAAACATCGCAGAATAAAAACGTTTTCAGTTGACGTTTGAAGACTGCTTGGGATGGCGTTCTGCGAAGTGATTCAGGCAAGCGGTTCCACGCGGCCGGACCTGCATAAGTCTAACCACCCTCTACAGACTTGGTACGCAGCCGCGGGAGAACGTAGTCAGTAGTCTCAGCTGAACGTAGACGTCCACGCGTTTACACTGTCTTGGTCGATTGTACAACGTCGGAGATGTGCGACAATCATCGGCTGTTGTGTACGCCGTAGATTAAACAGCAAAGTTTATATTGTATACGAGCACAGTGCACACACTGGTAACCAGTGGAGTTGTATCCGACACGGCGAGATGTGATCATGATGACGCAAGTTAAAGGTGAGGCGTGCTGCACTGTTCTGGACCTTCTGTAGTGGTTCTAGTGTAGACTGTGGTAGACCCGCCGGCACCGAGTTGCAGTGGTCGAGACATGACGTGATCATGGCCAGCACAAGACGCGTGGTGACCGTTTATTCGACGCGACGACGTATTTGACGCAGATGACGGATATGGCAAAAGCAGGTGGTCGCGACAACAACTCGGTATCAAAGTAGACACTGAGGTCACGAATGACGTCTTTCGTGTTGATTGTCGTGTTGTTGTTGTCAGTAAGCGAGCGATCTTCCGGCTTCAACTTGTCAATGGTTGTCTTGGATCCGATCCAGATTCCTTCAGTTTTGTCGCAGTTGAGCTGTAGCCGTCGTGCCGCGCACCAATGTGAAACATCAGTGACGCAACCTCCTAGCTTTTGCTTTACAGCCGGGACGTTCTCAGGCTTAGAGCTAGCTCGCAGCTGTGTATCATCGGCGTCTCTACGCCTGATGAGACATCATGCTTCTAAATAACATCGACGATGTCGTCTGTGTATGCGACAAAACCAAGTGGACCTAGTACTGAACATAGTACTGGGATAGAAGTAAAGCGTGATGGTATGCAACAGCACCTCGGCGCTGTTGTCTCTATAGACTGCTAAAACATTGGGCGACTTCACTGTTTGACTTAGACTTTCGCTGAGCCTAAACTTCGGTCTATACCTACTTAAGTCAAAAAGCGAAGTGATGTTAGGTTTATCGGTTTTCCGCCATTTTTAATCGTTTAGTTGAAATTTGGTCAAGACTTTAGCGTTCAGCTTTAGCTTTCGCTCAGCGAAAAGGGTCAGCGAAAGTCTAAGTCAAAAAGTGAAGTCGCCAAATTTATTACTATTTATTTGCGCGAAATAAAAAAAACAAGACTTAACAAGAAAACCAACAAAACCAGCATCTCTGCGACTTGTCGGACAGGTCATAACGTGTTCTGACTACCACTTGAAAAACCTGAATAGAACGTAATACACAATTAAGTTATTTAAAACTAAAGCTGCAGTGGGTAAATAACTTTAATTATGTGAAATGATACCAGCGGCGTCAAAATATGTGGTAAATCATAGAGTTAATTTTTGAGTTAATGATTTCTACTATACATAGCGTGCATCCTTGCCTTGCTTAGACATCTGCGGAAATTGCTAGCAGCCGTCTGCTAACGATGAGAAATCTGCCGTTGTCACATAAAGGAAATTTAAATGCCCCATGAAAAATTGGTTTATTGCGTGTTTCACGTAATTAAATTACGAAATCAGTTGGCGTATTAGGAAATGCAGTTTCGCGCGGCTTATCAAGAATATTTACCTCCGCTAAGGAGGTTATGTTTTTGTCGGACTTTGTTTGTCTGTTTGTCTGTTTGTCTGTCTGTATGTGAGCAAGATAACTCGAAAAGTTATGGACGGATCTTTCTGAAATTTTGAGGAAACGTTGGGCATGGCATATGCTACAAGTGTTTAAATTTTGGCGGTGATCCGGCAGAAATCGTGGATTCTGGATCACTTTGAAATTTTCGTTACCATTGCGTTAAAGGGGGCATAAGGGAACCGCTGGAAAAGCGAAGATGGTGACGCCACCTGGCGAATAGCTTTGCCTTGGCGGAGGTACCTGCGCTCTTCGAGTGCTTTCTCTATTTATGCACAAAATGTTGATTTAGTCTATAAAAACACGTTGACAAAAACAATCTTATTGAAGCAGGAATTTAGACCCGGTTTTAACCCGGAATAGCCGACGACGAAGTAATGTATGATGTGTAGTGTACGAAAAATTTTTTCGATGATGACTGATTGTGTCAAAATTAAAATCTAAAATATAATTGCGGACAATGATGAATGGGGACTTTTACCAATTTTCCATTTTTGGCTGAAGGCACTTTCTCGCTACATAACCCACACGAAAACGGAACATTTAATTTTTTAGGCCGCCCGGAACTGTAGTTCTAGGAAGGTTATGTTTTACTGCTGTTTCTTTTTCTTCAACGCGAGGTCTCCGAGGTCCGGGGGCCGATTTTCGCGAAATTTTGCCACGTGTTCGAAAGCATGTTCAGTTTATAAATGCCGGTCCAAAAGTTTGGGGGTTTGCCCCAAAAAAATTTGGGGGTGAAAAACACGCTAAATTTGGCCCGATTTCAGATACCTTCCTACTTTCAGCGCGAATTCTCCGTAAGGGATGGAGATATCCAAAATCTGAAAAATGGTGCACTACAGCGTTCCTACCCGCGTTCAACGAATAAAGGTCGGTGAACTTTGGTCCACTAACCACGGGGATTTAGAAGTGCAATTGTACCGCGAAAATCGAATTTTTCAGAATACTATATTTCGGCCCCTAGGGGGTGCTACGCCCCGAAATTTTTACACGCGCTATAAAATGTCCAAGTTTTGCTAGCTACATTCCACCGGGGATAAGGGCTTCTCCAGCAATTTTTTTAAAGGGGGATCAAAATTGGCTTATAATTCAGCGTATGAGCCACTAGAACTTTGGCACTAAAAGGATTAGCCTAATGAAATTTTACCATTTGATGTGGCGCTGGATAGGGGTGTTAACCCATGTACAAAATTTTGGGGGCATTGCCTCTAAATTTGGGAAGGCAAAAAACGTCCAAAATTCAGCGCGATTTAAGACAACCTTTAAATTTGACCGCAAATATCTCTGGAAGGGATTATGATATCAACAAGCGGTTAACGGCGTTTTCAATCACTATCGATTCCACATTAAAGACAGTAAAATTGGTGGTCCTGGGTTCACTAACCCAGGACCACCAAATTGTGTTTGCTCATTTCGACCTACTCGACATTGACAGTTAGCGCGTTTTCGAAAAACTTTAGACTTTGATTGCATATGTCTGGAGAACGGATAGAGAAATCGATAAACGGAAAACGGCGTTTACAAGTACGATCGATTACACGTCGAACGCAGCAAAATGGTGAGTCTGGGTTTACAAACAACAAAGTGCTGTTGTCTCATTTCGAACCATCCAAGTTTAATATTACGCTTGCTACACAGGTATGATAATGCAGTTGCGTTCGGGCCACGTGACTTTGCTGCGAACGAAATTTTAACCCCTCAACTGTCCCCCAATCAAACTTACGGCGCCGGGCGGCCTCACGTTGGGCTTTGCCCCATATTTCTAGTTTATTTATATATTTCGTAGTCTCTATAACAGAAATGCATGTCTAACAATATTGTAAGACATCTGTCATTTCAAAATATTGTGACGTACGCAATAACTCGACCATGCGTGAGGGTACACTTATAAAGCTACGTAGGAATATAAACAGCTAGGTTTGAGTCCGCTATAGCGAAGGGCCGCCATAGCGAAAGCGATAACCGCGACTGACGACCTCGGCCGTTGCTCCACAGATCGCCAGTCGACCAACTAGCTTCTCAGATCTAAGGTCGCCTGTCGACGTGAATTTTAGTCCAAACCTCGCTATGTCGGCCCTTCGCTATAGCGGCCCATTACCAAACAGCTACAGCCAGAGCAAAAGTTTACGTAGTGAAAATCAGTGTTGGTGTTATTGTCAAATGCTGTAGTAATCGTGGAGAAAGTCAAAGACACTCGTGCGCCATCCTATCGCCCTTCTTTTCCCCAGCAGGAATCTGAGGGCGTTCATCCAGACATCTTGACTCTGATGAAACAATGCTGGGCCGAAGAACCGACTGAAAGACCTTCGTTTGATGAGATCGCTAAAATTCTGAAAATTATTAACAGAGGAAAGTCAGTATTACGCTGATTTTTAAAAAAAATTACACTTTTGTGCATTTTAATTTAACGAAAATGAGTTATTTTTGTATTAGATATTTATACGTTGTTCTGTACGTTCAAAACTTGAAATTTTAAGTTTAAAGTTTGGTGTTAACATTACTGGTGGCATTTTTAAAATTTGTCCCTTGCAGGAAATTTGACATAGTGGACAGCATGTTGAAAAAGCTGGAAAAGTATGCGGATAATCTTGAGAGCATTGTGGAACAAAGAACTGCGGAACTGGTGGATGAGAAACAGAAAACGGACTTGTTGCTTTATCGAATGCTGCCAACGTGAGTTTTTGACGCGATACAGCTAAGCTGTAGTGTAGGGCGTCTATGGCACGATGTGTCGTGTGTCTGTCGTCTGTTGTCCATCGTCGTCCGTAACGGATATATTGCGGCTAAGCGGTACAAGATAAGGCCTGTTGCTATTGATCGCATATTGGCTTTCATATCAAATGACATGAAAATCACTGACCTTGGACGATCTTGAAAGGTCATAACTCACTATGGTATGCCGATCATGCGGTATTGTGGCTAAACGGTAAGTCGTAGGGGGTCGGCAATGGTACCATGGGATACGGCAGTGGCAACGTCTTTTTAATAGGCTGACAATAGTAACCATGTTTCCATCTGCAGCGGTTTAGCTGCAATTTTAAATAGAAATTTTAAAGTTATAAATGGCCGTATTTCAGAAACGGTAAGAGATAGGACTTAGGTTACTATTAATTACTAATAGAAAGTGGTATACGCCTTTTCAGATTACATGAAAATCATTGACGTTGGATGATTTCAAAGGTCAGTACGTGATAGGCCTGTTGAGGCTAAACGGTGCGAAATAAGGCCAAGCTTGCTATTGATCACTAATAAGAAATAGCATACACCTTTTTAGACGAGATAAAAATTATCGACCTTGGATTGGATGACTTTGAAAATCAGTACTGTTCTTTAGCGACAGCTAGGCTTTCTTGTTGTTATTATTGTAAGTTATTCGAGTTAGGCTTGTTCCGTTTTGGATAAGAGGTAAAATAATACATATGTGTATATCCACAACCCCGTAATGCTGATAATATGGTTTGGGTTAGTTTTAATACGAATTATGCTTTGTGGCGTAGTACGATACAAAATAATCAGCCTATGTTTATTTGGCCGGTCAGTTTACGTGACCAGTTTAAATGATATTGTGAGTCGCGGTATAGGTGAATGATGACTTAATTTGTAATATTGCGAGGAGTAAGTAACCTCACAATTTTTGTGTAATTTTGTTTAGGATGGCCAGTACATACCCTAAATGTGTGATAAGTTAATATTTAAGACTTTTTTTGTCTACAAAGACGTAAAATATATAATCTGTATTATTGATACAGCTACGTGGCGGATGAGCTGAAGGCGGGACGTAATGTGGCTCCACAGCTGTATCCTAGCGCCACGATCTACTTTTCTGATATTGTCGGGTTCACGGTGTTGTCGTCAGAAAGTTCTCCGATACAGATCGTCGAACTCTTGAATGATCTCTACAGTACGTTCGACGACACCATAGCACGCTACGACATCTACAAGGTTTGTATCATACCATCACTGCAGAAAACTGTTAATTAAAAAAACTACTGTCGATTTCGCAAAAGCATAGGAAACTGGGTAGATAGAATATTTTAAGAGATGTTTTATTAGTTTGCTTTTTTCGTAAGAGATGCAATCTTGTTGTATATGACATAATTTGACATCTTTTTGGATACACTGTTTCACGCACTGGACAGCAAAACACGTATAACAAGATAGGTACGGCTCTTTTTACTTTAGCGTTGCTATTGGCTTTTATAGCGTCTCAAAAATGTTAAATATTTGCAATAAATCACGTAAAATTTTTTGAGTGTAATACAAAATATCTCGATACGTATATATTATAATTTATATTTTTTACCGACCGATACCTATAGGTGCACAAAACAACTGTACTACCAGACATCGTTCATAACGTGTGGCCCCTCTGCTAAAAAAACAAAACGTAAGCAAAAAACCCAGCTGTCGCTAGGACAGCTGACCGTACTGGTTGTCAGTGACCTTCAAGGTCATCCAAGGTCGATGATTTTCATGTCATTTGAAAGTCAATATGCCACTTCCCATTACTAATCAATAGCAACCTAGACCCTATCTCGCACTGTTTATCCACAATAGTGCTTAACGCTTTCAGGGTCATCCAAATCAATGATTTCTATTTAATCTGACAAAGCGTATTTTTTGCCGTTTCTTTTACCGTTTCCGAGATATGGCCAGTATTCGTTTGAAAAACGCACATTTTTCTACCCACACTTCATTCAACCCCCACTTTGAAAATGTTTCTTTTGCGTGCCCGTGTTTCACACACATGGCTTATTATTTGTGCTAAAAGTTTGTCCCTACAACCTACCCGTTGGCCAGGGTACATTTGCTACGGACGGACGGACAGACAAATGACAACCATGCCACTAGCTCGACCGTTAGTTGAGTACGGTCGGCTAAAAATGCCTTCTATGTATTTAGGTTGAGACGATCGGAGACGCGTACATGGTTGTGAGTGGATTGCCAAAACCAAACGAAGGACGACACATCGTTGAGATCTGCAATATGGTGCTTGATGATTAGTCTACATTCTTCGGACCAATCTTTAATTTCAGATACAGTTGCGTATGTATAGTGGAAAAGATCTGCAATATGGCTCTTGATCTTTTGGATCAAGTGTCTCGCTTCACGATTCGTCATCGTCCTGACGAGATTCTCAAACTACGCATCGGAATACACACTGGACCCTGTGCTGCAGGCATGTTATTGACTCACTGTTGTTATTACCGTAGTTGTCATGGTAGTCATGAAACAGTGACTGTTTCAGGCTGTCGTAGTCTCCCTCTGTGTCAACGTTCACGTTGTTGGAGAAAAACACTATCGGAATGTTTGCAAATACGCAGAAAGACGCTAGTGAGTCAATGTCCGCAACGCTATCTAAAGACAGTACTATAATGCAGGGTAGCCGAGTAAAAACGGCACAAAATTTACAGCACAAAACTTTTGCAACCTTACATCACAGTGTCATGCGGTTTTCAGCAAAATGTTCAGAAAAAATATTGTTCACATGACAAGGTTAGTATCTAAATACGGTAATTAATTTTTTTTTGTTTCGAGCTAGCAAGTAAACTACTAAAAATATTCATTTTTACGTGTTTATTCTTTGAGGTAAATTTGTGATAGAAACAAAGTTAGCATCAAGCCCATTTTTTTCAAAGTGATGAAGAGAAACAGTGTTTATTGTGTCCACCATAAGAACAAGCAACTGACGATAGCCATTTGGACCATTGTTTAATAGCATCGTCAATTAGTTTTTGACTGATCATGTCCCAACAACTGTTTAAAACTTGCTTCATCCTCTTTTTCTGACGTAAGCAAACGACTATCGTTTGTTCTTCGTTCATGTAGGTCTAGTGAAAAAATCGAGTACCGTTTTTTAAACTGTAGATCGTTTGCTTCACGTGAACTTTTTTATCGCAGACTTGTTTTAAAAATTTAGCAGTTAATAGTTCACTTGCCAGCAGCAAAACAAAAAAATATTTAACTGCAGTATTCAAACATTAGTCTTTTTCATATAAGCAATTTATTTTTGACTTTGTGATGTAAAATTGCAAGAGTTTTGATGCAAGAGTTTTGTGCGCTAAACGTTGTGCCTTTTTTCTGGACAACCCTGCACAATTTTATTGCTTAGCTTACAGTTTTAATCGCTTACTTTCATCTCCGATTTTCTTCACTGGCTGGTCACTTTCGCTCTCCAAAAAATTGCGAAACGCTTGAAACCGTTTGCAAAGTATCGTGGCTACGTATTGCACATTGTATTGTATATACAGGAGTGGTGGGACACGCAATGCCAAGATACTGTCTGTTTGGTGACACCGTGAACACGGCTTCACGCATGGAATCAACCGGAGAAGGTTGTGATTATTCTACGCACTAGGCGATGGTGTGCTGACAGTTTTTAGTTGCAACGCTGCTTTTCAGTATGCGTTTGTTTCCTATGCGTTTGTTTCAGTGAGTTCGTTTAACAAAAATTGCATATCGCAGCTATGTTCGTATGAGCAAGTAAGCCTATAAACGAGTACTCGTACTGATGTTTCTGAATGTCAGAAGCTTAAGTTTTAATATTAAGGTTTATTGTTTACTTGTTATACAGCAAATCGATTTTATGGTGTATACTCATAGATTGTGTGTTAATGTTTTAGCACTAAAGATTCACATGAGTGGCAGGGCTAACGACGCGCTTAGCGCATTTTCAGAATTCGTCACTGAGCCTCGTGGAGACATCTCTGTCAAGGTCAACAACTGACTTTCTGGCTACAGCGCGAGCCAAGAAAAAACACGTTACGAAACTTCTGTCCATCTATTGCTAAACATCTTTAGATTTTAAAAATTATTTTACTTGTATACGTTCCTGATAATTTGTCATAAAACTGTTATTAAGATCCCACCACTCTTTAAACGCGCCGCTATAGTTTTTTTTGAGAAACACTGAATATTTTAAACTAGCATGCTTCGTGTGCACTGAGCCGCGACTGTGGTAAAAGAAAATGCAAGTTGGGATTCATCGATTTGGATTTTAGGATCAACGAATGTCACACTAGCATTGTGCAATTTCAGTCTGTCACTGTTAATGACTACTGAACGTCATTTTTGCACGGAAAACGTTTTTGCATTGACGCTTTATTCTTTGCTATTCCAGATGCCATTTTCCAATTTTTTAGTATGTAACTAATGTGAGCGGCATTGTATTACCAAACTAAATGAAAATAACGTTGATTGTTAACTGTTTTTAAGCCGCTAAGTTTTAAATAACGACTTGCTCAAATCATTTCTTTAAGCACTTAAAATTTAGATCGCCGTGAACAAAAAATGATCATTATAACAATAGTTTTGGCCATTTGGTGTACTGCACCTTTTGTGGCGGGTTTTGCTGCTTAATGCCAGTTTATTCACCGTGATGACATTTTAAAAAAATTTTATATGTAAGTAACGTAATTTATATACAGCGCACAATGTCAACAGAAAATACCCGCTGACTCTGGTTGGTGGCGTGGCGTAGTTGGTAACGCGTTTCGGCTGAAACGAAGTTACTTTACGCCGGGCCCGGTTAGTACTGCGATGGGTGACTGCCTGCGGGCAGGTAAACCATCTCGGTGCGAAGCC
>Ga0056128_1005406_pt1 | contig 16081 bp, 9 predicted proteins | sample WorMetLIZISLAND2_FD_71113 | JGI IMG/M metagenome (GOLD analysis project Ga0056128, IMG submission 71113) | Marine gutless worms symbiont microbial communities from Max Planck institute for Marine Microbiology, Germany - Olavius geniculatus... ... | reverse complement strand
CAAACAGAATGTCGCTAAAATTATACATGACGTCGCATTGGCTATCGAAAGGCATAATGCCATGTCTACGCCAATTCTTGCTGTTTTACTGTAAAAAAAAATCACCCTCAACATAAAAATAACAGAAAACCCAACAATTTTATTACAGAAAATAACTCATAAGATGTAAATCTTTGCAAAACGCTTTTTGAATCACTAAAATTTGAGGACAGGTTGATAACCTTTTACCTAACATTGATGATGCAATCAAAACGAAGGCGCAGTCTGTTTGGTACTTTGCCTACTGGCGAGCCCGTGATGTGCCGTCTGGTGCTGAGGTCGCCATAGTTGGCTGCCGTCCGCCAGGGCCTCTGTGTGGCAGTGCGAGCCATGCCGCACAGACGCCCTGGCGTTGACGGAACTCCGTAAAATAAAATTGGAGTTCCACCTTGACGGAACCGTGCGTTAAATAAACTGATTGTACTATACTCACATCTATACTCACATCCTGTACATAGACCGGAAACTATATCGAAAACGAGTTAATAACCCAAAACTTAAAGGCGTGTAACGCAGGGCTGTCACGAGTACTCGAAATATCGAATCGAAAACTTCTCGAGTATTTCTTACTATTCGAGTCGCAATTTTTTTACATTATGATCGAGTAAGCGGCATTTTCAAATTTTGAAAAATCTAGTTTTTTTAGGTCTGAAAAACCAAAAAACTCCAAATTTTAGGTGTTTAAAAAATTTTACTTGTTATTTATAACTTAAAAGCAGACTTGATTGACGATAACCTGTTTAAAACTCTGCGATGTTTGAAGTTAAACACGCTCAGCATTACTGGAACCAAATTTTAAAAAAACTTTTTATTGTTTTTAGACAAAACCTGCGCAAAACGACTGATTTAGTACCTATAGAAAGACTACGCGCTGTACAGAAATACCTACAACTGCAAAAAGGAGGAATAGCTTTCGAAAAAAACTACTGGACATCTTTTGGGGTAAGTTAGAAAAGAAAGTATAACCTACGTAATCAGCCTACGAGATATGCCTACTACATTTGAGAGTCAGCCAAGCAAAGCAATTAGTTTTGCAGATAACGCAGGCAAAAGCTTACAAGGTCTACTGCCAATTTTGGCTTTTCCTTTTTTGGTTTTCCAGAAATTGATACACTGCCACTGCCAGTCGTATAGATGGTCGGCCATGCTCAACCAGCCGAACAGTAAACGAATGTAGACTTACTATAAGTCGAGCAACTGCCAAACTTGTCAACCTATTTAAACGTTTATAAAAATACTAAATTAAACTAAGCTCAGCAGTCTCTGATCATATCGGCGCTACAAATGCGTTTCGATTGATTGACTGCAAGCATTATTTCTTTAAAAAAACTGAGGGTGTAAGAAATTATTTGGGGCCATACGGCCGACAAGAACGCCACCATTCAAGCGAGTGCAACTCGAGAGAAATGGCGCAACGTAATCGTCAACGCCGCAACCGCAACTCCGCAACTGAGGACGACGACGACTTGAAATTCGAAAATAAAATTTTTACCCATCTCTATTTTCTGTCATTAATTAATATTTTATGCTCCGGGTTTGTTTTGTTTATGTTTATTTTTTGTTGATTTGTAATGTATTAGATGTGAATATTTACGTAAATTTAGCGACAGCATGACGAAGAACAAGGTAGCGAAAGATGTCGGCGGTGATGGCAGACGTTCGTCAACTCCTATCACCGACGACGCACCAAACGAGAGGAGAATGTCAAGAGGTGAGGTTACAAGTGTTATGCTTTTTCGAAGTTTTTTTGTGTTTCCCTTTGCAGTTAGCTGAAACAAAGTAGTTCTAGATATAGGACTCGGTGTTTCAGATCTACAGATTAGTTCTGACGCGCTGTCGATGCAGCAATTACTCCAATGGGTGTATTTTCCATCATTCTGTGGCTACGGGTAAATTGCGGATGTGCGGATCTGTAGATGTTCCAACAATTAGTGCTGTAATTAAGCTGAAGCTAATTAGTTTAACTATCCCTTAACCCTGTTTTTAACCTTAACCCTCTGCCTTGTTCACTGATTATTTCTATGAAGTACTGTGCCCAATAGGGACTATATCGTTGCAAAAATTTTATGTCGATTATTGTAGCAATTCATATCGCGATATCATGAGACCAGAGACTGATCGGGAAGGCAATTGGGAGTGAGGGAGGTCGGCACGAGGGGGAGGGGCAGATGAGCTATTTGACTTTAGACAGTGGTTGCTGGAACAGTTTCTGCCATTGCATGACGACACAACAACGGGGAGAGCATAGTGGGAAAGGAACAGGCAGCAGGCTTCACATGCATTCCACCTGGTCTGGTTTGGTAACTCTGGTCTTTACAGCTAACACAGGTGGGCAGGGTGAGATGAGCCAGTGTGTTATTATCCTGGTGAGTATATCCTGGACTCCCTAGACCAGCACACAGTGAGACGATGGCCAATTCAGCAGCAGCAGTTACGGCAGCATCAAAGAGCCTGTGAGCCACTTAGCTACCCATATACTGTCTCCAGTTTTTCATTATTGTGTGCCAGTGCTTTATTACGCCTTCCCCTTCATTCAGTTGCCGTGCAGGTTGTTGCAATGGGGCGTGGTTAAACCGCCATTGTGTTACTTACATATTGCCACTCCCCGCCTTACTGGTAGACGTCTGTCACTGATCTGCCTGTGCGCAATACGCAGTACGGTCCATTGGAAATAGTCGGGTGGTGTCTTTGCAGTATCACGTGCGCATTCTGTCCCACCATATTGTAGTGACCCATGGTTGGTGATCAATATGGTGATATCAGCTTGTCAGTATAATCAATAGTGCCCAAGAAGGCAAGCACTGATAGGCAAGAAATTAATGTCCGTGCACATTCATCCCACACTTAATTCATTCTTAGTGTTGAGTGCTGAAACTGAAACCGCTGGATAGCTAAAAATGACAGCCATATAACTGTACATGTTACTTTATTATTACTCCTGCTTGTAAGGCAGTTGTTTTTGTAAATACGGTTGGATTTTGGAAGTTCGTAATTGCACTTAGATTGTTTTAACAAATTATAGCGCATATGAAATAAAGCGGGTGAAATAAATGCTATTGCTTGCTGTAACTGTGCCTAGTTTGTTGGTTTTTGTGCAGGATTACCATTGGTGTTTGCAAGCTTGATGCTCATTGGTGGTGTATGCTATTGCAATCTTGATCATATTGGTTGTAAGTTAAAATATTATGAACGATAGACAATTTACGCTGACATCTCAGAGTAGTATAACTTCAGTATGGTGTCTTATTTGTGCAATAATTATGTGGTATTTCTTCTATTACATGCATTGTTGCAGCACTCAATGGTGCAGTAATGTTAGGTTTTAGTCAGGGGTTTTAGATAGTAGTTTGCGATCCATGCTAGTTGAGATTGCACATAGTTGTTATTGTAATTTTATGTGTGATTTTTAGCCGACCATACTTAGGTAATGGTCAAGCTATTGGCATGGTTGTTTTCTGTTTGTCCGTCTATCTATATGTTTATCTGTCATTTGCCACGGATGTATTGTGGCTAAATGGTGCAATATGGGATGCAAGTTGCATTTGATAACTAATACAAAGTCACACATTGGCTTGCAAATGATATGAAAATCATTCACCTTGGATGACCTTGAAGGGTCATAATGCACTGTGGTATGCCAATTGTGCGGTATTGTGGCTAAATGGTAAGTTGTAGAGGGTTGGTGATGGTACCATCGGATTGGACAGTGGAAGCTTCCTGTAGGCTGTCAGTAGTAACCACGTCTCCATCTGCAGTGGTTTGGCTGCAATTGTCAATGGAAAGTTTCAAGCTATAACTGGCCTTATTTCGGACATGGTGATGAGAGATAAGGCCAAGGTTACTATTAATAGGAAGTGGCATTCACCCTTTCATATAAAATGAAAGTCATCGACCTTGGTTGACCTTGAAGGTCAGTGATAACCAGTATGGTCTTTTATCTAGGCAACAGCTGGGTTTCTTGTTTTAAATATTAGGATAACTCTAGTGTCCAGTAATGTTGTTTGCTTTTTTCTGACATCTCACCAATTCTGTTGCATTGTGGGTAATACAGCACCGGTATAAAAACTGCTCGTGTATTTAAGAAGTTGAGGTGTTATTTTGCACCCATTTGGCCACATACTGTTCTAAGCACTAAATGCTACTGTTATTGCAATCTATTTAAAAAAGACAAAAAAAGTCCTATTTTTTCAATGTTGTTTTGAAGTATGCTACACCAGAAACTGTCCAATTTTTAGAATTTTTTTGTGTGCTTGCATTGTGTTATATTATTGTAATTTGCAGAAGAATGACAGCAGGGTTTGAAAGTACATTTCTTGTGTCATTTAGCAACTGCGTATGTGTGTTGTTTCTGCAAAGTGTTTACGTGGTCGTCACAAAGTGTTGCACCATATTTTTGTAGCAATTACGAGCACATTATTGGGCCCAGAGTTGAAGACAGTGCTGCTTGAATTTTGGAATCATGCAGTAAATTATGCCTCACATTGGAATATTATCAGAGAGCAGCCACAATCGAAAAGTGAGTAAAAAATTTTGGAATTCAACTTTTTTTGTAAAAAAGAGTTTGCCTGTCGGTTTCGCAAGTAATTGTTTCCAGCCATTTTCTGAGTGAAACTTTTGGACTACTAGTGCAGCAGGCACAGAGTTTTCTGCATTATCATCATTATCAGTGTTGCTGTTGTTGCGTTTTTTATTATACAGGGTGGGCCAAAAAACTGGATCTGTTTGAGCGTTGATAACTCAGCAATGGTTATTGGCAGAAAGACGTGTGATACGTCAAAAGTTTCAGAATGCTGTAAAGAAACGACAAATTTGCATCGTGAAGCATTTAAATGTTCTTTGTCTAATTTGCATAAATATTCGTCACCCTCGAAATTCTGTTAAATTTGACTCTAACACATGGATTTAACATGGATATTTGAGCTTTTATAACTTAGTGATATCTGTTGATGGAAAGGGGTGTAGTATGACACAAGTTTCGAAATTGTGTACAGAAGAAGTGTACAGCTTGCATGTCTCAGCATTCAAATATTCTTTGCCTGATTTACGCAGATCTGCCCCACCCCTTAAATCATGCTAAATTGGCAGTAACACATGAATTTATGTTAATTTTCATTCAGCATACAGTGAAATCATTAACACATACGTTAAGTTTAGATGAAATTCAACATAGGCAGTTGCCCAGTATTTGCATTTATAACCGTCATCAGTTTTTTAGGCAGCTGTTCGATCGCTGGAGTCAATGTGTTCAGGATCAGCTAAGCCCAGCATTCGATTAACACACGTTTTAGCTGGTCAGTGACTGAAATTTTGTGGCCATGCCATCTGTTGCAATGCCCCCAAACTGAATAATTCACAGAATTTTAATCTGGACTTTTTGGCAGTGAGTTTTTGAGTTCAATGAACTTGGGCACATGGGAGTGCAGGCAAATGCCTAATTTCAAGGATAGTGAAGATTTATGCAAATTAAACAGAGCATATTTAAATTATTTCCTATGCAAGTTTGGACCTTTTTGTCTACAGCATTCTAAAACTTTTGACATATCACACGTTTTTTTACGGGTAACCGTCGCTGAGTTATCAATTTAACACTCAAACAGGTCTGGTTTTTGGCCCACCCTGTCTAATTTATTAACTTAATTAATAATAGAATTAGTAATTTGATAATTTAGTGATGGGGTAATTTAAAATGCCATGCTAGTTTTCAGATTGCATGAGTTGTCAGGAAACTTTTACATATTTTTGTCATTTAAAACATTTTTTCTTTTCATTCTACTGCCACACCGAGTGTATTCGAGATTATTGCAGTTAACATGCTATATAAATTGTGCACTTACTTACTTACTTACTGTAGTTTTATTTCTTGACTTTGTGTAGGTGTTTGATATTAGGGGTGATCGTTTGCTCTGGTGTGCAGATGCAGTGCCGCCGGAGATAGCAAAGAAGATGCCTAAGAAGCCGTATGCTAAAGCCGGCATTACCAACTCAGCCGACAAACGTATACGCAAAGAACTTGATGATGCTGATGACATTTTGGAAAAAGTAATTTATAGACAGCTTTTAAATTTTATGCTTAGTAATATATTTAGGATTTTTTGCTTGAATTATTTGACTGTTGTGATATTGTAAAGGAGGATTATGGGATTTTTTTACATCTAGAATGTGGAGGAGTTTTAGTGTAATTATTGCTACTTACTGGATTTGTACTATAATAAGTTTATGATGACTGGGGTGTGGTTTTGTGTGTTTCCTTGTTATGATGTAAAATCTTTGCTTTTGTTTATTTTGCAATTTCTGAGACTTGCTGCAGGAAATCTTCGAGACTAAATGCTGTTATCGTGATGAAAAATCTTGCATATATATCATAAATACATGAATATATCCGGTTTAGACAGTGCTGTGTTCTTACTTGAAAACAGATGTATTCACCACTCGGAAGATCAAACAACAAGGAAGACTTGAAAGCGTTAAAACTCTGAGATGAGATTTTAATAACATTTAAGTACTGCTAATGTCATTACTGCTAAATGTTTAAAGTTTACTGATACATATTGTGCATTTTTTATGGAACTGCATGAATTGACTGTTAAGTAAGTGGATTTTTATAGTGCACAGTGTCATCTTAGAATAGCGTAACTAAAATATGTCTTTCAATTTGGGCTTAAGTCATGTGGTGGTTTGCTTATAGCAATTAACACGCATTGTGACACTATACCAATGTAGTCAATGTCAATGAGAGATCTGCCGAAATTAGGCTCGTTGTATGTTTTCAATGTACAGTCTGATAAGTGCATTGTAACTAGTTGTAGTTGATTATAGAACGTCGTGTGATTTTTTTGCGTTATCAGGGGGATGTTAACACTGCAATGACACAGTTTGATAACGCGCTGCGTCACTACCCTAAAAGTCCACGTGCTCAGTTTGGCAAGGCACAAGCCCTCAATGCGTTGGCCGAGAGACGCCAGAGTAATGCCATACTGGAGCAGGCAATCGACGAGTGCATGAAAGTATTAGCATTGGACGATGTGCCGCGGGAATTGTTCGTCAAAGCTGGTATTCTGTGTGCTGCTCGGCAGTCATTTCGAGGTATCATCTGTTGTTTAGAATTATGGGTCATGCATGTTTTTGTTTTCTATATTTCCCTAATTTTTTATGATTGCATTATTGTTAGTTTATGATGTTTGTTTTCATTTAGCATTTGTAAGTCTGCTATTTTATCTGCATTTTATCTTAGGACAGCTCAGTTGTTGCAATTCGCTGCCTTGTTGTCCTGCCGCCGTGATAATGTATATGCCTTGTGAGTGCTATTACTAGAAGTTTTGCCACAACAATTTTAACATGTTTCCTTTTGGATATTGGCTTGGTCTTCAGTACCAATAACTTATCTTGTAATATGTTGGCTAAACATGTGCTAAGTATTTGTGTAACATTTGTACACAGTATAAAGGATAGATCTTAAAATGTGATTTAGTTTGCAGTCGGTTTCTACTTGGCAATAATTTATATCCCGGACTCATTTGCTTTAATTTTTGGTAGACAGGATAAATTTGAAAATCAAATTTTTGGATATGAATGGATTCATGTAGGAGGCTAAGCAATAATGGCAAAAAATTGCCAGTGAAATGTGTTGGTATGTGTCAACCTTCAGGTTTCCATGGGAAAGCTGTTAGTACTCTGAAGTCGATAGTCACACGGTATCCGAGTGAGCTGCATATCTGGAATGACCTTGGAGTTAAATGTCTGCTTGCTGGACTACAGGATGAGGCCCGCAAGGCTTTCACCGAGGTTGGCACACTGCTTACCTTGTCTTCTGATATTCATTAACTCCGGCAATTGAACCTAGTGAACGGAGGAGATTATGTGTCATTTTGTTTGTCTGTGCACATTGGCATGACGTCATAACAATGACATCATTACATCACCGGCAGAAGGTGTATTCAAGCTAACAAATTCAGAAAAAATGCCTTTAAATTACCATTTTGTTAACATTCACTTGGCAGAGATGTGCACTCTTATGAGTGCCTTTCAGTATTATTTTTGTGTGGACTCAAGTCTTGAGTGGTGTTAGTACAATCAGCCTTTAGTCTTGTTCTTCCTGTGATTATGAAGGTGCTGAGGCAACAGCCTGGAAATGGGTTTGCATTGGTTCACCTGGGCTTCATAGTGAAGACAGCTGACCGTGACTATGCCGCTGCTATACCTTTGCTTCAGCGCGGCATTGACAGCAGTGCATCGGGTGTTATCGACGGACGTTTTTTCTTCCATCTCGGAGATGCGCTTTACCGAACAGGCAAACATGACGAGGTACTAGGAGAGATTTTTTATTTCACGATCTGCTTAGTTCTCCTATCTCTGTCTGGAGTCTTATAATCACCTGTAATCTCACTGTACTCAAGCATGACGACTAACAGTGTTTTCTGTTTGTACATCACATGCGTGCAGTGTTGAAACCTATACATCTTGCTGCATGTGTTAAAGTGGTCTGTGGCAAATTTTTTTCTGTGGAATGCAGTGTAGTAGTCTGTATTCTGTAGTATTAGTTTCATGAGGTTTATGAATGTAGTGTATTTTTTGGATGGTTACTTTTAGCATGGCTATGTAGTGTAATGTTGTTGTACTAGCAGCAGCAGCAGTAGTATTAGTTGTTGTTGTTGAAATTTGTAGTTGTTGTAATAGTCTGTAGTAGTAGTTCTGTTGTACGTTGCAGGCCCAGAAGGTTTATGAACGTGGAGCGTCTCTGGGGTTGTTTCGTTCAGCCTGGCAAAGGTCTCTATACAATGTTGATCGGCTGCAGTCTAGGCCGTGGTGGACAATTGATCAGACCCACAGTGCTAACGATTTCAAAGTATGCTCATTGCACTGTTCTTGTTCTTAATTGTTGAGTTATGAAAATCCCCATTTTCTGCTGGAATTTCTCTGTGTAATGACTGTAATTGCGTATCACATGTACTTTTATCCATTAATTACTAGTACCACCAACATTATTTTTGAGAACTTAATGATAGTGGCATGACCCCATGTGTCACAGATTACTTGTGCAATCTTTTCTCTGTTTTTGATATTTGTTTTTGTTTTATTGTTTTACTGGTGGATGATATGCATTGCAACTCAGTTTAGCTTGTTTTTTGTGTTTTGTGTTTCTGCACAAGTTAAACTTTCTGTTTCTTTATTGTACAGGTTATACTTACCGTATCATTGCTATGTGTTTGTGTGCATTTTGCCTGAAAAGGCCGTCTCTGAAATGACCTATACTGTGTCGGGTGGGATGTTAAACCCTACTCACTCACTCACTCACTCATGTTGTACAAAATGCTTATCAAGTTATCATGTATCTAAGCAGGTACAGTAATTTGTGTGATGTAGCACAGTAGGCAAATTCCAGCTGCTGACGATGTAAAAAGTTGTTGCTAAGTGTCCCATTTTTTTCTAAGAAATATGGTGTCAAATGTATTGCATTGTTTCACATCAGAACATTACCAGAACATTATCAGAACATTACTGAATGTAACAGCTTGAGAACTAATGTGATAAATTTGCTGTTAGCCCAGTGAATTAGTGACAACCACCACCTATTGTGTCTTCTGGCAAGAACTTTGTAACATTTTCAAACACTTTCTCTGTTTTTATTTAACTCTGTCCCAAAAAGCTGTGCCATTGTTATTTTTTGAATAACTCTGTAAAACATTGGTTGATTTAAATAATTTTTGGCATGCAACATCATGAAGAAATGACATGAATGACTGTAGTTTGCACACTTTACCTTAATCCACTGCTACACTACCTGGTGAAATGCAGAAGTCATAGGTTGGTCGTTCACAACACTGCATGGTGATAGTATTAATGTGAGGTGGGCCAAACTATAGTCATTTATGTCGATGTTGTTTTTAATTTTGCTTCCCAAAAATTATCAAGAATCGGCCAGTGTTGCACAAAGTTATTAAAGACTTTTAAATTATGTTACATTACATACGTTTTTTGGGGACACAGTGTAGTGATTCTGTTGATATTATTATTATTATTGTCAGCTGCTTGAAGCTCACTGGAAAGAGATACGTGATGAGGGCCTGTTGAACCTGAATGGGAAAGGATTATTTGAAGTCGAATCGGAAGATCTGAGACACACCGGAGACTGGAAACAGTTCACGCTGTTCATACAAGGTGTCATGATTATTTTTTTTGTAATATTTAGCATATGTCCACTAATAATGGGAATAACTGGAAATTATGTGCTGACCCAATGATGACATGTTATGTAGCCATCTATCTACCTAAAGCTGCATGACTAACCGTAACCTTGACTTTTTTTAGCTAAAAATTGGCTCATTTCTTACTGTGGCTTGTCCTAGTGAATATTCACACTGATGTTGGTTTTTTGCAATTTTTTTAGTGTTAGGAATCTTTATGCTTTGTGGGCTGTAGAAGCCAGTGCAACAGTTTGTTACTTTATTACACTTTATTACTTGGCTGTTCGGAAAATCATACTTGGAGATATATTATCTGAACCAGCTTAGTATATGTACAATCATTAGGGCCCACAGTTTTCTGCGGGTCATGGAATTTCAAGCCGAGCTGCGGAATTTGCCCTTTTTCGCGGAATTTTGATATTTGCATGGCATTTCATGGAATTTTGCCGAAATTAACACAATGACTGATAGTCAGTATGATTGTCGGCTTCACAACGTAACTAAATAGAAGAATTATATCACAGAAAAAATCAAACTGAACTGCCTAAAACTGTGAGCCCTACTAGTACCCATTGTAGTATAGCACATAATCATAAATGAACACAATTTGACTTGACCGATTGCACTTTTAAAAAGAAAAAAACAATTGATAATTTTCTTTGAATGTTGCTAGCATAACTGAGCAAAATGCCAGCTTTCAATAACTGAAGTTTTTTGACACAATAGATCCCAGTTTAGTCACAAACGGATGGCCGCAGTAAGCCGTCGAATTTGAACAATTTTGCTGCACTGAGCCGCGGAATTCTGCGAACTGGTCCACAGAATTTAGAAAAATTTGCCGTGGAAAACGGTGGGCCTTAACCACTAGCTTTGAAGCAGCTCTGCTATGAGAAGTAACTGATGGATGTTGTTTGCTGTAGGTCGTAAGGTTGCCGCCGCATGTCGCAGAGCACCGAGGACTTGTGAACTGGTTGAGAAATTCACTGAAGCATCATCATGCAAGCGTGGACAGGTCTTGATTTGTTATACTATAATGTAATATATGTAAAAAAAACTTACCAGTTTACAACTGTGTGTAAGGACGATGTGATGATATCAGTCCTCTAAGACAGCAAAAATCATTTAGGTAACCTTAAATGGGGCTATCCTTACAAGCTGACTTTAGTTGGTAATCACTAACATTAAACATTAAACCCTACTCACTCACTCACTCACTTTAATCTAAAATTTCATGATTAGAATTTTATTAATTGTTAAAAAAAAATTAGGATTAACTGTGTGATTAATTGCTAAGTCCTGCAGCTCTGTTGTTATTATTATCGTTCTGGTGGATGATGGTGGTTGTTGTTTGATGCATATAGATAAAGTTTTCGGTGATGCATCCTGTGGCACACGTCTGGCCGCATACGGGTCCAACTAATTGTCGGATACGCGCCCATCTCGGCCTTGTCATTCCGGTTGGACCACGCATCAGGGTCGGCAACGAAACACGTGAGTGGATCGAGGGAAAGTTCATTATATTTGACGACTCTTTTGACCATGAGGTCTGGCACGATGGCACCTCCATGCGGCTCGTGCTGATTCTGGACATTTGGCATCCGGATCTAACGGTTCACGAGAAAGCATCGCTTTCACCAATATAACTTCTTCAGTCACTAGGAACCAGAGTTGTTTTATGTTTCCCACGAAATTTTGAGCCAAGACAAGGAGTTGCCTGGTTTCCACATAATTTGAGCATTTCCGTTGAGTTTTGCAGAGAAGGGTTCTGGTCAGTGATTATTTTTATTTTCCAATTTAAATCCAAGTTTGGAAAGTATACTGACAGAACTGCCTAGATCTTCTTAAATCGATTTGACTGCATCAGCGATTAGTAAAACTCTATTGCAGTACAAAAATATTTTACTGATGCAATATAAGCGATGATTTTTTTATATTTAATATACGTACATTAAATGATCCGCAAAGTCGTTAATAAATAGAATGCTACAGAATTAGGAAAATTTGCCACAGTGAGCCACGGAATTTAGCAAACTGGCCTGCCAATTTTAGAATAAATTTTCATGGAAAACTTTTTTCAGCAGCATATAATGTTATTCATTTTACAGTCGTACATATCGGACTGCATTGTTAGTTCGGCTGCCTTATTTATTAGTATACTAGCGTGATATCATAACAGTATTTACTGTGTTGTGTGGCCGTTTTTTAGCAACTGTATGTCAAAGTTATTGTTGTCCACCATGTGCAATATCAGAGCATTTATTAATTTGCATTTTTTTTATTTGGTTTTACGTTTGTCGGGTCACTGTGACCAAGTATCGACAGTTTCGTTTGAGTGGCATTTTGCAGCTTAGTTTTACTGATATTAGAACATTTCTTTGAAAATGCCACATAGTGCCATATGTGAGGTACTGGAATTCTAATTGGGTTTGCTGGAGTTCCACTGGCTACGCCTGGCAACAGCAGGCCTGCCGGGTCTCCTGTTTTTAACATATCTCTATCAATTTTACAACCATTTTTACCATTTTACCACTGTAGTGTATACTTCTACTATTTTTACCTGCAGGCCTATATGCCACCGTTATATCTGCAGTTACGCACTGCATGCGGCACATTTTTGTAATTTGGCACTGTGCTGTGTCTTAGGTAGTGTGTGTTGACTGTTGAGCTGTGGGACCAATTTAGAAACAGTGAAAGTACTGTAGTATTCGAAGTAGGTTAATTTGCGGCTGTCTGCTGTTATGATCTGCTTAGTCATAATTGACAACTGTAGAGTACTGCGCTGTGCCAGAAAAAAAGTAAACCCCTCGACATTGTGCAATAGAAATGTCAAATCTAACTAAGTTTGAATAAAATATCATTCGCTTAACCCCCAACAATTTGCTGCAGCGATTATTTCTCAGATAAGTTGTTGATAATTGAATATCGATAATAAAATATCTCCATTACCAATATGGCGTTACGTTCGCTCGATTAGAAGTGACATTTGTTGATGCAATCAACGTAAGCAGTAATGTTAACAATAACAAAATGGTACTTTTTGCATACGATCGTGTTTTAATTAAACTGTTGAGAGAAAAGAAAGAGCATGGTAATAAAAAAGGTTATCACGGAATTTCCCAGCAAGCCGTGGACACTGTCAGAATGAAACAAATGGTTGATTAATACTAGATACCATGTGTAGGGGTGACTTCACAAAATACTATTGTTTATGTTAACATATTTAACTGCAATTTGGAACTTTGATTGCCAATAGGCAATGCATTCTTGTGGTAGAACTTTGCCAGAATCAGATGTTTTTTGTCATAGTTACGCAAATGTACCGGGTTTTATTAATGTACTTATGTAAGGCCATATTGGTAATGTAGATATTTTGTTATCAATATTCAACAATCAATAACTCTCCTAAGAAATAATATTTTTTAATGAAATTTGGCACTCGCTTGCCAGTTCATTGGGGATTAAGTGTACGAAATTATAGTTAGATTTGTTTAGATTTGACATTTGACATTGTAGAATGTACAGGGGTTTACTTTTTTCGCACACAGTGAACTACTGCACCGGATCTGGTGCGACATATTTTCGTTTTTACAGGACGTCAGCATAGCAGCTTGCTATGCAGATGTTCTGTTTCAGCTATCGCAAAGGCAACCGTTTGTCTCTCTGTTGTTGCCCTATCAGAAAGATGCGAGCTAGGATCATGGAAACTTTGCCGTCTTCTCCCTGAAAGACCTTTGTTTCAGGAACTGTAAAGCTTTATCCGAAATTCAAGATGGGTTATTTTGAATGCTTGCACTAAATGAGAGAGGTTAGGAGAAATTTGTTATTTTCAACTAATAACTTGCCGTATCTCAGAAATGGTGCAAGATAGGGTCAAGGTTACTATTACCATTAATCACTAATAGGAAGTATGTTGCCACGCATATTGCTTAGAAAAATCCCACATGTAACGTATGACTAAACTCAAAAAAGCCAAATGCCCAAGAATAGGATTATGATGAGACAAGTGCACCAAGCTGAGCCCTGTTCGCTAAGCGTTAGCTGAGTTTCTTGTTTACTTATTGATGTTAATAGTCAGTCAAGTGTACTTGAGATGAGCGAGTGCTTTAACAGTATTGGCGTTTTTGAAAATGTTAAATGTACCTAATACTGATAGTTATTTATACACTGTGAGGCATAAAAACACACCCAAATTTTTTTACCATAACTTTTACAAGAGTTATCCATTTTAAATAATTTTCTTACACTTATTCCTGACACAACTGGCCATTAAGTGGCCATTCAGTTTCCCACCTCACCCAACGTCTGCTTCTGCACTACCTGGAAAAAACAGAACAGACGAAAATGTGCATTAAAATCAGCAAAAAAAATTCATAAAATTTCATCTTTCCGGATATGTGGCCACCAACGGCCAATCAATTACAAGGTTTGATTTTTGTGTAACAGCACATCTATTAAATAGGCCTTACATTCAGGAATATTGATGAATTCAAGAAGCGACTGGTGAAGTCTGGATTGGTCTGGAGCAGAACGTTATCAATGCTGCTATCAATGAATTGAGAAAGTGTCTTCTGAGCCAAGCTCATGTTCATGGGCCAACATTTCAAACATTTTTGTAGGCAGTTAAAAAATGCACAGTTAGATAAAATATTAGCTAAAATGATGAAAATATGGACAAAATGTTTTGTGTGTTGTTTTGATTAAGCAATAATACTAAAGTGGTTAAAAATGCAAAATTTTGTTCGTTTTTCCCTAGATAGTGGGTCTAGTGCAGAAACAGACAATGGGTGAGGTGGTAAACTAAACAGCCATTTGATGGCCAGTTGTATCAAGAATAGGTCTATTCGTACCAAAACTTATTAAAATTGTATTGCTTTTTTTCAAGTTATAATGAAAAAAATGTTGGTGTGTTTTTTATGCCTCACAGTGTAGTATAAGTCACCATTTTGCATTACAGAGTTCACATGTTTTGTTACTGTGTTAGTCTGTGATATAACTTTTGACTGCTGATTTGTTTGTTTTCTTTGCACGTGTTATCGTACGTTTTTGCTATCTGCAGAATGGACCACAGTATGCAATGACGCTGTCACATAGCTAGTTTCTGTTAGTTTGACTGACCAAGTGTTAATTTTCGTTGCAGCATTTTAATTAGAAAGCTGATTTAATGTCATTTGTTTAGGCCTATACTGTGAGGGTATAGAGCGGCGTATAGATTATGACGTTGTCGCTTATGCAACGGGATGATTTCGTCAGTATTTTGTGCATAATAAATGAAATGCTTTACATTTCTGTTGTATTTGTATATACTGATACTCACATGTTTTGCGTATTAGTGGATGCGTTACTATGCAATTAAGTGTAATAAAATTGTATAAATAAATGATTTTATTTCGATGTTTTATCTGTAGCTCGCTGTCTTGCTCCTGCCGACTACAAACACTGGAATACTGTGCTACTGCTGTATATTTTTTTACTTGTTTAGTTATTAATGTAATCGAACTGGTCAGTTCCTACGTGTTATGTTGGACATCAAATGATTTGAAAATTTGAAGCCGGTTTCGTCATGCTTTATGTGATCGTTTTTCTGCATCTGTGATTAAGTTCAACCCAGCTGATCATACAGGGTGCGGCAAAAAAGTTACCTCCTAACGACTAATTAACGTATTAGGGGCCAGGCGTCTCTGTATTCTCGCGTTAATGCCCTCCTATAGCTCAGCCGCTTCATGCAAGTGAAACTTGAAATAAAACCCCTAGCGGACGGTGGCCGATTGACGCAGAGTTAAGAAATGAGTAGGCTAAAGTTCATTCGACCTGCCGTTAGTGGCGGTTTTAGGCCCTTGCCGGGGGGCACAAACCCCCCCCCC
>Ga0056128_1005403_pt1 | contig 16086 bp, 5 predicted proteins | sample WorMetLIZISLAND2_FD_71113 | JGI IMG/M metagenome (GOLD analysis project Ga0056128, IMG submission 71113) | Marine gutless worms symbiont microbial communities from Max Planck institute for Marine Microbiology, Germany - Olavius geniculatus... ... | reverse complement strand
CAATGTCAGCCAGTGGCCGAATCTGAGGCACTTGGCTGAGCCGCTAGGGGGAGCAGTAGGCCTGCTGGAAGCAGCGAGTTTTAAGAAGGCGACGGAAAGTGTCTGCAGAGGTAGAACTACGGATGCTAGAGGGAAGTGAGTTCCAAACTGTGGGGGCTGCAATGCTAAAACTATGATGCAGTACTGAGAGAAAAGTTCAAAGAAAATCAATTGACGTCTGCAGAACAGCTGAAGAAAATCAAACGGTTACAGACTAATGAGCGCCAAGAACTGCATCAACGCAACAGCACCAAACACAGACAGAACTAAATATTAAAGGCCATATACTCCACTTGCTTCAATTAGTTGTGGATTCACACAACACTGTACAGTGTACAATAAGCTGCACAAGGAATCCAAAACAAATCAAATGCATCCAGCTTGTGAACAGCAAGTTATACAACAAATCCACATACAGGGTGCGGCAAAAAAGTAGCCCCCCCTTTAAGTTTTTCGCTGTTTTCTCAGCAACCGTGCATGGCATTTTAATCTGAAGTTTTACAGATTTACTTTCTGAAATGTTCTACTGGTTAACTGCCAAGAAAAATGTAATCAGATTAAAAAAATAACAAAGTGATAAATTTTTTTAACACGACTGCCTACCAATTTTTCAACATTAAAAATGTTCAAGTTACAACACCAATTCAATAACATCGTTGAAACAACACAGTTAACTAATGATTAGATACCAGAATTTTAGGGCGGTACCGAATATTCTATTTGGCCCAAATAGTAGGCCGAATAGTGTATTCGTATTTGGCCAAATAGTAGTGCCATAAATATACCGAATAATTAGTCACAAAGACAGCTGCTGGCAGCCCAGCTGTCTTAGCAGCATAACACTCACACGTGATGCTTTATGGCATTTTCTTAACCATTTAGTTTGCTCACTGTCAAGAGTCAGCCATAAGTCACTGTCATGAAATGTTAGTCAGTAATGTTTGTCAGTATCAGTCGTTTAACAGGGATACAAAATCCCCGATCTTGAAACTTTTCACCACTCTGTAATGAAACCAGGGCATTTGGCAATCCGTTTGAACTTGCGTCAACTATTTGTATTTGGCCAAATAACATAATACATTATTCTTATTCGGCCGAATAGTAAAATCTGCTATTTGGTACAGCCATACAGAATTTTATTGTCACTGTGAATGTTTGAAGTGTCCTCCACCAGCTCCAAGCTCCAACACAAGCCTTCAGTCGCCTTACTTAAGAAATCTTTTACAGCCTTGTCGATCAGTCCTTGTGGCAGGTTGCCCCAGATAACCTAAAGCGTTTCCTTGACTTCGGCGATTCTTTTCAGCTTTGTTTAAAGTTTAGAGTAAGCCTCCAACATTGCACACCACACGCGACAGTCAACTGGGTTTATATTCGGCAAATTTGGAGGCCATTGGTCTTTTGTGATGAAATCTGGATAGTCTGCTCGCAGGCAGTTCTGTGCACTGTGCACTGTGTATGCTGGAACGCCATCCTGCTGGAAGATGAACAGGATGGGCAGCCAACAATTACTTTAAAAGAACGATAATTTAGTGATGATTTATAAACAAAGTAAATTGCTGTTTATCAAAATGTTACTGTGACGTCATTGGCAGTAACATGGTAACCGGTTTTTGAAAATTAAATAGCATTTTTAGCTTGAACATTTTTTGATGCAAAAAATTGGTAAACGGTCATGTTAGAAAAAATCTATAACTTCATTCTTTTTATACAGAATCACATTTTACTTAGCAGTTAGATGTAAAATGTTTTACTAAATAAATCGGCAAAATTTCAAATTAAAATTCCAAGTGGCTGCTGAGAAAACAGCGAAAAAATTTAGGGGGCTATTTTTTAAGCACCCTGGAGATAGAAAGCCCACAACTCCACAACATCTTGGCATCTCAACTTGTCATACAGCTGGCTTATTACCTAGCAATTTCACAAATAATCAAATTAGTGGAATTTGTGGAAGCAGCGGTATGACATTCTACATATCATACAAGTAAGTAAAGCTACAAACTAGGAGTGAAGACAAACCTAAGCTCTGGCAAGCTTTTAACCAGCCTGCTATAGGTCTAAAAATGTCTGACAGCAATGATAATCATACAGTACTGTAAATTACAGTTTTACTCCACTGTTTTACTTCGAATGTGTTGCACCACAGTTTTGTTTCGGTTGGCTAACCAATATGATGATGTTCATTCCATTCCACTTGCTATAGCTAACCGTTGCGACACCGGTTTAAAAAATAATAATAAACAATGTTTATTGTAATAATAATGTAAACAATGTATAACTAGAATGACATTAGGTACAAACTTTGCCAATTTCAAGTTCATCAACCGAGGTCAATTTTTCAATATCTGGTTGATAGCAGATGGAAGCTCTGTAGACTGCTGCAATATTCACAACCACATCGTTCACAAAAACAATAAACATAAACATATATAAAATATAACAGTCCAAAATCCAAATAGCTTGGCAGTGTAAAGGCAGAGTATCCAACTTCCCTCCTCTGTCCTCCAATAAACAGTATTCTCAGAATAATGACTGTCTGGAGGATAACAGAAGATTATTAGAACTGCCAATATTGTTACACAAGCACAATCATACTGCGGAGTTCTAACTATTTTAAATTTAGATCATTTATGCATTTTGTGTTTCATATTAGGTTTTTCTTCTTGACTGTTTCATTATTGTAAAGATTAAACATTCTGTTCCACTTTCACACTGATGATGATGATGACGGATGAATGAACTTTAACGAGGCGTTAAGTCCTAAGACATAAGAACATAGAAGACGTGACAATAAGCATAACAGTGAAGTCACGTAGTAGTCAATGCAATGAGATGTTCTTAGTCAAACTCATAACAGCTATAACACCGGGCAAACAGTTTGGTTATGTGTATGTGCACTGCCTAGAAAAGCCATCCCCGAAATGAACTACACTATGTCGGGCGGGACATTAAACCAAGTACTCACTAACTCAAGTCACTCATGTATCTGACTTACAAGCATGCGTAAACGTAATAAACATAAAAAATAAAATTCTTTCTAAACTGCTTCCATCACAAACTTAAATAAAGAATTTAGGTGGGGTTTTTCCATCGCCAATCAAATCAAATTTGATCTCCGATTTACTGATCTCCGATTAACTTGATGTTCAGAATTGATCGTCGATCAACTGTGTTTCGTTTTTCCATGGATTTTCGATCTCCAATTACGTGATCGGCGATTAGCGGATCCGCCGTCAACTGAGCCTACTTTATGCCAATCTGATTGGCTGACAGTGACCTCAATTTGCGGTGTTGCGCTAAGTTACCCAGCATGCGCTGCGAGTGGACGTCGTAGCAAGTAAACATCGTCATAGCAACAATATCAACGATATCGTCCATATCATCTGCTGTCAAAAATAAGTTCTATCGCAAATCAATAGGGGAGCGTCTATCCATTTTATTTCTTCACAAAACCCTATACATAGCATAAATTGATCAGTAAGCCTAGTTATTGATCGCCATGCCTGAAACTTTATTTTAGTGCGTGAATTGCCGTTCTGACCGGCGAAGTGAAGCGATGTTTCTGGTGCGAATAAGCAACAAAATGCAGATCACCACGTTTAATCGTCAATTATCTGATTTGATCAGCCAATATTCGGCCATCAACTTGATGGGAGATTTGATGGACGATTAGTCGCTAATTGGCGATTGGAAAATGATAATTGAGATGACCCCTGATCAAGTCCCCAAGTTGATCGGAGATCTATTTGATCGGCCATCAAATGTGCATGGAAAAAACAGGACCGTAGAAATGTTTATTACAACGTGACTAAATGGTAGCTGGGTTCAACTCCCGATCGGGTTGCTATCAAGTGATTAGTATGTGCATGAGTAAGACAGGTAAACTATCTCTGTACATAACCTACCACTCAAACCATCTCGGTGCGAAGCCTGCCAGTTAGGTTGACTCAGCCTTCTACCCTCTGTGGGATGGTAAAATGAGTACTGGCGGTGGTCACGCCCATAGCTAAAGAAGAAACGGCGAGTTCTGCGCAACAGTAGCTCCTGCGGCCAGGACTGCAAGCATACTGACCCAGTCGGTTAAAGGCGCTGGCTGTTGACTTGAGCCGGCCATCTGGCCGACCTGGGCTGTATGCTAGCTTAATTGGGCTTAGTACTGCGGTGGGTAACTGCCGGCAGGCAGGTGAACCACTGCGCTGGCTTCGCCCTCGCCGGCTCAAAACGCTGTAAAGGGGATGAGCTCCCATGCAACGGACCTAGCTGTCTATGCGAAATCTTCTTCTTCTCTTCTTCAAGTAAGCCTTCTATCGATCCAGGATAGATAAGTCGAGTAGAGCTCTGCCTGGCTGGTGTTAAGAAGTGGCATATTAGCCAGTGTTGGGTGAGGTGACACTGTGATCCCATATAGCAGGTGATGCTCGGTAAATCTAACAATGGATTCCTATGAAGAACTATTAGATTTAACCTGTTTGTAAAAACTAAAGTGCTGCTACACAACATGTGGCCAGCAGCACACTACAGGCAGTCCAGTGGCATGAGCTGATGAAACAGCAAAACGATTCAGCTACAGATTTCCATGCTAGTAAACAACTGGACATAACCTTTCTCCAATCAGCCATACAAGAGCTTCACAGAAGTCACAAAACTTGCATCATCATCATCATCATCATCAGCAACAGCGACAGATTTGCTGAAAACCATTCAGTGACTGACAACACAAATTCACTACACACTTACTATGACAGCTGTTAGAATTTACATCCAAGCTCGATACAAAATTTAAAAATAAAACAGTACGCCATAAAGACGAGAGAAATATTACTAACACAGGGACAAATTAATCTGAGATTAATAGGTATGCAGCGATGCAAAGTATAAATTTACCAGCAACTATGGCGGAAATTCGCCTCCATCGGCCCTCGACAGAGCTGTCGTCACCTTCGCTGGCAAACTGAAGGTTGACCGCTTCACGCAGCTGAGCATCTGCACCTTCGCCAATGCTAAAACAGTACGATATCAAACCAAATCTTAAAGGCCAGGTTGCACGAAAAAACGACATTGGCCAAATATGTGTAGACTGTAACACTAATTAATAATACGCTGATATAATGAATTGAGTGAAATGAAAACATCGCTTTAAAGTAATTTTCAAAGAAATGTCGTGCCAGCCGAACGCACCTGAACGTGCCACAATAATTGACGACGTCACTTTCAGAACGCTTTGTTGACACACTGACATTGGCATTGAAAACATAGTAAATCCGTTGGTTTTACTTGGAATAATGTCGATTTATAGTACAAGTAATAATGCACAGGTGACATCAGATATTACGTCACAGTTTATCCGTTTACTATTAGAGGGGTGTGATTTGTGAAATTAATGATGTGCTGGAATATTGTGCTTTTTAGTGGGTTAACTATTGATGAAAAAATTGGCTTTTTGGAGACTATTTGGCTGTAAATTAAGCCGCATTTGACCTCAAGGCAATAAAGCTAGTTAGCAACACTTCCGCAGGTGACGTCACAGTTGCGAAAATGGCCGAAGCCGTGTAAAGGGAAAATTGATTTTTGGAGTATTAAAATGTAGTAGCAACCAGAAGATTAATGAATATCGACAAATTAGCATTTGATTAAGCCAATTAGCACTTTATAACAGTTACGTAAAATGATGCGACTTGGACTTTAAACTTTCTAACATCACCACTGACATTAAAGGTGAGACTAAATTTACGGTCACAGTATCATAGAAAAACAAACTACGCCTACATCATGTCCACTGTCCCATAAAAAAGTAAGCCAATTTTATTTCTGTGATAACTCCGGCATCATCATCAGCAACTAAACACAAAGCATGAGAAGAGAATGCAGCTAACGAGAACTCACATCTTCTCCGCCAGCTGCAGTATCGTCTGGCCATCACTAATATCAGTCAGGCAGCTTACAGTGGAGGATGGTTCCGTTACAGCGTTTATCTGTACACATTCATAAGATACAGAGAATAGAAAATGTTGAGAAAGAAAAATGGCATTTGCCCGTACATTACAATGCATACAGAGTGTATTACACACATCATAAAGGGACACATGGACTAGCCAAGGCTGGGGTTCAAGATAAATCATGAAACTGATTACCATGCTAATTATATCATTCCCTCCACCTATCTCCACCTTTCCCTCACTTTTCTGTGGTTCCTGTCCTCTATTAAGGGTAAAGGTCGTCAATTTGTATAGCGCATAGTCGCGAGCATGCGCAGGCCTCTAATGCGCTTTCGTCACTAACCAGAGCCGCCTGCCACACGGCCACCGTGCAGACACAGGCTGGCGCAGCGGCCAGCTAGGCAACCCCAGTCAAGGTCCCCACTTTCCGTAACCCATATAAATGAGTTACTATGTCACAAAACCTGGCTCTTCGTAGAATAATTTGAACCAAATGTATCTGTCAGACTGTTCAGGCTTAACTGTTTCATTCTTTAGACAGCCAAATGGTTTAACTTTCCAGCAGCTTTGCTACTCAGGCAATTATGACTAATTCACTGATTGACTAAAACACAACAAAACCTCCAATTATTCACTGACTTATGTTCAAGTGCAAGAAAATATTTTTAAAAATTAGGCAAAAAATATCCGTGATGCAGTGACTGATAAGTAAACAAACAGGACAATAATCAAGCAGGATGACAATGACAACATGTATACTGGAATTCATTCATGGCTGCAAATATAATCACGAAATACTCAAAAATTCAGAACACGACTAACCCATTTGGCCAAAGTTTTCTTCTTCCGCTTCAGATCCATTCGTACTGCGCAATCAATGAAGTTACACCTCTATCCACACACAGTCAGCAAGACTTGAAACAAATGATATTTACTGATTAAGCAGACCAAAAATTGACAACACAAGCAATACCAATGCACATAAACAAATAAACTAAATTTTACCACCGGTAAATAAAGCAAACTGCAATCTTTACATAACCACCTAAAATGCTGAAAAATTCTAAGGGCATTTAAACATCTAATCATAGTAAAACTGGCGTAAAATCTGTTAGCAGTTTAAGTCCAGGCTGGTCTGACAGCACATTATGATACAGTCTCGATGTGTGGGTGGGGGATGATCTAAAACACGATGGGGTGGACAAGCAAGATGACAAGCCACTGCAACCGGCTCCCCATCTGATCTAAAAAAACGATGGGATATGACAGGCTGTGCTGACGGCCATATGACGGGCCCATTCTATATGACACAGTCCACACCTCCTTTGTTTAAAATGTTCTTTAATATCATCTATTTAATACTATTATTAACGTGCAGAAACAAACATTGGGTGAGGTGGGCAACTAAATAGTCATTTAATGGCAAGTTGTGTCAGGAATATTCGTGCCAAAAATTATCAAAATCTGATAACTGGTTTTCAAGTTACAGTCAAAAATGTCGGGGATGTTTTTTTGAGACACAGTGTATATATATAAGTCCCATAATCTGGCACAAAAAAACGTGTAAACAATGCGGAATGATTAAAAATGCAAAACTTTTGTTCGGGAATGTAAATTCTAGGATGAGATAGGCGACCTCAACGTAGTCATATTGCTAGCTTGACATCAGCTGTTCCGTTAGTTGTCATCACCCCTCCAGTGTAATAGTGCTACGGCGCTTGCACAGTGGGCGACGACTGACAATAGTTTGCCGATACAGGTCATTACTGCTGAATGTTTAAAGCCCTAACTAGCCTATAAGATCGAGACTCGAGAGGCAGGCATTACGCAACCTACTATCTTAAAAATTGCACTTTAGGAAGGCCTACAGAAAAAATTAGTGACCAAAGCATGATGATAATCTATTGGCCTATTGAGATCATGGATCTCAGTCTATTTTAGAACCTTTAGCTGGCATGAGATCTACACAGGGAATGTTAATCTGAATTCTGGAGCCAGCTACAAATACAATGCATTTCGACAGCGATCTCATCAGCGCCATTTTCTAGAACGAGATGGATGGCGATCTCATTCTAGAATCATTTCTACAATGAGATCGCTGATCTTAGGATGATGATAGGCCTGGTCTGAAGTATTCCGATCTTATTCCAGAATTCCCAGCTAGCAAGAGACATTGCACAGTGATCGATCTGGTCCTACAAAGCTCAAATTCCATGAGATATCATCCGAGCATTATTTTCTAGAACAAGAATGGCAATTTTATACTGTAGAATAATTTCTACAATGAAATCGCCAATCTCATTCTAGAACTGTCGCCTAGCATGATCGTACAGAGGGAGTGACATCCAGTGGCAGAACAGCCAAGCTGACCATCTCGGGACCCGATCTGTGGCGATCTCATCCTAGCAATTCTGCTGGTGCTTACGGCGAGATCGCCAATCTCATGCTAGCACTAACCGTTTGGAAAACAATAGAAGGTACTAGTGCATATTATAGCCACCAGAAAATGGATGGTTTTTGTTACAAATTCTGACTAGCAGTAGACTTACCGATGTTGAAATGTTGCTGTAAATTGCAAGCCGATGTTCATACATTAATATTAGGTGTCATTTATACGTGACTTTTGTTGTACTTAATGTATACACATAACGCTCAATATTTGTTGTTTATGTTCTCAACTCTTGATAGGTGGCGCTATAGTTTGTTTTATGGTTGAAAAAATAAGTAAGTAATGAAACACCATTCCAAGTCTCGTCAAAATTCGTGAGAACCGGATGTGACGTAGTTACACGGTGACCTTGTATGGCAGTGTGGGTGTGTGCTTGAGGTTACGTCAGCCTATACACCTGGTCATGTGATTACTTCAAGGTCTCTTGGCGGTGTCAGTGTAAACTGTAGACAGTAGAAACACGTGATTCTGTTTCATTTGGACGTTTTTGATCGTTTCGAGTTTGATAATGTCGACCGTTTGTGGCGATAACGTTAATTGTCAGTCATGCGTTTCTATAATTTGTCTAACAGTGCGGCGTACATTACTATGTCATTTTGAACAACTGCTGATGTGAATGATGTGGTGTGCTTTGTCATCTGGCTGCATAACGTAGGCCTACAATTGCTTTGGTTAAAGTTTGTTGTTTTTTTCTTTTAACGTTGCTTCAGAAGTGACTGAGATAGGTAGAATTAGTGTTGTTATGCATGTTTCAGACTAGTTTGATTATGAGAAACTGCAATTGATTGACATATCGCTACCCGACAATAAATTCGGGGTTTTGAGTGGGGAGAAACATTAATTCCTTCGCTCTTTATATGCTGCTTACTCAGTATCTGCAGTTGGTTGTTTTTCTCAGGGGCGTGGCAGTTTGATTTTGGTGTTTTTTGGCAATTTTTTATTCATTAGTGATTTACGTTACTGCTTACTCAGGCTATTTATTTTTTTCTACATTTTTTTGGTATAATATTCATTCGCTAGGTGGCGTATTACGGTGGTTTAGGTAGTTTTATGGGTTGCAGATGTGGCTTATTCCCTAAAGCTATACAATTATTTTTCCAATAATTCTAGCGGTAGATCGGCGATCTTGCTGTTAGCACTGGAAAATTGATAGAGGTAGATCGGGTAGATACATTATTGGGAAGATGGTAAAATTTATATGCCTGTAAGACGTAGAAGGTCTACAAACCATGTCACGACACTGTCACATATTTAAATCAGGCTTATTCAGTATTATATCAGAGTTCATCTCGAGCCAAAGCTGTTTTTTTGTAACACGGACTTGGAACTATAGTGCTTTTGAATAAATTTTATTTAAAGCTTGGTAATTGATAACATTTCAGTTCCAACCAGTCTTAGCAATGCAGTGAAAAAGAAATGTGGCTGCATTCTTACATTAACAACGAGATAAATGTAATTAGGTAAATGGCGATCTACCGCTAGTAATTTTCTGCTCTCTAGTGCGAGATCGCCGATCTACTGCTAGCACTGACCTTATTTTTCTTATTGACTTCAGTACGTCTTTGATTCGCCAGGTAGCGCCACTCATCTGTTTTTCGTATTTTTTGGTTTTTCCCCCAAAAAGTCCTAGCCCCTTTTTCTTTATAGGCCCATCAAAAAACCCTCTTTAGAATGATGAAATTCACCCAAAAATTGAACTTTGTTCTCGGGTTTCAATAGTCAATTATTTGCAGTTTCCCATAATTAAATTAGTCTGAAACATGCATCACAACACTAATTCTACCTATTTCAGTCACTTCTAAAGTAATCTGGGGTGGCAGCTGTAATATGCATTTTTACCCAATAGAAAACGACTTGCAACTGCTCAGACCTAGTCAGGCTTTCAAAAAACACAACCAGGATAGGTATCAGTGTGGCCCAGACGTTTACCGGAGATAGGAGTACGTCTTTCGAACCTTAAGAGACACCGTTTCGAAATCACTATTAACTGTGTAAATTATTAAACAAGAAAAAAGCAAACTGTGTTCCCTCAAACAGCGCTAAAGACTAACAATGCTTATTAATCTGGAAAATCAAACACACACATTTTTAAAATCGAAATGCCCGCAACGTAACTAACAACATCCGGTTGACATTAGTGGTGCGCGGATTGTAACAAATCACCATCATCATCATCATCAATGAATATCCGGAAGCAGGCCAGGGGCCTCTATTTCCGCCCGAAGTGGATAACATTTACACAAATTTATTAGTATGTCACTATAAAGTAGCGGATAACAACCATTAACAGATGAATAATAGTAAATTTTAGTAAATTAGACAGAATGATCAGGAGCAGGTTGTTCAGTACGTACTGCAATAGTAGGCTAGATATGGATGTGAGCTATGGTCGTTAGACAACAGTGATATTGATGTGTTTGGTACAGTCTGGAGAAAGGCAGCAAGAAGGGTTTTAAACTTTTGAAGTTACCACCAGACACTAATCCCCCTGCTGCTTAATACACTGCCTTTCTATGATGATATATGTAAACGGTATGCACGATTTATTATTTCTTGTTTACAGTCTAATGTGTCTTTAGTTCGTTTTGTTGCTAGATTTGGTGTATTTGTGAATCGGTGTACGTCACCGTTAGGTAGAAATATACAATACTGTTGTTCTAATTTCGGCTGGAATTTTGAAAGGTTTGTGAATGGTGACATTAATATGTCTAACAAAGTTTTTGTCAAGTCGTTCTATTCGTCAGTCAGTGAGATTGACTGGCTTACTGTAGATGCCTTACGTCACGTGTTGAACCTACGTGATGGCTTTGATTTTCTGTTCTTTTCTAATGGCCCTACATCGTTACATTCTGAATTGGACAGTCTCATTTTAAATATCTAGCATCAAACCGTACTTCGTAGTCTATTTGTTGCTCAGTTTGTGTTGCTTTTTGTGTTCTATTGTCGTTTCTTTTCTTCTTCTTTTTTTCTGTACTTCGTGTACGATGAAATAATAAATAAATTAAGCATGGAAGATGCTACGCATGCATGGGAGAAAATACGTAGCAAACGCAACAAGCAAAACAAAACTCCGCAACAAACACGGCGGGCTATGTTATACGATAAAAGCAGTAATTGTGTCAGTTGTGTTGCGTTACGTTGGATGAAAAGTTATTTTTACACGCTTTCAGGTAATCGTTACTATAGCCTATAACTACTATAGTATAGGCCTATACGCGCCTATATATAGTGCTCGGACTTTTTGGTATTTTGGTACACGGGTAACCTACCCGTTAAAACGGTTACCCGGGTACTCGGTTCTCGGGTTATATTGCAACATAATGCTTAAGCTTATACATGGTCATATTTTCGCTTCCTTGTAAGGCCTACCATTAACTAAGCCATAGGCTAACAGAAACATTTTCGGCTGCTACGCTAATCAGTAAACACTGGGCAAGTGGTCTATAGACCTAATACGACAAATAACAACAAATGAAGAAGGCTTTAGACTATGTTAGTGATTACCAACTAAAGTTAGCTTGTAAGGACGCCATATGCATTATGCATAGCCCCTAAAGTTACCCAAATGATTTTTGCTGTTTTAGAGGACTGATATATCACATCGTCCTTACACACAGTTGTAAACTGGTAAGTTTTTTTTACATATGTTTTATTAGTGATCAATATCAACCTTGGTCCTATCTCGCATCGTTTAGCCACAATATAACCGTGACCCACAGACGAACGGACGGACAACAGACGCATCGTGCATGCCAGAGACTATACAGCATAGCTGTAGCGCGTCAAAAAGAAAGAGTTTGCTTCTGGGTGTCAAACTTCTATTCCACGGACCGTATATGGCAAGATGGTGTATAAAAGTAGGAGGGGATGGTACGATGGCCACATTGGCGAGACAACACAAATATCTGGTTTTCTGTGTTTTTAGATTTCAGAAAAGTAGGCAAATTTGCCGCTTTCATTGAACGTCCAAAAGCTAAAAGTGTTTCATCTTCAGGGGGCTTCGCCTCCCTGACCCCCTGACCAGGGGCTCTGCCCTGGACCCCGCTGAGGGCTCCGCTCCCAGACCCCCGTTATAGGCTCGCGCTCCGCATTCGCCATGCATGGTTTGCCCCCACTTTCAAATACCTTCCCCCGTCTCTGACTCTTCGACGCTCAGAATGCTTGCGCCCTTGAACCCGCTCTGGCAGCCTTATACGCCATATAGCTGATGCGAGGGGCCTGCTGTCTCTTCCTTAAGAACTCACCGCGCTGTCGGCCTTCAGCCTCCATTTTGCCCCCTCGGCTCTCGTGTATCGTACCCATGTGAGTAGCCTACTGTGAGTCTGTCACTTTGCTTCTATAGATGAAATTTTTACCCACGCCAGAAAAAAAAACAAATAAATTTAAACTGACGCCCCTATAACGCCTGCAACGTCTCAATTTTGGGGCCTTCAGCACCTCGTTTCAGCCCCCTCTTAGTGCGCTAAATTTTAACGAGTAACGCCGCCACTGCATGATTGGCAAGGATGTTAGGCCTTGGCCTTTGCCTTGGCCTGGCCTTAAGGACTAAAACTGGCGGCCTTGACCTTGGCTTTGGCCTTGGTTGTCTTGGCCTCGGCCTTGGCCTTAAATGAAAAAGCCAACGCCAAGGCCGAAAATGAGTTAGCCTACTGTGTCTAAGCACCATGTGGATTTGTTAATATTAGGTCGAAAGTTGTAATTAAGGAGTGTCAGCGTCATTTTAATTTTGATTCAGTATCTGATATAATAGCTAAGCGAACATATAAATTTTTAACCAGTCTTGACAACTCTGACAGTTTGTTGTGTTCTGTACACCATGCATGGTCTTGATTATTTTGTTAGTTAAGTTTACTTAAGCTGTGTTTTTTTATTATGCAATTAGCCTTTATTTGTTTCTACCATGTTTATGGTGAATAAAGCTTCGTGTGTGTTAACTATAGTTACTGCTAATATTTTCACAAGCTTTAGGCTACTTCCTGTAATGCCCATAAACGAAAGCGGAATTAACCTGTTTAATTTTATGCCGAAACACAGTAATGTGCCGTCTCAGTTTAGGCTCGGTATTAGTTTTTCTGGTTAAAGACAAGAATGAAGATGTTTGCAGTTCAGATAATTGTAGAGGCAATACAATCAATTTTCTTATGTTCAAAGTTTTCAGCAGTGTCTAATAGCCAAGTTTAAGCATTTTCTGTACAACAATAAACTTCAAATAAGATTTAAAAACAATTAAAAAATTTTTTTTCACATAAAAGTATTTGATGTTTTCTATGAGTGACGCTTTTGCTCAGTGACGTGCAAATATAATAGTTTGATTGTGTTGAATGTTGATGCAAATATAATTTGTGCTTTATTGCAACACAACTGAGGCTAGAAATTTAAAAATTCATGAAATACCAGAGAGTGAGTTTAAAATTTAAAGTATAAAGTTTAAAAGCATTTTTTAAAATATGCTATACATTTAGTCTTGGCCTTGGTCTCGGCCTCGGCATTGGCCTCGGCCTTGGCTTTTAATGCTGTGGCCTTGGCCTTGGCCTGGCCTTGGAAATATTGTTGCGGCCTTGGCCTTGACCTTGTACCCTTTGGCCTTGTTAACATCCCTGCTGATTGTCAGTGTGTGTGTGAGGGGGGTTAGGTCAGCAGTGTTCGACGACAGGCATCGTCTGGTCGACTTTGAACTTGACGAAGATCGTGTCATCACAGACGTACGAGCCGTGGGCACGCAGCTGTTCCAGAGACACGAAACGCGGATAGCCGAACCCAACACCGCTACCGCCGCCGCCGCCCGAATCCAGCGAGTCCCTGGAGCTCGAGTCCCGCCTGGTCGGTGGTCGCTGGAACTGTCTGCATGCGCTGGCACTAGGCACAAAACACTCGACAATGTGCTGGCGCCTCTGCGCGTCCTGGTCGCACAGAATCACTGTGATCGGCAGTCTGAACGGCCAGTCGAGCAGCGCGTCGTAGTCACCGGCGACGACCCGGATGTAGATAGACAGGTGCGTGTCTTCTCCGGACCCTGTACCGCTGGGAAACAGCGACGCTCGCAGTCGATAGCCGTACGCCGACGTGTAGAAAGAAGGACTTCTCACCTGCAGTCATTAGCAGAAAACACACGTCTGAAATTCTTTTTTGATTATAAGCTCATAACACATATAGTCAGCGGCGTCGTTGGTTTTAAAAAAAGTAGACTAGGCCTATGCGAAGGCAGAAAATTAAAGTTTTCGTGCCGACAGACTGCAGCTGCAAACTTTTGACAGAGAAGATTTAATATGCAAAATTTCAATTTTGCCTTTAAATTTCGCCACACTGGGAAATTTTTAGCCACAAATTTTGCATTTTTTAGAAAAAATGTTCAACAGGCTAAATTTGAGGCATAGACCGTATTGCGATATCTAAACTTTACGACGTTAGTTACTTACTGTGATCCCCGCTTTTTACTGAACAAGGCCTAATTCGTTTGAATTAGTAACGGAAGTAATGCGACAAAAACAACCAGGCAAAAACCGTTCTTACTTCGAGTCCTGCCTTGGACTTAAATCCGGTGATTCTCCACAGAAACGATCCGTCAGGAGCGGCGTGGGCGCAGCTAACGGCAGCAAGTCGACTGGACAGCTCGTCGATCTGTCTCTGTTGATTGACAGCCAGTGAACAGACGAGGGACAGGTGCGCCCGGGCTGCACTGGCCTGGTGCGACTCCATCGCGTAGCGACGACACTGCGCGACACAACCCACCACTACACCGCGAGTCGAAAAAAAATATGGCGCCAAAATTGTATCCGCATCTTTGCTGAAAATTGAACAATTTCAACAACTCGGTGGGTATCAATATCACCCGCTGTAGGCCTATTTGTCAGACATAAGACAAGACTTCAATTTAATGCAGTGCAACACCAGTAGGCTTATATTGGTTCTGCAGCATACCTCAACGATACAGGCCTAGTTGAAGATGTGGGAGCAAATTCGAACAACGTGATCGAGCGGCGGGAGGTCGCGATTATAATACATTTACGCTATATCTAGTTATCGTTATCGTTAAATGAGAATTATCTATGGTCCTACCACGTGTTTGCAGCCAATCTCGCGGAACTGGCAGGGAACGACAGCCGCAGGACAGAACTGTGACAGATGTGTCGTCATATCCTCACGGGATACCTTGCCAGCGTCGCAGCGGTTTGGACACGACAATTCATACCTCGAACACTGATAGTAGTGGTCCTAAATACACATGAGTCACTAGCCACGACCTTCCCATTATTCATATAACGCTGCGAGGCCTACACAGAGGAAAGTATGTAAGCAAGTAAGTAAAATGTCAATTAAATTTCCATATCTGATCATACTAGTGCATGATAAACAAGATTGTCTTAAGAAACTTTTTGAAGTTGTCAAAAATCACGCACGCCGGATCTCTGAGTTTTTATCAGGCGGACATTTTTTATTTCAGATTTATTGCACACTGTGTCGGTCACCGTCGATGACGCAAGTTGGTATAACAATGCACCAAAGTATATAGTTTGGTAAGAGGCAAAATCGCTGTCGCAAGTTCACTCAACTTCCTGGCTTACATTCGATAGGTAACAGCAGCAATTTGCAACTGTATGTTTTTGGCTGAGTGTTCAGCCCCCAGAGGGTTCAACCGCGAAATTTCCTCTTTCCTTATCAATTAAC
>Ga0056128_1005402_pt1 | contig 16088 bp, 7 predicted proteins | sample WorMetLIZISLAND2_FD_71113 | JGI IMG/M metagenome (GOLD analysis project Ga0056128, IMG submission 71113) | Marine gutless worms symbiont microbial communities from Max Planck institute for Marine Microbiology, Germany - Olavius geniculatus... ... | reverse complement strand
ACTCCAGAACATGGTGATATATTTCGACTGTTGCTGCCTCGCAAGACATTCGAGATTTCAGACTTCTTGTAGTCTTCTCCATAAGTAGCTTTGACTTTTCTATCCTGTCAAATTACTATCTGAGTTTCATCTATAAATTCAACTGATTTCCAGTTATCTGCCTTCCAGCTCAGCTTCCCTCTACACCAGAACACATGGCGAGGTCAATTCACCCTGCTTGTTACAGTTTGTTTCCAAATATTCCATCTGGTTAAACCACGGGAGCGCAAACAATGTCGTACCATTCGTGGTGATAATCGTTGAGTCAGCATATCATTTACGTAGTTTATAATTTCAGCCAACGTCTTTTTTCTGTGTGCTTCAACATGACGAATTATTCTGCAATAGCTCCTTCACTCAGATTCGGTGGTCTGCCAGTTTGAGGCCACTTTTCTACGCTTTGTCAACATTTCCATCACTTCAGAAACTTCCGTACGCAAGCCTGTCTTACACTTAATGTATTCAAAGTGATTCCTTTGTTAGAATTACTATTACTGAATTTTATAATAATTTTCTTTTGCTCTCTTGTCAATTCTTTGCCTGCCGTATCCACCGCATTTCAATCGCTTCGTTTGTCAATACTTTCGATTAAAATGACGTCATGAATGACGCAACGCATTTTACATAGATAAAACTACATGACCATAGATATAAATCAACTAGAGATGTGCTCAAGTTCGAAATTTTACTTATTTTATTTGCGGTGCGCTTCACGACTTTCTGGCATCGTCATCGCATTATGACACACTTTTGGCCACCCGCTGTACATTCAGTCAAATGAAACAGGTGAACTCTCGCAATGGTTGTGCAATGATAACAGCACCATAAACATTGGGATTGGTATTATTACTAATATTACTACTGCTACTGGATGTGTCTGTATGGCAGATGGTGGTGATGGTCTGATGCCTCTGTTGGCCAGTATCAGAGAAATGCCATGTGACATGTCCGCACCAGTTGGTGACGATCCTTTCTGCAGATTTATTTCACTGCGCAACTCGACCATCACTACTACGGATGTCAGCAGCCCAGCTTTAACAAATGCCAGTGCTTCTGTGCTTAGTCACGGTTAGGATTGCACAATGCAGTATATTGTAGTATATGCAGAAGCATTGTGTTGGTACTGGGTCTACATATTTTTTTGTATTTGTGTTAAAGTCAATATGATGTCCATTTTATAAGCTCAGATGCAATCTTCTGTCAAGAAAAATGCAGTTATTATGAGCAAAACAAATGGAACTGCAATTAGTACCATTTAGTCACAAATTTTGTCACACTCCTTGTGGAGATTTTAGATTATTGAAATATGGTTTCATTCAAATCAAGTCAAAATCTGTAAAATGTTAACCTATTTATGGAAAATTTCAAGTAAAGTGCATTTTTGATGGATAGAATGGATTGAAATGATCAAGCCTTTGCTTTGTGGCTGTTTATAAGTACTGACTATACCAGTTGCTAACAAACATCGAATTATGGCCATTGTTTATTGATTATTGATTTTGGCAATCTCTGTTGTAGTTTGATGTAATTATAGCTTACTTGTCTCAGAGTTCATTCACAGATAAACCCAGTTTGTTATATTTATTTATGTGCATACTCTTCATTGTGAACATGTTCCAGTGTAACTGAAATACTGTGATATTTTGTCATGACCAGGCAGAGACAACAACACTGATAAAGATGGCATCACTGACATAGCTCAGCAACAACAAGAACAGGAACAATACCAGCAAGAACTACAACATCAGCAAGCACAAGAACAACAACAAGATCAACAACAGCCGTTGACTGTGATTGTGTCACCTGTAATCACTGCCGACAAAGAACTGATGTGTCTTTTGGAGCACAAGTAAGAACTCTCCTTAGCTTGTGACAGTTGCAGCAGTAGTACTAGTTGGTGGCTTGTGTCTGTGGTTCATTGGCACAGAGCACATTTAGCCTCAACAGTTATCGGTTGGGCGTTGGTTTAGTACCCCAGTAGGCTGAATCAATTGTTCAGGACTATTAGCGCACATGCTTTGAGATTAATTTCTCCAACAAGCAAGGGAGTTTGACAGTCTGTTCTATAATCTGTGACCGTTAGCTACAGCAGTGTCATACTTAACAAATATGTACAGTATATTTATTTATTCATTTTTAAGGCTGTTACTGATTGAAATTTTTTAACTGATTAATTTTCAAAAGTTAATCAAACTTAATTGATTAATTTTGGTACATTGAACAGAAAGAGTAGTAGTAGTATTGATAGTAGTAGCAATAGCAGTATTAGCAGCAGCAGCAGCAAAGCTTGTAGTAGTTCTGGTTGTCGTTTTCAGAATTGTTGTTGTTGTCACTAATCTGTAGTGTCACTAGTCACTAGTGTGGTTGCTGTGTAGACACGGTCTGACACTGATCGAGCGTTGCTATGACAACATAGACGCCGTTATATCTCCTCTTGAGTCCAGTGATACAGTGACCACCGATGCCAGTGCTGTTACAAAACCACTCTATGCTGACGTAGTGGTCGACGTGTCGACGTGCGTACTGCTGCGTGACGCCAGTCTACTCTGTGACGTTCAGCAGTCCCAGCAACTTGCTCTCGGCATCTCGACACTAGCAGCCAAGTATCAGCACTGCTGCGTCATTGTTACTCCGTGCAAGCATGACAGGTTGTAGCAATTATGTAAATGTACACTGTGAGGCATAAAAACACACAGAAAAGTTTATCGATCATGACATAAAGGCGGATTATCAGATTTTAATAATTTTTAGTACAACTATTCTAGACACAACTTGCCATCGAACGGTTATTCAAGTTTCTATCTCACGCAGCATATGCTTTTGCATTACCTGGGGAAATTAAAACACATGAAATCAGTGATAAAATGAACAAAAAACGCCAAAACCATCCGTGACATTACTGATAGGAACTTGGGGAAGGATAGCAAGATTTTTACAGTATTTGGTGTAAACATTTGTGACATAACTGGCCATTAAATGGCCGTTCAAATTCCCAGCTCATCTAACGTCTGTTGCTGCATTACCTAAGAAACAGAACAAGTGCAACATGAGATAAAAAAGAGAGAAAAACATCAATAAATTTAATCATTACAGTATTTGCAGTGTTATGCAGCAGCGAGTTTCTGGGACCCTGTTTAAAAATATCAATGAACTCAAAAAGCGACTGGTTGAAGTCTGAAGCAGAACATTATCAACACTGCTATCAACGAATGGAGAATGCATCTCCCTGCCTGTGATTGCACAAATGGCTCATATTTCGAATATTTATTGTCAGCAGTTGCACAGCTAAACATCTTGATAAACTCTCAACCAAAGTGCTAGAAATTTGGAAAAAAATGTGCCATATGTGCATTATTTTAATCAAATAATGATATTGCATTGAATAAAAGTGTAATATTAATATGCTTGTTTTGTTTTCCCCAGGTAGTGCAGAAGCAGATGTTGAGTGAGGTGGGAAACTGAACGGCCATTTGATGGCCAGTTGTGTCATGAATATGTGTATTAAAAATTATTAAAACCGGATAGCCCTTCTTCAGGTTATGGTAAAAAAATTTTTTTTTTCGCGCAAGAGCATAGCTATAGCGCGTATTAGCTATAGTAATTCTGTCTGTCTGTCCGTCTGTCTGTCTGTCACGTCTCGGTATTATTTCAAGGCCAGGTGAGATAGGGACTTCGGTTTTCACCATATGATAGCTTAGAGTCTCTAGTATTTCGTGACAAAATTTCATGCCACTGGGTGAAGGGGATTCCCACGAATGAGGGGGAGAAAGAGGTTCTCCCTCTTTGAAAGGCATTATTCTACTGTTATTGGCTCGTCTGACGTGAAAATGGTTGCAGATAGGAACAGACATGCTGCTTGTCATAACAAGCACTGGCGACGAGCTTCTTAGGAATGTCAACCTTGAACTTCCCAAAATAGGAGGTTTTGGTGAATTTTTCATGATTTCAGGCTGCAACCTGCATTTTAAGAGTGAATTGTGCCAAAATGGCTGGAGATAGACCAAGACAACCTGCATATGAAATCTTCAGCATTGAATGTAAATTTTCAGCATTGAATGTAGATTTTAGCAATCTAAGTCTGGACTCTCTAGGTTCAAGGAGACCTCTGCACACGGATGTGAAAGAGGGGTACCCCTCTAAAAAGTGGTTATTTATCTGTTTTTGGCTTGTCTAGCGTGAAAATGGTTGCAGATAGGCACAGACGTGCTGCTAAACATAACAAGCAGTGGCGACGAGCTTTTTAGGCTTGTCAACATTGATGACCTTGATTGACCTTGAACCTTAAAAATAGGGGTTTTAGTGATTTTTTGGCGATTTTGGCTGCAAAAGAGTGAATTGCAATGAAATGGATGGAGATAGACCAAGATTGCCTGCGAACAGGAACTGCTATAGGCTCTCGCACGTCTCATGAGCATTAGCTCAGATGTTGTTTATGCCTAACAGTGTAGAATGTAAAGTTCTTTGTGAGCTACAAGATTCATAGTGCGATTCTGATATGGGGCGAATGCATCACATGATGTGCCTGTTTAGGTCTCAGTTTTTACTGGTACTCATTGTGCCTACTTGCGCAGAGAGGGCCAGGCTGAGTTGACCCTTGTGGTTTGGTTACATACTAAGATGGTATATTTATGAATGGTCACCCATCTCAGTACTAATTTTCCAGCTCACTATAGAGTAGACCATACAGTAAGTTCATTGATGCAACCAATGATGTTACTGCTAGAGCATGCCGCCAACCACGCTGCATAGCACCATGAAACTTAGGATAAAAAGCAGTCACTTGTTATGTCATAGCTACGATTCATCGTTGTAAACAGCAGTAAATAGACATGTCTTTGAGTGGAAAACTGGCAGACAGTTTACAGCAAGAACATGGACCGATAGTTTGTTCCAGTCTGTAGGGACGGCTGCAATAGCAGCAGCAACAACAACAACTATGCTGTCGTTGTTGTTGTTGTTCTAGTTGTCATAGTTGATGTTCACCCGTTTCAGCAACTTACAAATTGTTCGAAAAAGTGGCAGTTGGAGTGCCACGAATTGTGCGTTGTTTGTGATATATGGCAGTATACAAATGTGTTTTGACTGATTGGTGACTGATGAATAGATCGATCGGTTGATCTATCAATGGATGGATGGATCAATCCATTGATTGAGCGGCCGGCTGATTCTGTGTGTTGTATCGGCAGCAGTCGCTATGACAAGAATGCAGTGTTTGTCAGTAATCATGAGAAACTGGACAAAACATTCAAAGTCTTTTCGCAAGTTCTCGACAACTTCACTGCAAAGGTTCAATTTTACATCAGTTTTTATTAGATCGTTTTTGTCATTTAGTAATGATTAAAATTTTTATGGTTAAAAGTACAAAAATAACGTTTCTTAGTTTGATTAGAAACTCACAGTGCTAATTGTCCAATAAAATATATGTTTTCGTGTAGCTGCTTGATATTCAGCTAACGGCTGTCGAATATGCAGTGAGACAGACTAAACTGTTTATATTTTCTGGTGAAACAACGCCAGCATTTTCGAAACTTACCAAAGTAAGTCAAATATTTTGTAAGGATAAAGTGTTGGCAATGTGTACATTCATTATTTATATGCAAGTTGTTTCCTAAGTTGTGGTGTACTACAACAACAGAACTACTACTACTACTACTACGACTGCCTTTTACTACTACTGCAGTGTGTGTCTGTTGCAGTTGCAGTCACCAGCCCGACATGCTACCATTAGACCTCCAAGCCACACAGCGCACACAGTGCGATAACACTAGTTGTACACATGCAATGAGATTAGTTGTACATATACACTGTGGTGATGAGATTAGTTGTACACATTGCACTGATGGGTTTAGTTTCAACTGCTTTCAGTCATTAGTGCCCCTGAATGGCCTATTTTGTGCTGATGTGCCGGTAAGAAACTACTCACTCACTCACTGTTGTAGTTATTGGTAGTGGGTAGTGTGAAAAGGTGGCTGCAGTCATTCATTGTGTGATTGACGATATACTACTACAACTAATACTACAGAAATAACAAGAACAACAACAACAACAACTGTTACTACTACTACTACTACTACTACTACTATTACTATTACTACTACAGTGCATGTGTGTGTTGTAGTTGGTGGTGGTGGGTAGTCTGGAAAAGGTGGCTGCTATCATTCATTGTGTGGTTGATGAAATGTTGTCAGAAAACAATCGGCAACTCATTGGCTCTGACTCCGTCACAATTGACCCTACTCCGGTACACTGCTCTAACAATGTCTTAAACTAGAAAACTATTTCAGCCTGGTCTAGTATTGACATTTTGTGTGGCTGTCTGCTTAGCTATATGCAGCACTGCACAAGTCTGTAACCCTTACTCTAATCCTAGGCCTAGTTTTTTCAGAACTGTGTTAAACACTCCTATTCAGTACTGTGTAGATGGCACTATAAAAAATTTTGTGATTCATTTAACCTTAACCTTTACTCTTTTTTGGCACTGAATTGCAGAAATTGAACTGCTTATTTTGTGCTGATGTGCTGTTAAGAAACTATTCACTCACTTTTTAGCTGAAGTTTGGTACAGTGCTTACTCCTGCACCAGCTTGGTTCTTCTGATGTGTAGATTACATTTTCCAGTTAGGAGCCTGCGTGGAGCTGGGAGCAGACAGACAAACAGTTGGGCAGGATTCGTAATAAAAAAGTGGATTAAAAAGTAAGTAAATGGGTAAGTAAAGAAGTATGTAAGCAAAGCATCAATTTACACAGTATAGTTATCATTGCCAGGAAAGTGTCTAATGTGCTCTATGCACTGGTGCTGTGAAAGGATGAAAGGAATAATATATGTCTTCTCGAAACATACGAAAGTGTTGGTGATGTGTTGTGCGTGTGGCAGATCGATTTTTAATCTCAAACTAAAGCCCAGGTTCAGAGGGCTAACCTCATTTTACAAATTTTTGTTCATTCATTAAGTAAATAAATAAGTAAGTTAAAGCTTTAGAGTTGCTGGCAGTTGCAAATTAAGCAGCTGTCCCATAAACTAATATAAAAACAGGCACACTGATAATCCTAAAACAGTTTATTTAGCATACCTAATGTTTGTTTATACATGCATGCATGTATTCATTCGTTTGTTTTTTTTCATTTTTCATTCATTTATTCATTTACACACCTTCTCACTCAAGCATGCTCATTTTTTAGCAGTAGCTCTGAAGGTTTGTTGAATGATTGCATCGTAGAATGAGCTGTATCTGCTGAGATACCCGTGCTTCAACTCAACCAGGTTATTTTCTTAATTTTTTGTTGCGAGTCCCATGCGCCCTGCCGTAAAACCAGTACTGCAGTTCAGACCCCAAATCTGTGATTGCCCAACAAACTGTTGGCGACTTTAGCTTCATACAATAAGATCACCCTGCATACAGTAACAACCAAACTCCCAGTAACTACCATCCGTTTCGATATCTGAAGTTTTATCTTTGTGTTGTTTGCTATGTATGATTCAATGCTGTTTGCACTGATGCTGCAAATCATTTTTATTTGACGGTCTATGACATCATAAATTACAATGACGTTACATCAACAACAAACCCATATGTCTTTGTTAAAAATGTACTTTATAGTGATATATACATTGTGAAAAATTTAAGTCCAATTCATTAATTCTTAGTACTTGTTGATTAACCCTCGTAGATCAAGCAATTGGACAGTTTTGGAAATGATAAGTCTCAGTCATTGCAATAAACAGTGGTTACGCTGAACACATTAATACGGTGATCAACACAACTGTTTTTCAATGCAGTGATCAAGTCTAATTGTTTTCAAACTGTCTCGTTGCTAAATCCATGTAAAACTCTGGTAGTATTTACTTACGTAGTAGTGACAGATGCTTTGGTTTATTTTCTGTACTTTGGTTACTGTTATTACTGTTGATATTATTTGTTGGCATTGCTTAATTGTTTTCCATTTCAGAACATTTCTAATTGTTATTTTTAACCTTTGTGTCATCTTAACATATATATTCAAGTTTTGTGTGCATAGTGTGTATTTTGTACTTTTTCATTTTTTTATTGTTTTGTTGTAATTTTTTTCCTCTCAGTTGTATTTTGTGTGCTAATGTACGATCTTGATAATAAGTAAAATTGTAAGTCTTGTCTTCCTTAGCATATCTTGCCTTTCTGTCATTTATCATGTGCTTCTGCAAGTTAAATTCTTTGAATGATGGATTTGTTTGTTTTTTGTTTCTTTGCTACTTTTTTTTGCTTTGTTTTGTTTGTTTGTTTATTGATAGGTTTGTTTGTTTCTGTGTTTCTGTGCGTTTTGTTTAATCAATTACTGATCGCATTCATCTATTGGTGCATAGATTAATTGATGCTGTGGGCACTGGTGTGTGTAGTGCTCAGTTGCTGCTGAGTCGTACTCATCATCTCAGCATCTCTCAGCTGCAGCAGCTCAGTGCCAGTCAGATCTCTCAGCTCTGTCCTCAGCTGCCTCACAAAGTCATTCAGGTATGCCGCATCTTTACATGTACATATCTTATTCACCATTCTGGATGGTAGATGGCAAAGAGTGATCAGAATGTCGGCTTACGGACGATGTGCGTGTGTACATGCCAGTCCATTCACTTGAAATGCTCTTGTGAACTGTTTTGAATAAAACACACACTCCATCTGCTTTTTGTCATCATTTCACAAATTTTTACTTTTTGTTCCATTACCACACCAAGTGTGTTTGGGAGTATTACAGTTAGTGCAATATATATAAATTATTTACTTATTTACTTGTATTGCTTATTTACTTAATGTCGGTTTCTGTTTGTGTCTGATTGTAGGTGTTCTGTCAGTGTAATGAAGCTATACAGGATGTCTCTGCTGAACAGTCTTGTACACAACTGGACGTGACCATACCTCAGGAACCCAGCCCAGTTTCTAGTCCAAGCCCTGCCTCTGATCCTGTTATACATAGTGACAGTGGTGGTGGTCCCACAGTGGGGATCCAGAACCAAGGCCAAGGCCGTGAAGCCGATTGTTTGTTCGTCGGCACCAGCAGCAGCAGTCCGGAGGATAAAAGACACTCAGTGGACTCATTCTTTGACCAATACAGTTCAGATGCACATTCCAGCTGTTTCAACAGTCATGGAAGTTTCACTTATGGCCCAAGCCACAGTACTGATGCTGTTATACATGGTCATCAAGGTCCTGTCAAATTCTTGTCTAACCGGAACCACGTCCAAGTCTGTGGAACTGATTCCTTGTTTGGTCCTGTTAGCAATCCGGACATAAGTGTGCCAAAACGTCCATCTCCACCTGACAGAATGGATCATGGAATGACGACTTCTGCATTTGAATCTTCAAGCAACAATTGTTCAACCTGTCATTTGGAAATATATGGCAGTGAACAATGTCTGTCCAGTGAAACCAGAGTGGGTGGAATGGACGACGAATCATTCCTTGATCAAAATGAATTGGATGCACATTTGAAAAGTTTTAATGATCTTGAAAATGTTTCAGACTTTGGATTATTACGAGACCAATTCATACGTCTGGAAAACCAAGGTAATGAACGATGCGTGTCCAGTGGAACCAGAGTAATGGATTCGTTCTTTGACCGAAACAGATCGGATAAACGTGCCAGATGCTCTAAGGATAATGGAAATCGATCTGATTTTGAGTCATTACGAGACAGATGCATGAGTCCAGAAGACCAGGCTAATGGATTATCTTTATCTAAACGTCATCCAATTGGTGAAACAAACTGTTTCTCTGAGCAGTGCGATCCAGAAGTGAGCTATAAGATTCCTTGTCGAACGATTTCCAGTTCTTCTCAGGTCAATTTTGTTCGAGAAAAAAGTCCAGAGACGAGTTTCCTTGGACTTGGCATAGGGGTTGAGCCTGTTGAGAAACCCCTGTTGAACTTTGACAAGGATGAATGGGTGCAGAAATCACGTACTAAACCAGTTCCTGAAAAACTCTGGCCAGATGATGAGCCACCGGAACCGCCGAAAAGATTTCGGATCTCTTTTCCGAATATAGAGAGATCTTCGTCGTCTGGTTCTTCTGGTTTTCAAGTTGAGAACACAGAACAACCAGTCTCTGCCGGTCCAGACTTTGTTGTACCAGGATCGAATGTGTTCAGTGGTGGGTCTTTTTCTGAACGCAACTATCCAGTTAGTAGAATAAACGTGCTCAAGGAAAATACTTCTGAAGGGTGTTCCCAGTCTGACGTCTGTGATCCGAGAATGTTTAACAATCATCAGCTGAGTGTGTACAGCAGTAAGGCGGTGTCACTAATGCAGTCTGAAGAGGGACTTCATGTAATTACCGAGGAAACAGTTGCCCATACTGTCGTTGATAATGTGCCGGGAGCTGACATCCAGAATGCAGCTCAGAATCATCATGCAATTGGATGCCACAACACTGGAAAACAGATGGACCATGCTAAATATGCCGGTTTGTCAGAGAACCAATCTACCGGGTCTGATAATCGAAAACCAGATAATAGAATTCAAGAGATAATCCTTTCACCACGTTCAGACACAGGGACCGTAGTCTGCCAAGCACCTACAAGGAGCCTTTGTTCAGTTGGAGGTACAGATCGGGTAGATATTGTCGGGGGATGGAAACCACTTTGTGGTCAGACAGTAGTGCGGAAGCCAAGCAGAACTGCTCAGAATACCATGCAGATTAATCCTGCCACTGGAACCAGAAAGGTGGCGAAGCTATCTTCAGATTCTTTGTGGACCACTTTTGATGGTGCAGCCCAGAAATCTGAAATCTGTGCTGAACAGGTTTCAGGCTGGAATCGGCCTGGAATTGCCAAGAATGATGGGAAAGCCCACAGCTTGGCCGAGTCTGTTACTTTGCTTGCTACAAGAGGAGCTGGTGTGAATAATAAAACTGGACATGTGACAAGTGACTTACTTGAGCGGTCACCACCAGACATTGCTGTACCTATGAACAGAGCAGGTATCTCAGATATTCGTCCCAATGTGGCAAAACCAGGTTCTACTGGTGAAAGGTTGGAATTACACACAAACAGGAATGGCAGTGAGTACCAGCATAAGTCGATAAACCCGGTGAAAAACTTAGTTAATCTACCACAAGGTGCGCCATTGATGAGACTTGAACTTGAAGCAAGTAAAGCTGGCCGACCTTTTGGAGGAAGCTCCTCTGCTAACAGGAAAGAGTCGACCACAGTTCAAAAACAACAGATAACAAGCTCCACTGTTGATGGTTGCAGTGATGATGTAGAACTTGCATCAGGAAATAACAGTACTTTCTTGAACAGATTTGATGCTGTGGGGTTGTCCAGTAATTACTGTCGGTCCAAGAGTTCTTTCGGTGAAAGATTTTGGGTTGATAGCACTGAGAAAAAGAATAACATGTCGCTCGATGGTGACAAGGATCAGTGCTTTTATGATGCAGTCAGCAAGTGGCAGAAGTTCCAGGAGTCTGATTCCACAGATCAACGTGGACATTTTACTGGCTCAAGCTTGGTAAGGACCACTGGCAATGGTTCGTTCCAGGTTGGTTCTTCATACCTGGTATGGCCAGCCATTTCCTCGGCTCCAGTACATATCCTCAGCCCAGATCCAGTCCAACATTGTGAGCCATCAACCCGTACTTCCAGTTCAGATGTGGTTGGAACCAAAACTGCCACCCCAAGCCTGATACAGGCTACCACTGGCCAGAATCCTTTCCAAAGGACCACCACTGGCCAGAGCCCTTTCCAGTCCAAAGTGCAGAGTTGCTGGCCACCACCGGCACGGAAGCCGGAGGTCGCGTGTGTCACGCCACAAGTTCGCCAGCCACTGCAAGCTCTCAGTCTAGACCAGGACACTTCAACGATCAGTCAGACTGAACCTGGTATGTCTCTGTTCTGCCTAACTTGTTTTGTTAGTCCTTATGTGAGTAAGTAAGTGTGTGTATGTTAGTGAGTAAGGACACTCAAGGGATCAGTCTGGTTGAATGTGGCATTTACTGTATACTCTGTAAGTATCTGCTGTGTAGCTTGTTTTATTGCTGTCCAAAGTGATGCCCTACTTTGTGGCCCTGCCAACCAATTATCTTGATTCTGATGCTGACAGAGCGAACCAAGTGAACTGAACTGAACTAAGCTAACAGTTCATTCGTTTTGCACAGTCTGTGCAACGCAACTGGACTGGCATTTCAGTTCACTACAGCTCAGTTCATTTCTGTTGCTTTGTATATGGTGACATGATAGGTCATTAAAGATTTTAAGCAGTAAATTAACTGTATTAAAGTTACAAAATAGTTATTAAATTGCCATTAATGTTTAGAGAAATTAATTGCAATCTTGTGTGCAAAATATCACGACCGTCTGTTACTTACTTGATTTATACGAGCCAACATAGTGATGCTACCCAGTGGACATGGACACTGAGACAGTGACTTTGCTTGATGAGTTTATCAGTCTGTTGGCTGTAATTATTTTAATGGTGGTGTTATAAGTATAGTAAATGCTGTATAATAGCTGCATCTCTGAAATTTATGCAAAGGATTTCATTGAATATATCCACGAAGAGACGTAACGTTATTGCTGGTTACTGTTAATAACAGGCTTGTATTTGAAATTGAAATCATTTACGATTTATCTTGTCACCCTGTATTCGCCGTTAGCGTGATATTATAAACAGTGTGAAAGAATGTGCCAGGCACAAAGACATAGAGCTGTCGCTGCTGCTCTAATAGGCTGCATTACTGATTTTGGTCCATCTGTACATCATCCATCTGTCATCTGTAGGGCCCACAGTTTTTTGCGGAAAATTTTGTCAAATTTCACGGGCCAGTTCGCAAAATTCCGCGGCTCACTGCGGCAAAATTGTCCAAATTCTGCGACTTACCGCGGCCTTCCCTTTGTGCATAAACTAAGCTTTATTCTGTTGAAAAAACTTCAGTTTTTGGAGGCTGGCATGGCGCTCAGTTATGTTAGCAACATACAAAGAAAATTATCGATCTTTTTTTTAAAAGTGCAATTTGTCAATTAGTTGCATTGTGTTTATTTATGATTGTGCTGTAATACGATATTTAGTCTACGGGGACGCAGTTTTAGGCAGTTAAGTTTGATTTTTCTTCGTGATATAGTTAGTCTAATTACGTTATAAAGCCAACATATCGTACTAATCATCAGTCATTTCTTAACATCTGTAAAATTCTGCGGCAATATTTTGCAGCAAAATTTCGCGGAAAATGGCAAATTCCATGGCTCAGCTCGAAATTTCGTGGCCCACGGAAACTATGGGCCCTAGACATCTGTCTTATAGTGGATCGTAACTTAAAGAGAAATGTGCAGAAAACCTGCAATTGGTGTGAACATTTTCTAGGTCAGAAGTAACCGGTTTGACAATTTTAAGCTGGAAAGGTAAAAGCTTAGGACTAGGTTTGTGCAGTGCAGTTAGTTTATAGTTTAAGCAGACGTCTGCATAATATGTCGGCACTGAGCCAACATTATTTTCTATTCACTGTTATTATTACCGTGCAAACAGGAGGAAGCCCTGATGTTCAGCATAATGCCAGAGCGTTTGACCGGCAGGGTTTTCGGAGCCTATCTGCTGATATAGTTAACAGCTGCACCCCAACAGAGACAGCTGGACGATCTCATAATAGAAGTTTTGCCAGTCATACTGCCACAGGTATTCACATGGCCAGGTTCCCCTTTGTTTGAAAAGCATGGAAAAAAGAAAATTGATCGCTAAAGTTTGATTAAAAGTTAAATCAATGAGAAAAGTTGCATAAGTGTCTCTAGTTCAGCCCAACATATCAATAACCAGGAATGATGATCTGCAGAGAACGTGGTATTTTAGCCTGTCTACATAGATGGATTAAAAGCATTCACTAATATGTCTGTCTCAGTGCACTTGTGAGAGCTGCTAGCACAATAAGCTAACTTATTTAGATACTAAACTTTTTTTGCGATTGGGTGACTTCACTTTTTGACTTAGACTTTTGCTGAGACTTTCGCTGAGTCTAAACTTTGGTCTAAGTACCTACTTAAGTCAAAAAGTGAAGCGATTTTGTTGAGCCAGAATCCACTTCGACTTTTGACTTTAGCTGAGCGAAAACATGGCGACTATTTAGTTACAGTTCTGTAGTCTATACGTACGGATAAACGCCAGAATGGCTACACAGTGACGTAAGATGTTATGTAATTATGTCATTTTCGTGTGCGGCGCAATTAAATAAGCAAGTCCAAGCGTAACTGGTTGATTTATTTCCTGTTAGGTCATCAGTTTTCCGGCATTTTTAATCGTTTAGTTGAACTTTGGTCTAAGTACAGACTTTAGCATTCAGCTTTAGCTTTGGCTCAGCGAAAAGGCTCAGCGAAAATCTAAGTCGAAAAGTGAAGTCGCCTGTTCTTGCTAGCTTTTAATTTTCAATCAGAATTGATGATTGACTAATACCTAACATGTCTATACTTTATTACTAAAATTGTGTTAGTTATTTCCAGTCCTTGTTGTAATATCTTAGGTACTGCAGTGAGAGCAGCAACGCCTGGTGCCAATATGATCAGCAGCAGAGCAGCTGTGAGAGGGATACTGAAGAAAACACCGGCATCACTCAGTATTGCGAGACATGGTGAGTGAACTACTGTAGAAATGATAGCAGGTAGACCGTTATTTGTCCACATAATGTGACAAAGAAAATTTGGGTTACTTTGGTGGTCATGTTATGCAGAAAAATAACAGTCCGAAAAAACGTAACCTGTCAGGAGGAAGGATAGGTGGAAAACAGGACGTCAGGCATTGATGACGTTCTATAATTGACTGTCATTTTCTACTACTGTTAAACTAAGTTACTACTTCTACAACTACAACCTGTAGATGTAGTAGTAGTTGTATGTTAGTAGTGGTGGTGGTGGTAATAGTACTAGTAGTAGTAGTGCATTCTCACGAGCGCCTTCTAGTTCAGTGTGTCATTGCATTTCTCGGTGTTTTTGTATGTTTCTGTGTGTAGTTTTTTCTGTTTTGTAGTTTTTATTGCATGTTTTTCGTTTTCATGTTGGCCGTACTGCCGGGAATACGTGATTGTGTGATAGATTTATTGATCTTTCAACCGACTGACTCACAGTATTTTGAAGGTAGCATTTGTTACGCTGAGAGCATCATATCATCAAGGTTTTAATGCAGTCGAAAATGCTACGTAGATGGGGGTTAATAGAACTGTGTGTGTTAATGTAGAAGGTGAGAAGGTGAGATCATTCACTGGAGAAGATTCGCCACCGATGGACTTTGATTCAGATGAAGAAACGCTGCTTAGATCTAGCTCACCACCACTACGCCAGGGTCTGTAGTACTAGTAGTTGTAGCAGGCAGTAGTCGTTGTTGTTGTTGCAGTAGTAATAATAATAGTAGTAGCAGCAGCAGTGATGGATTCCAACAGCGTCCTCCACTTCGCACAACAGCAGCCTTATTAGACTACTTGTGTGCCTATGACAGAGTCTGGCAAGAAGACTCTGTACCAGTGAAACGTTCCACACCTGTTCATTCGGTGGATTGCTGGCTTCCTGTGGAACCGACAGGCTTGTGTCCAGTTCAGTGGGGAAAGAAGCAGAAAGAGGCAAATGCGTCAGGGTCTTTCCCAGGGGTCAGTACTGCACCTCTGCTTTTCCTTTTTTATATTAATGAAGTAGCAGAGGTTTGGCCGGATGGAGTCAGTACACTGATGTATGTGGACGATGTCACACTGTTCACACAAGATCGTGACAAGACCGAGGCTCTTAGTCTTCTGCAGACACCCATTGACCATGTTGCTGAATGGAGCAAGGCTAAGAAAATGCGACTCAGTACTGACAAGAGTGAAGTTACATTTTTCTCATCTGATAACTGCAAGGCAGCCTGGATCCCTTCAGCTAGCCTGAATGGTATACAAATGCCTTTTAATCCTAATCCAAAGCTTCTGGGAATATACCTCTTTCTTTACTGATAAAATCTCCATACTTCGTCTTTCCCTGCTCAACAACTCTACTCCTGTTTCTCCACACTCACCTTCTCCCACGGCTACACCTCCAGACTTCTCGACTTTCAAGCCAGCTACTGAATCTGAAATATCCAAGAT
>Ga0056128_1005401_pt1 | contig 16088 bp, 7 predicted proteins | sample WorMetLIZISLAND2_FD_71113 | JGI IMG/M metagenome (GOLD analysis project Ga0056128, IMG submission 71113) | Marine gutless worms symbiont microbial communities from Max Planck institute for Marine Microbiology, Germany - Olavius geniculatus... ... | reverse complement strand
TTCGACTCCGCACCAGGACACTGCCGGGTAACGACCTTAGGCAAGTTGTTCACACACATGTGCCTCTGTCACCAAGCAGTATAATTTGGTACCGGTCAAAGGGCGGTGATACCCTGAGACTGGGAAGGTAACCGTAGGTCTGGCGTTGCACTGGCCTTGCGTCACGGATTTATCCACCTACGGGCTCAACGGCAGCGAGTGGGAGATTAGCACCCCGCCTACGCCCCAGCTGGAGCATGGCTCCCTTTACCTTTTACCTTTACCGGTCTGCTTGGCTGGTGTTGAGGCGGGGCGCGTTCACCTGTATTGGGTGCCAGGTAGCACTGTGTGATCCTGTATGGCAGGTAGGCTAACGCTTCGTAGCTTTGACATGGGTTTTTCGTGTTTAAACTCCCAGTATCGACGACGGATGGACGCCAGTGCGTCTCTCTCTCATCAGTGAGGCAGATTGAGACCGACTCAGCTCCAGCGGTGACACTAATCCACTGAGATTAACGACCTTGAGTCCACCGCGACACTGCTGCTGTCCTACTGCTGATGACGCTGTGTTGCCTGCGGCGCCAATCACTCAGCTTTGGGGCCCAATACGGGGTCGTCCCTAGCGGGGGTCAATGTCAGAAAACCCAGAATCCCATCTATGCACGTGTATGCGTTGTGTACGGTAAATTTTCTGGTTAGCGTGTAACAAAATTCGTCGAATAAAAACTAAAAAATTCAGGCCCAAAAGCCGATGCAATACTGCTAGCTTCCAGTTCTTAGTATTGTGCTGGTCATGTGCCGTGTAGGGAAGTTTTCGCTACACACATTATGGCTGGGGTCCATTTGCCTCCTTCACGATCAAAGCTCTGGCTGCTTTCAGAGACGCCAACTCTCATAAATAATTGTGTGGGCCACCACGCCTCTCTTCTTTCCCATCGTTACTTTTCCTCCTTCCCTCTTTTTCTTAATCGCATTTTCCTCATTTTTTCTTTGCACTTTTAGTCTAACTGCAATACGGTTACGATTGATGGAATAGTGCTATAAGCCACAAGGGCCCAGCAAAATGCAAGTGCGTTATTCTGCAACTCAAAATGCGCCAACAATTTTCTGGCGATCATATTGACCGCCGAACGATTTTCGGTTCATCCTGAGGCTGAAACTGTGATCTTATTTGTCACATGCAACAAAACCTAAATTTTTTGAACTAATTTTCCTGCTTTGTTGGGACATCGCCCGTACAAACTTTTGGTCGCGGGGCCAAGATCTCTCCACAGACTCAACGCCTAAGACTGCTGCTTGCAGCACGGTAATTCAGCAACTGCAGTGGTGACTGACGACCGACTGACAGTCTGACATTGCAGTGTGTGTGCTTCTGTGTGCTTCTGTGGTTTCATTGACCGTCGGTCGGTCGAGCGAACGTATTGTCATCACGACGACATTGCCTGTTTGCCAGCAACAACTCAATCTGCTCAGAGCGTACATACATGTTTGGGTTCGAAATGTGTAAAGGGAAAACCCACCTCAAAGCTACGGAGCGCCATCTGCCATATGGGATCACACTGTATTACACGCCAGCCGACACAAATGAATTCGCCCCGCCTCAGCCCCATCCAGACAGGTCGGTGTCGTGGAGACTTTGTCGCACCTGGAAAATTCTTCCCACCTCCATATTGTCATAATGTGACTAACGCTAACCCTAACCCTAACCCTAACCTCAATTCTAGCCCTAATCCTAACCCTAATTTTAACCCTACTCATAACTTTAACCTTAACCCTAAATTTAACCCTATCTTTAATCTTAACTCTAACCCGTACTCCTGCGTGCGGGAATAAATTTCCGGTGCGACAAAGTTTCCACTACACCGGTACTCCACTGTCCAGGACGGATGAAAGACTGAGTTGGTCTTGGTGTTAATTATATATACCGAGATAGATTACCTGTCCAGAGACAGTCACCCATCCAAGCAGAAGCCACTTGATGGAGACTCAACCGGCAGTCGAATCAACGACTTCGCGATGATTGCAAGTCTAACGTTCTAATCGTTACACTGAGCACGAGACGCATGCGATGGCGCTGCCAAACCCGAGTTAAATGACACAGCTCTGCAGTGTACGTAGCCCAGCCTCGTCCCGTTTTTGTCGCGTGCGCGGTTTTGTCCTACATGGAGACACCCCGTAACTTACGCCCTGCCGTTCAGTATCAACATCTGCCTTGATCCCGCGTGCTCTCTGTGTTCGTCGCTACTGCTTCGCGGAACATTATATACAACACAACGACACTTAAAGTGTGTTGCATTAGTCGACACTGATCATGCAGCTGCGTCTCCGTACATGTATACAGGCCCTTGTAGGCCTACTGTGTAATCAGCACCTGGGACTATAGTGACCATAAACCCACAGCACGTGGAATCCTCCCATCCATTTATTTAAATCATGCAACATAAAACATGATACGTAATAATGCAGAGTATTTCAAAATGTAAAAAGAACTAAGAAACTGATGGCAAAGCCCCAGATTACATACAGGTACCAGCTAAAGAATGGGCCTATAAAATACCAGCTTGTGTGGGCATTAATTAATTCATTCATTCATTTCTTTATTACAGCAAATGTCAAAACGCATTCGTTGTTACAAATAACATAAACATATTGCGATTATGTTAACAAGTAGGTAAGTATCATATCTTACGTCAAGCGTACATAAAACGATTTTCACAAAAAGGGTATGTTTTTATTTAGTAGCCTATGTAAAACGATACGACTGCTGTGCAGCAAAGTATTAAACCTTTCAGACAAAGTTCAAGCAATTAAACAGACTTTAATATGGATTGAAATAAACCAAATCTGGCAGAACTGGGAAAAAAACTTTTCCAGCAAAAAGATTCAAACATAAAATAAGTTTGTTTTTGGAAAAAGACAAGCAGCATTTTTGAGACGTTTATTTTAGAAGATTGGTTTAAAAACTCCGAATTTTTTATGTTAGCGGACTTTTTATTTACTGTGCAATTTATAGCACAAATCAAATTTGTTTTTATATTTTAATCGTAATTTCTGAGTTTTGATGTCAACGTTATTTACTCAAAATCATCAGTGTAACGCAAAAAAATGGTGTGCTTGAGTATGTTCCTCCTGGGTCATGAAAATTGTCGCTTTTTTGTACACCAAAACCTAAAAACCCTAAGAAAACCTCGAAAGTTTAAACAAAAATGTTCAAAATTAAAAAAAAAACGAAAAAAAAACGAAAAAAAAACTTTTTCTCAGCACCGGACAAATTTACGACAAGCTGATGTATCGTCGTTTGATCGTGGCTGCAATTTTGTTGGTGGCTCTGCCTCGAGGGTGCAGCTAAACCGGCGGAACAGAAACCGTCGCACGACGTCATCTAAATCAGGGAAATTAGAGCTAAGCGCTAATGCACTAATTGGAATAATCCGACTTCAATAAATTAACCCGACTTTTAACAAGATCGTTATTGCAGATCTCTTGACTCCGTCCAAGATTTTGCGTCTTCTTTAATCTTTTTAACGATGCGATCTTTCCTTATGCAAAGAACGTAAGCTTATACAACTTCTTATTAACGATCAATGGCAATCTTAGCCACTTGGTAATCTTGCACTGCTTCTGACACACGACGACTTGTTAATCCAAAATTGCCTATGCCACTCTTATTAACCGCCATCGACTAGAGTGACGACCCAGTTAAAAGCTAATCAAATCTAGGTTTGTAAACAAATTTTTAACCCTGGCTTCCAGCGAGTTATATTCGGAGGCAGAGCGAAAGCAATTCCCCAATATTTTGCCAAAATTGTTAGATAGTTGTTAGAAAATCTTCTACTTGTCGGTAAATTGTTTTGCAAAATGCAAAAAATAATGATAAAACTCGCATTCTGGAACAATTTAGAATAAAATCGAAATTTTCGACACCCATCATTTTGTCTGTCGCAATTTCGCAACTTTCTGTTGGTCGAAAATTCGCAGTGTTTGTCAGAGAATTGCATCTGCTTATCCGCGCTCGCTTTTTAAACCACGACGCCGTTGCTGGCGACGCTGCATTGAAGCCAATGATCGTCGCTGCAACGAATGAACGATTGCGCTGCATATTCGACGAGTTACAATTTGCCTTTCATCAGATTTGAGAAGTACGCGGCAGCAGGAGTAGCAGCTCCAGCTGCTGTCGCAGTCCAGCATATACGTGATAGATCGTCTGCGGGTGACGTCATAGGTCATGACCCTCGCACTCTGTTAGCACACTAGCCTAATCTTCTACCGTCGTAAATAGGGCAGTCGCCACAGTTTTTTTGCTGACCGGCTTCTAACTAACAGTGTCATTTTCGTTTAAATAGTCTTTGCATTTTATAGTTTGAGATTTCATTTTTTTAATGTTAGAAAATTTCACTTTTAGTTTTTTTTTATTGTAATAATAACTTCGTTGCGTTTTATTCAGTTTTTAAGCAGCCATTCTGCTTCCGTTCGGCTGTCGCTTGTTTGAAGATTCGACGACTATGTAGGGTTTGATTTAAGTCTTGAGAAATAAAATGTTAAGTTGAAAGCTACCACAACACCTTGGCTAAAACGGTGCGATGAATAAACAAACACGAATTCCTATCACAAATTTCTTTTTTGACACTCGATAGTGTTTTCATTTAGTTTTTTTTTTCTAGATTTGTTTTCCAGCTCAGAAACCTTTTTGAATTTTTAAAAAATATTTTTGTAGAATTCATTTTGCTTTTTGTATTAGTTCTCGTACACAAAAATATTTTCTTTTTGTTTTCTGGTTTACAAAAACAGTACAATCTAGCTGTGAGCTACACGCAATATGTCTGATATTGATCCATTGACTGCGGCGTTTTCTTCATCGCCAATATCCTACAGAACGGTTCACAAATACGATTGTGTCGTGCGTCCAAGCATCATCATCAATGCCTGTAGCGATTAATTTTAAGACCTCATAGACAGTCCACCAATTTCCGATAGGCCTATATGAGTTCATTTTGTTGAGTGACAGAGCATGTTGCGCCAATCCGTTATGCAACTGGTTGGTGATTTTTTGACTTTTATATTTTATGAAACATTATAATAGCCATTGCAGACCCCTTGTCGTCATCCAGCTTCTATTTTACAATTTCCAAAAGGAAACAGTTTGCATTTTACCATGTTTATCGCAAAACAGCTTGCTCGCGTGAATGCAAAGTGTTCTGATCAATTCAACCTCCTATACCCTCAGTGGGGCGAAAAATAGGCCTATGTGATAATTGACAGCAGTGACGGGCTTCGGCGATAAGGTTTAGGCCACGGTTGCCTGTGATGGTGGTATGTCTGCTAACCGATCACTTTTTGTTCGTTACCCACTACACAGCGAGTGCGTTACCCAGCAGAATGCGCTGTGTTGCCATTAGCTAATGCCAATCATCCAGCTCACTAACGAGATTGTGAAGCGACTTTCACTTCACGCAAGCAACGCAACGCAACAGGGTCATACATTGAGGTCTTTTCCGTATTTCATCATACGGTAAAAACTCGTTTAGTTGATTTTGGTTGTGTATTTGTACTGCGTGTGCTGTTGCTGTTTTTTTCTTTTGCTCATAGGAAAAAATACTAGGTTCAGTGCAGTAGGCTGAAGTTTTTTTTTGTTATACTTGCAATCCATTTTCAAGTCGACCCTTTGCAGGTTTCGATCTTATCTGGTGAACGTTAAATAATTCATTTGTTAATGACTGCATCAAGACCAAAAATGTAAGACCGAGGCCAGGCTTAGACTAATAAACTATACACGCATATTTTATACTGTATATAGGCTTATAATGTGCAGCATCCCACTATACGTCTTTCTGTGTAAACCACTGGAATTCTGTCACAATAAAATTGCATACCAGCAAATTTTATTTCTGGACAAGTAAAACATTATCAACAATAATTTAACAAATGTAGATAAACGCTAAAGAAAATCACCATCTTTATCCTATCTAAAGCTCAAGCTGCAGAATCGAAGGCAAAACGAAGACCTGACGTCACTGCTATCTGTTGACTACAGCTGCTGTAAGAACGACGATTGACGACAGTCACGAAATTGGGCCATGAACTACTAATTAGACGCACGTATAGAATCTAGGCTACAGGCCACGCAGTAAAGACTCTTGGCATATGGATCTGCTTTCAGACGTGGCTGCGGTACATTGACTGTGTCGCTATACAGGGCCTCGTTCCACGACTCTCGCTGTCTGTCAGTCTGTGGAGTACACGACAAAGTAGGCCTATTCCCCACGAGGAATCTCACGCCACAAACCTTCTACTCCTGCATCAAATTATCTCCAACTTATTCGCAGCCATTTTATCATAATAATTTCCTTCTATGCAATAATGAATCTAAAGCAACAGTTAGATTTTCTCATATGAAGCAATGCATATTCTTCCTATAATTAATAACTTGCTGAATCTTATCATGAGCTGAAAGATGCTAGTAAAGTGTCCGTTTATTTCAATTGCTCAGTTATTTATAGCAACATATTTTTTATAAAACACTTTGTAAAAAACAATCACGTCAAAACCTCCATGCAACAAAGCCCCCTCCCCTCCCCCGCAGTCGAATACTAATTTTGAAACTTCGCTGATACAACAAGGTTTACGATTACGTTGGCATTAACTTGCAGACTGTAAAACTTCGCACATGTTTTTATTGTTCGGGGTTTGGCAGTAAGCTTACTATTGTCCGCCGTGGTTTGTCTTTTTCGCTTATTCGCCCTAGCACTCTATCACGACGATTTGTCTTTCGTGTCAAAGTTCACGACGTCAGCGTGACGTTTCGCGCTGGAATATGCCGTGAACGAGAGCGTTTTGTTGCAGATGGTTTTATCATGAGGGGTTTGTCTCTAATTTTAGTCTGGCCAGGCAGTCAACACGTTGATCGATAGCTGGCATGAATCAAGCTGCACTAGAGCATCATCTTAGCAAAGCAGCAGCAGCAGCAGCAACAGACAGTGGCGACAGTTTACAGATGCACCACGCCAAGCCGTGGCTGGCAGCGTCACTTGCTATCAACGACTGACTAACCACCGCGCATTGCACGCGCGTCCTTTGATAAATTGTCAGTATACTGCAGAGGCGCCAATTATTTATTCCCGGTCTCAGTCGCACCTGAGCAGCATATTAAAAGAACAAGGTTATTCCTTAGCCTAAAATAAAATTGCCTGCGGATGTCGGCCTTATAGTAGATTCCTCTAGCAAACAAACTTTAATCGACACCTTTTTATTACGGATGTAAGTCAGGATTCCAAATGTCCTCTCTGTCAAGAAGATGAGGATACGTCTTTCCATTTCATTGCCCAGTGCAGTGCTTTAATGCTTCTCCGCAAGGATATCCTTGGAGACTATACTATTTCGTTAGACACCTTGAGTGATATCCATTGGTTTCTCCTCTTGAAGTTTGCGAAAGCTTCTGAGAGGTTCTGTCGACCTTGAGGTCTGTCGGGGTTCCGCAATGGGCCCATGAAGTGGCCTCAGCGCTGGGTGGCCGCTTATGTGGTCACTCCCCGCAGGTAAAGGTAAAGGAAAGGTCGGCCTTATAGGCAGTTTTAAATACTTGTGTAGCCGCATGCGAGTTTTAAGTTTACATGTAGCTTATTTGTCCGTCTTGAAGAGTTGACTTTGGCCACAACTCATGGCCAAAATCTTCGCGAACTGGCCTGCGTTAGTAGGTCTACAAAATTCACCGTTTACTTTCAGTGATTAAATATTTTAAGATCCACTCTGCTTACTTACATGCAATACTTTTGTAAATTCAGGAGCCCAAAAGTAACTAGTGTGCTCGTTAAGATTATCAAAAAAAACAGGATTTTATTACTTCCTCTTGTATTTTTAGTCTTTGTATTGTAGATGATTTTGACCTTGGCCTTGACTGTTCTGCTTTTGTTATCATCACCGATATTAAATGCTTGTTAAAGTTACCCGAAAAGATAATAAAAACAACTCGTATTATATACTGGAAACAACAGCAGTCATAATAATAATAATAATTTTTAGCTTAGTTTTTAGCCCTTTGGTTCTTTACACCTTAAGGCATTAAATTCATAATAATAATAATAATCATGTTTTTGATTTTAATTCCATAGAATAAAACGCAAACTTCAATTATAAAAAATTGAAAAACCTACGTTTCACAGGTGTTCGAGACGTGTCTATTTATAAAATATATGCCTAGTAAAAATTGCACTAGTAAGCTTACACGCGTTAATAAAAAAATCTAATTTCGCCGACATCGAACACCGGATAATCCAACGCTGAAACCCATTCAACCGGCGCGCTGTCAAGTGCACGGTGGACGTACAGTCGATGATTGTCGATTAATCGATGACGCAATAAACAACAACAACAGCGACAGCAGCAGCAGCAGCAGAGCACACGTACAGACGAATAATAATTAGCAGTCGACACGCATCAACGAAACCGGCAGACCAGACGACACGTGATCTCATGCTGTAGGTATACCTGTGACTGAAGCGATGATTTACAAAACAATTATTTCTAGTAAAAAAATACTACATCTCAGGAAGTAACAGCAATTTTTTTACCGAAAGTAATGAGGTACGTGAGCAAGATGCGCGATGAGCGCTATTATTTTTGTTCCGAAATAAGAGGTTGCTAATGCTATAATTGTTCAGTTGCAAAAAATGCATTTTTAAGTACAAATAGTTTTCATTTTTGAAATGAAGAAAATATCCTAATAAAATTTGCCCTTTGCCAACTATTGTAGCTTAAATGTTCGTTGATCTACATTGTAAATTTGGTTAAGCACCTTGCTACAGTTTCAGAAAATTGTTTTGGCGCATTCAGTTGCGCTATTAGCTCGCTCAGTCCGAGAGATACGCCAAATTTGTTTAATGTGCATTTGCAAAAGCAAAAAAAACAAAACAACAAAGTATGAAAAAATAAAACAAAGAATAGGACCAGGATAGGTGCATAACTCAACAGTTAAAAGACACAAATGTGGCTAATCTGCAACAACAACAAAAAACAAAGAAAACGGTACAAAAATATTCAAAAAAAAACAATAACGAGAAAAACTTGAAAAATAGTTTTAAAACGATTTTACTCAGTCACGTTGTTTGAAATTTCGGCTGTTACTATTACTGTTGTTGTCTGTCCATAATGTTGGTCAGAGTGTAAAATCACCTGAGTGTCCGTCCGTCCGTGCGTGCCTCCTACTTTTCTTAAGCTATTTTTCTTCCACCTTCCTTTTCCCTTCCCCTTTCCTTTACCTTCCCTTCCCCCTTTCCTTTTCCCTTACCCTTTCCTCTTCCATCTTGTCCTTTTTCTTTACATTTCCATTTCCCTTTCTTTTCACTTTACCTTCCATTCCTTTTTTCCTTCCCCTTTCCCTTTTTTTCCCTTCCATTTTTTCCTTCCCTTCCCTCCGCATTTTTTCCCCTTCTTCCGTCTTTCTTTCCGTGTCCACGTCCGTGCATCCAATATTTGAGGCGTCATATCTCCGTAACGGTGCCAGATAGACGCATGGTTACTATAGACCACGGATAGGAAGTCGACCACTGGGAGTCGAATGGTCACGTGACCGATGACGTCACGTGATCCCATAAGGTCAAAATCGTGACCCCGTCATCTTTGAGGTGCCATATCTCTGTAACGGTGCAAGAGAGACGCATGATGACGATGGATCTTTTATAGTAAAGCGCTGCTGACGAATCGAATGGTCTCGTAGGTAACAATGTTTATTGTTCAGTTAAAATAATACACAAGAATAAAAGGATCATTGCTGCTGTACAATTTGAAATTCAGCTGTTTATTTTTTTTTCTACCGGTCTAAACAGCTCACTGATTATATTTATACGGACATGTACTGTTAACTATCAAAATGCATTGGACAGACTCCGTGTTCGTATGAACATTATCTTGTTTTTTTTTTAAATTTTAATGAAGCCTCATCAATCACCAGCTAACCAACTCGCCTGCAATTGTAGCTTACAAATGAAATGTACAGATTTTTGAAAACGGCAGTTTTGTTTTATATTAAACTCGTGTGTTTAAAGTAACTTGATTTCGGGGCGTTTTAGCGAAGTTTTTTTATATTGTTAAAGCATGTTTAATGCAACAAAAATAGATTAAAATGTCAGTTCTGTTGCGTTGCACAAACGGACGAATAGACAGTTCAGTCCGTTTTTTTCCAGTTCACTTCGTCCGCCCTGTATGCCCCTTTGAAGTAATATACTGGCAAGAAAAGTAATAAATCGTACTTTCGCCATCACGTGATGCAATTATGGCCAAAGTGCCAACGGCAATTAACGTGACAACGGCACGTTCTCTCCATGTGTCTGCGATTTACTGTCAAGACGTTCGTCACTTAAGTTAAATGTCCTTTTAGCTGCAAATAGATCACTCGGCTTGCCGGGCTTTTAAGCTCACATTCCACCTATTTCAACGTATTGCTGATTTGTCGCACGATGTGCTGTATACGATAAATTCAAAACAAATTGACGCAGATGAAGTTTGGGCTTTATTTTGGCATTGAACTGTCGGTCGTTCATTTAACACTAAAGAAAATAAAACAAATTTCGTCCTAGAGATAGATTTCCGTACCATTACCATGAAGCAAGTTATACACTGTGTCTCGAAAAAACATTCCCGACATTTTTGACTGTAACTTTAAAACAAATTATCAGATTTTGATAATTTTTTGGTACAAATAGGCCTATTTATGACACAACTTGCCATCAAATGGCCGTTCAGTTTCCCACCTTACCCAACGTATGTTACTGCACTACCTAAAAAAATCAGATCAAGCGAAATTGTGTTGAAATAAACAGAAAACCCGAAAAACACCCCAGATATTATTGACTGTAACTTAAATACAAAATTAGCCGATTTTCATAATTTTGGCAGAAATATTTCTGACATCACAGGCTATTAAATAAGTGTTTTAGTTTTCACTTCACCCATCGTCTGCTTTTGCACTACCTGTGGAAATCAGACCAAACATAATACGTGTTAAAATAAATGAAAAAACCTCGATAAATTCCATTTATCCTAATCTGTGGGCCCCAACAGCCGGCCTGTTACAGAGTTTGACTGGCTTTTAGCAGTGTGTCTACTAGATGAAGTTTAGAAATGTTTGTAAAATCAAGAAGCGACTGGTACAACGTGGATTGATCTGGAGCAGAACATTATCGATACTGCTGTCAATGAATGGAGAAAGCGTCTCCTTGCCTGTGTTCGCATAGTGGGCCAGCACTTCAAGCAATTTTACTGCAGGCAGTTAAAAATAGACAACTGGATGAAATGTCAGCCAAAGTGTCAGAAATGTGAACAAAATGTGTTTTTACGCGTTTTGTTAATTAAGCAATCATATCGCATTGGATAAAAAAGTGATATTTTGCTGGTTGTGTTTTCCCCAGCTAATGCAAAAACAAACTTTGGGTGAGGTGGGAAACTGAATGGTTTTCTGATGGCAAGTTGTGTCAGAAATATTCGTACCAAAAATTATCAGAATCCGATAATTCGTTTTTAAGTTACAGTCGGAAACGTCGGGGATGTTTTTGAGACAGAGTGTATAACATACGGTGACACTAGTGCTGCCTCTCTTAGTCGCTAGTACAATGTCTGCAGTGGAATAACGGCATTACTGGATGTTGCTCGTGCATCGGCTATTGTCAGTATGCCGGAAAGTAAAAAAACTATATCAAAATGGAAAAAAACAATAACTTTTAGTGTCACTTTATGTGATCAAACGAACACGAAGTCTGTCCAATGCATCTCGATAGCTTACAGTGGGCCCATAAGTCAGTAGAAATAAAATCAGTGAGCCGTGCAGACCAAAGGTAAAAATTAGAAAGTTTAACTACAAATTGTACAGCAGCAATGTTACTGTCATCTTTCGCTATTATAATAACTAAACAATATTACTGACACCCTCAGTCAAGGGACCATTCGATTCGTCACCAGCGGTTTACTAATATGTACTCCATCGTGACCATGCGTCTATCTGGCACCGTTACGGAGATATGGAATCTCAAACGTTGGACGCACGCACAGACGCACGGACGGTCAGATGATTTTGTACTCTGCCCAATGCTATGCATTGCATCAGACAGACAAAAATCAAACTTGCACATAAGAATGACTTTAGTGATTAGTAGACAATATATCTGCAGCTTATGCTAGTTGCTTAGAACATTTCGCTATCAACGGCAAAATTTTCGAACATATTAAGAAAAATCAAAGCGTGTACGAATTTCTTTGCAAGGTCAGGAAAGCAAGCCTTTTGCCGTCTGTTGTAATTCCAGCGCTGATCGTTTGGCGGCGCTGCGATTCGTTTCTTTCCTAGTTTTCCTACGTAACGAAGACGGAAAGGCAATGATACTAACAAGGTCTTGTAAGTCAAGGCCAAGACTGAGGACTAATACTCCCTTTACACGGTGAAGCTGGCTCGACGAGCTGGCTCGTCCAGCTAACGTGTATAATTGCTCGATGTTTGCTCGATCGTGTAAACTGTCGCTGTCGGCTTGTGGCCTTTATGTTTGGCCCTTCTGGCCTCGGTCCTTGCGCAGTTCAAAATAATAATTCTCTTAACAAACCTTGGTCTATATGACCATGAAATCTGACCCAAAACCAAGTTGACACTATGCAGTTCAGTGTTTAGTAACAGCGGTGTCGTGGGTCCTACTTATTGAAAGGCATTTCAATTTTGACGTTGAATTTTCACAAAATGGGGAATTTTAGCCCTGAATTTTGTTTTTTGACGCGTTTTTGACGAGAAAATTTTTTGACAAGCTAGATCTCTTCCCCATTACCATGGCGTCACTGTCAGATGATAGGCCTTTCCTTGCATTAGTTTAATCAGTATTCATGGCGTGTTGCAGCCAACGATCAAGATGCAGCAGCTGGTGTTAGCAAGCTTGAGTGTTCTGACATTAATCCCCGGACGTAACCTCTTAGGTTACAGGCCCTATAACAGCAAGCTAGAGCAGAACTTGTAAAGCAGAACCCGTTAGTTTACTTTACCGACTACTAACCATTTTTTTTTAAAAAAACGTCGAATTCATAACTGAGTTGCTAAGCTGGTTTCTGTGCATATTTCTGGTATCAGCAAATAGTCAGCATTTGCTTTTTCGTCTTCGAGCTGTGTCTGCATTGTACGTCCATTCATTTGGTTATGTTCTTAAGTACCGCAACAACCGAGTTGATATATTCGTTTTTAGGTGCATTGTAGCTTTAAATATGACATTTGGCGGGAACAATTTCACTTACTTTGCAAAGAATTAACTGACCAAATTCAATGCAGTTTAAGCAATAAAAGCAAAAAACGCATGGTAGTACCATGGTTTAAAAATGGGGGCTACAAGTAATCTGCAATCGAAGCGAGGAGAAAAAAATAAAGCATTGCAGAATTGTCGCATTTTGTTTTATGCGTATTTCGATATTTTAGGCAATTTGCCATCGAAAAATTTTCCCGTTTTAATTTTTCACTTTCCCTTTCAACATTTACCAGGAGGCATTTGCCTCCACCGGTCAATGGAGTTGACACCCCTGCATACCCCAATGCATTGGACCGCTTGCGAAATTGTCCACTCCATAATATTTGCCTACCAATGACGATGCGCATGTACATGTGTGCTTTAATAGTGCGTTTATGAGTCACGTTGCATAATAATAAAAGTGACTGATAGATTCGCTGTTTTATTAACCGAGTGATAAATAACTTTGACGAAAACAAGAACCAAAACAACATCACAATTTTAAGACTAATATCATTAACGCTAAAGCAACAGTAAGACTGCAAATGCGCATTTACAAAGACCAGTAGGCCCTATGTAAGTATGCAGTACATTGACTGACTGCTAAAGCATTCCCTCAATCCAACAGTATACTTAACTTAAATCATTCAACCGGCATTCAACGTTAAAAGCAATACTAAACTGTTAGGATCAAGATCAAGACTGTCCAAGACGGGTCTTGTCATAAAACCTTGGTCTGAAGAGACCCAAAGGCTGATTGCTACAAACCTCGCGGTAGAGTCCAGCGGCTTGGATGCTATCCGGGTGAAGCAACGCCTCGTACTCCGTTGAACCGATGCTGTACACCACGTAGATCCGCACACAGGGAAAGGACGACAGGACACATGCACCGGTCGACGCCTTGTCACGCGTCTTGTCCTTGTGACCCGAACAGAAATGACACGAGAGTTTCCTCATAGTGAGAAAATATGCCAACCAAAATACGCTTCAGTCACCAAAGTGTAGGTTACGTTGATCTAGTTACGCTGTAGTATCCGATAATTCCGACAAAGTGAGAAAATATGCTGATTTTACGAACACCTGCAGACAAAACCCGAACCGCAAAATTCGTTGTTAGAGATAACTTCTCGCATAAGCATATAACAGAAATGACACGAGCGTTCTGGTCCGACAGAGGTCACATTTGATACACCGCACAACGTTCGTTCATAGCCCTTGGCCAGTGAATACTCTCTGGCCAGAAGAACCCCGCAGACGACCAGTATGCAGACACAAATGGCGGATATAGTGACGAGAATGCAAGTGCTGGCCGCCTGACGAGTCTTCCAGTAGCGCAGTGGACCGAACAGCTTGGCCGTGTCGTTGGACGACATAACCAGCGCGCACGCTGACGCCATGTTCGCCATCTTGATGACGTCACTGTGCCACGTGACCGGAAGCGATCAGATCTTAGAGATTTCCACTGTCACTGTTCTGTCCGTCTGGAGTCCACTGAAACGTAACACACAACTTCAGACACGTAACATCCATATCAGCAAGTGCTAAAGCAACATTGCAGGAATAGCTGTAATGCAGACGCGTCGTGCAGGTTAAAACGGGAAAACGAAATGTTGCAATCTTTGATAGACAGCTGCAAATTATGGGCAGTGTTGGAAAAACGCAGAAAGAAAATGAATTAAATCAAAGTATCAAATCATGCAGACCAAATGAGAGTTTATCAGGTGTCTGAACTCAACTCACTGCAAGACTTGCAGTGAGTTAAGTTTTTAGACACCTGATAAACTCAGAACTCACAGAAATAATGAATTAAGTCAAACGTTAACACAAACTCACAACTCACAGTAACTGAATTAACTCGTGAGTTGAACATCATTTGAGTTAACTTATGCCCAACACTGATTATGGGTACTGAGAGTTTTAATTTTTGCCTCAAGTTCTTCTGCAAAATAAAATTTTCAGAACAAATTTTGTATTATTAGAGAGAAAAAAAATCGGCAAGTGAAAATTTGTCGGAATGTCAATGTTCCCCGCCACAACGTTATCGGCTATTACACTCTATGGTAGCACAACTTGCAATACCTGTATAGATGGATATTTGAAAATCTAAGAAAATAACACGACACCTGAGTCCGAAATTGCGAACACAGACTCGCTGTTGCAGTCCTACTTCGCGATCTCTTTCTCAAAGAAGTAATAGATAAAATGCTGTAAGATGAGTAGGTAAGTAGAACGTAACTCTATAGTGCATTAATGCAGAAAACTTTAAAATGCCATTCGCACACGCACTATAGTACGTACTCGGAAAAAAGTAGTCTCGGCAGCTGTCTAAATATTTCACACACGCACAGCAACACACGATTAACTTAATAGTAGAATATTAAAGAGTATATCAAAAGAATCAACGTAAAACGTTGTTAACAATAGTGATGAGCAAAATTGCCCTTATGCATGAATGAACAACTTTTTTTAAAAACTAATGCTCAAGTCGACACAAGAGAACAAAAGCGCTTGCGAATGCTCAGCGACATCACAAGCAAAGACTACGACGTGACTTTAAAAAGAAATGCAAAAGACAGATACAGTCGACCGAAGAGTTTGTCATGCATCCGCCATAGGCTATGGCAGAAGACCAAAAATCGTGTTTTGCAGACAAAATGTAGCATTATTGCTGGCCTCGCTTTCCGTACTTACATCTGATCTGCATAAAAATAATTTTATGTTTTCTTGGCTGACTGGTTGTCTGCTTGTGTTCTGTGTGTTTTTCATCGTGTTCTTACTTTTTTGTACCAGGAGTAGGCCTTCGACTTCATTACAGAAATAAATATCCTTACGGCCAGTGGCGTATTTAGAATTTGGCAAAGGGGGGGCATG
>Ga0056128_1005400_pt1 | contig 16089 bp, 7 predicted proteins | sample WorMetLIZISLAND2_FD_71113 | JGI IMG/M metagenome (GOLD analysis project Ga0056128, IMG submission 71113) | Marine gutless worms symbiont microbial communities from Max Planck institute for Marine Microbiology, Germany - Olavius geniculatus... ... | reverse complement strand
GTCTTCCAGGCAGCCGATGGTGAAAATTTGGAGATCCTAGCTTGGACCGTTTTTGCCTGATCCACCCGTGTGACAGACAGACGGACGGACAGACAGAATTGCGATAGCTAAGACGCGCTGAAAGCATAGCTGCTTTCGCGCGTAAAAAGTGTATACATCTTCTGCTCTAATTTTTGCTGTTTTTTAGTGAATTTTTGTCCAAATTTTTGGTACTTGATTTTATGACAATAAATTTATTTACTGTTTGCAGAATACCTCCAGACGGGTAATAAAAGTTGGTGCAAGGAAAAAATTATGTGTGATGTAACGATGTCTGAGACATTTTAATACAAGCTGTGCTGCAGCCAATTTTTCTTTGAATAATAACAGTTGATTGCCATGGCAACAGGGGTCATTAGGTGGAAATTAAAATGACACCATCTGATAGCACAGGCACGAAAAAAGGGGGATAGGTGAAAACAGCGCACAATTATCTTTTACAGAAACCAAGTTATAGTATATTTTGTCCCAAAATTCGTTGCCATGGCAACAGGCGTCATTAGGGGGTAAATTTAAATGACACCATCAGATAGTGCAAGCCCAAAAATAGGGGGTAGATAAAAACAGCACCTACCCCCTATTTTTTTGCTTTTTTTCACGAGGACTGAGTTATACCACTTTAAAGTCTCTACTAGTTGTAATGCATAATTGCTACGGCAACAGGTGGTGATCGGGGGTAAATTTAAATGACACCGTTAGATTGTCCAACCCTGAAAAATAGGGGGTAGGTGAAAACAGCACGCAATTATCTTTTACAGGGACCAAGCTATACCGCTTTAAATTCTCCATTGGCTGTAATGCAAAATTTTCAAATTTTGGGCGCATGGTTGCCATGGCAACAAGCGGCGGCTGGTGGTAAGTTTAAATGACACCACTAGATTGCCTGACCATGAAAATAGGGGTGTAGGCAAAAACAGCGTGCAATTATCTTTCATGGAAACCGAGTTATACCGCTTTGACGTCCCCACAGGCCGTAATGCAAATTTATAAAAATTGGGGTGAAAAGGGGGTAAATTTTAAAAATTTTAATCAAAAACATATAAGGAATGTGTCCGACGTCAGGACGCTTCATTTGAGCCATTAGCGGCGTCGGTTGGTTCAACGGTCTGACCTGTAGCCATGCGCAAAGAAAAAAAAGAAAAAACAGATGCTTAACAGCGAATTTTGCGCATGCGCAGCCATGCTCCAGGGCATTGTAACCATATTTTGCATGTGAGGTGGATGGTCGATATGATCACTGACGCCAATCGGTTAAGAAGTTTCGAAGTTACAGGAACCCCCCCTCCCCGAACACCATTGCCTATACTTAACAGTCATCGCCCTTACAACAGCGTCAGCACTATCGTGCAGCACTGTGAGTGAAGACGAAGGCAAACTTGTGTGAAAGCCGGAGAATGATAACTTGCCTCCTACGAAAGCATCACCAGCTCCGTTTGTATCAACGATGTCTTTCTCAGCAATCTTTATGACTGGGAACTCAAGCACGCGGCCCTCTGATCACACGCAGACAAACAGATACACATGTATCTCTCTCTACACTGTCTCTCTGCTACATTTTCGAATGTCTCGAACAATCCTTGTTCAATACATAATCTGCGTGCGCTAATGCACAATCGATGCAAATAGCAGTGCTGTCAAATGGCATGTTGGAAGTGAAGAGATATCAACAGATAAAGGGCTATGTGTGAGTGAACAAACGATAATTACCAACAGAAATTTAAAAAGTTGAAATTTCTGACAACTGCACAAATACCCAGGTACATATATGTTCCTGCATCCGTATGTGGGGAAATATGCTGGCATGTTTCTTTTTTTGCTGTATTTCAATAATTCAGCTGAGAGCTGCAAACTGCGCCAGCTGAGTGAGTTTCACCTACAATCGCTAGAGGTTACCAACAGTGCCGAAAATATTAGAACTGTGCTGTTTGGCAGGTTACATATATCAGCAAATTCTGGTACAAAAAATTGTCTTATTGTCAGCACTTAAAAGTCCATGGCCACGATCAAACTCACTTGTAAAATTTATGTAGACCTCGATTAGACATTTCACCTTGCCTATATAATATGATGATTTAAGCTTTATAAATATATGAAATTAATGCCAAAATATAACAAAAAATGATGGTACGTTACGTTATGCTAAAAATCCTAATCTTGAAAGTGGCCAGTAGTGTACCCAGCCAGTGTTTATCAATTAATTTTAGTATTTTTAATGGCAAAAAACATAAATACTGTATCACATGACAACTGCAGCAGTACATACGTAAACAACGTGATTTTATAATGCCTATGTTTCTGTGCGTATTTTACGTTGACTGTGGGCACATGCAGTGACGTCATCAGCCTGTCAACATGGCGTCTCGTTTTCTGCGTCATTTTCGTAGATCGTCGATTTCAAATGTAAGTTTCTTCGTGCAGACAAAATGCTGGGTGTCAATATTACTGTTAAAATTCTCAGAAAATTACTTTTAGGAAAATAGTAAGTTAATTTTGGTGTCCATGGACCTTTAATAGCACTTGTCACTTTGTAAAAATATTAAGAACAGAGTAACAGCTGCAGCACCCACAGTAAAAGCATCTATACGGCCTGACTTAACCCAAAGCAACTTAAGCTGCAAAATCAGCAAGTTAAACATAAGTCAAATGTACATCAGCGGCATAATCTCTTCTATTGTCATTGCAAAGATATGTGTATACCGCGTGGTTCATAAAAAACATGGCACTTTACTTGTGTCCATATCTTCGCCAATTACTGACCGATTTTCAAATTTTTTTCACTGGCACACTCTGCGGACAATTTGCAATAACGTGGTTATTATATATCCCACCACAACATATATGCGTCTCTACACTACCTTGTGAAATATAAATAAAATATGAATGTATAACGATAATATCAAACAAACATTTTGGTAAACGAACAAAAAAACATTTAAGACCAATGGTGCAGTGAATGATCTGTATGTTAGACTGTGTGGGTTTAACACAGTTTAGTGTCATACAGACCATTCACTGCAATGTTGGTCTGACATGTTTATGTACATTTACCTAAATGTTCGTTATTATTGTTAGTTTTTGTCTTACATTTATATTTCACAAGGTAGTGTAGAGACACAAACACACAATTATGCTATGGCGGAATATATAATAACCACATTATTGCAAACTGTCCACTGACTGTGCTGATGAAAGAATTTTGAAAATCGGTCCGTAACTGGTAAAGATATGGCCAAAAGTAAAGTGCCACATTTTTGTTATGGACCATGATGTATGTAGACTACAGTGACAGTAAGAGTGACAAGAAATTTGAGCTAATGCTCACGAGATGCGCGAAAGCCTATAGCAGTTCCAGTTCACGCAAAGTTAATATACAAATACCAAATTCTCTATCTAAATTGCATAACGATAATATCATGGCGCCACCTTGTAAATGATATAGACTTGTGTCGCAGCCCGAAATCGCCAAAAAATCCATAAAATCCCCAATTTTGGCGTTCAAGGTCATTCAAGGTCATTGAATTCGGCGCCAATTGAGAGCAAGTATATGACTTCCTATTAGTGATTAATAGTAACCTAGACCCTATCTCAAACCATTACTGAGATACAGCGACTCACTGGCCAAAAATTACAAATTTTGCCCACCATCCCTCTCATTCAGCGCCCTCATTCGAGGTGACCCCCTTCGAATTTATGGAAAAGCTTTACGGTTCCTGAAAAAAGAGTTTTCCAGGCAGCCGACGGTGAAGATTTGGTGATCCTAGCTTGCACCGTTTTTGACTGAGCCACCCGTGTGATGGACGGACGGACAGACAAACAGACGGACGGACAGAATTGCGATGGCTAAGACGTGCTGAAAGCAGTAGCTGCTTTCGCGCATAAAAAGACAGCAGCTACAGACCTTGAATGACAACCGTTGGCTTAGCTCCATGAGTAAAAACGACCATGCGACCGCGCTTGCCGTTCTGCTTCGGAAGACGTGCGAGGTGCATTGCTATTGCTGACAAGTCTTTCGTCTAAGGCACGACATAGAGACAAGTTATCACCAAATATGCTTTACTCACATGCAATCAGTCAAGACAGAATGCTTCAACAGATATCAGGTGAGAGACTATAACCGATTAAAATAAAACACAAATAGCAATAAAACACAAACTTAAATGCAAAATTATGCATGATCCATAAAACCAAAAATCAATATCACCATGCAGTTGTCATGTTTTAGCTGGTACCGACATTAAAGATACTATCGTCATCACAATAAACTGACAGCCAGCATTCAGAATCAATTTTATGCAAAACCCGCACTTCAGATTTTGAACATTTGGTTGGTGGCCTGGCGTGGCAACATGTTTCGTCTAATCAATGAAGTTAATCTACACCGAGCCCGGTTAGTACTGTGATGGGTGACTGTCTACGGGCAGGTAAACCATCTCGATGTGAAGCAAGCCAGCTAGGTCAACTCAGCCTTCTACCCTCTGTGGGACGGTAAAATGAGTATCAGCTGTCTAGCTGAGTAATAATAAATGGCGATGGTGAATGTAGAACTTTACTGTAGCTGCCTATCAGTGGATCTATTGGCTCAAGCTGATCGGCTTGGTCCAAAGATCGGCAGCCACCTGGCGCTCGTGCTACATTCAGTCAAATGAACCGAGTGAACTCTCGTAATGGCTGTGCCATGATGACAGCACCATAAACATTGGCATTGGTATTATTAATATTATTTTTACAATTCCCGAGGGTAAAAAACCAGGCGTAAGCTAAGCAAGTGTCCGCTGTAGCAAACTAGTCAAACACAAAATTATTATTATTATTTCAAAAACGAAAAGTAAAGATGTTGTTTTGTAACTTATCAAATGAGAGAACCCTCATACATTTCATGAAGCATCTGCAAACTAAAGATTGCCGAATTACAATTACACTAAAGTTTTCCACATTGGCTCCAACAATAATGGATCACATTACTTAGAATTTTTAACAATAAAAACTGTGCCTAAACAGTAAAGAAAAAGCACGAAACATGCAAGCTAAATGCAATTACGAAACATCGAAATGTAGGCGCTAGAGCTAGACTAAATAACGATGTGATTTTCCTAAGATAATGCGAGCCTGGATAATAAGCATCGATGAGCATAAAATAATGAGCTAGAGACGTGCACTAAATAAGTTTAATATTCTAATGTACAGTTTGAAAGATGGGACACTTACATTCAACTGGTTGGCGTCTGCAAATGCTTCGGCTTCCTACCACCGCAAATACGAACACACACATCACACATTCAACTTTCTCGAAATTTCACAGCCAACCGATTGCCTTGTTGCCTATTAATTTGCCACTATCCACTTACTCGCAATCTCAGCATCTTCATGGAATATATCTTCAACCACACATCAGTAGCAATAATACAACTGAACAATGTTTACATCAATAAAACCAAGTATATTATGTGCAATAAACATTAATTCTAATCTACGCTTAGTTTCTGTTCAACACCCAACTTTTCCGGAATTACTCCAGTTTACATCAGTCGGAATAAATAAATAAAATGCTTGGGCATTTCTGAGTTGTGATTTATTACAAGCCACATGCCATTAGCATTACCTGCCCAGCAAAACTAAAAGTAAGACTAAACAATAAATAAAAACCTTAAAGGTCCATGGCCACGGTCAAATTCACTCATGCAATTTAGGTAGCTCTTAATTAGACATTCTACGAGGGTCATTCGATAAATAAGTTACAAAACAGCAATATTCGGTTAGTTTTCCAAATATTCGAAATCCGAAATATACGTTTTGTAGGGAATTTAATTCTGAGTAGCAGCTGTGAGTTTGATGACGATGACGTCGCTGTGACGTCATTTATAAACATTGAATACAACGACGTTGCCACTGAAATCATCCCGTAACGAACAGCGTACCGTTATTGTATTTTTGTAGGCTAAAAAATAATGCAAATCAGATTCATTCTGAGACACATCCAGTTTATGGCAACAAGTGTTTTCCGAAGCGAACAGTTCATATTTGGTGTAAAAATGCTAGGTGGGCAGAAATTTGTGTCATACACCGAGGCACAATCAGTCGTTCTTCAGCGGCATGGACAACAGTCAGCATCGTTTTTTTGCATCAGGGATTTAGAAGTTTGCTGACAGATAGCACAAATGTTTGAGCGAACTCAGATGATATGTTGAAACAAGAAATACTAGTCTTTAGCATTTAAAAAGATGGCGTTAAATTCTTCAGTTTATTCATTTTTTCATTCCTACACTGTTTCACACTTGCAAGTTACGATAGATTACTGGTGGGGAAAATAATACACGTGCGGGCTGTGTTCTGTGAACAGATGACGTCACAATGATAACGTTATCATCAAAAAAAATTCTTTACGTGTTCAGAATGAAATTACCTACAAAACGTATATTTCATTTTTTTCAGATTTGCAAAACTAACAGAATTATGCTGCTTTGTAACTTAATTATCGAATGACCCTCATACCTTGCATATATATGTTGATTTAAGCTTTGTAAACATACAAAATTAATGCCTGATTATGACAAAAATATGGCTTTACGTTATGTTATGCCAAAAAAATCAAGACACAAGCACAACCAGTGACGTCATCGGTGCGGCCCATAAACATCATGAACATTAATGGCCCGGCAAGTGTCATCATTAGATAAGGCTAGGTCATTAATATTCATGATGTTGATGGGACGTGCCGATGACGTCACTGGTTGCGAAGCCTAGCCAATATGGTGTCGATTTTTTAGATCACATCTGTAAATCGTCGACTTTAAATGTAAGTTTCTCTGCATTGACAAAACGCTAGGCGCTGATATTACTGTCAAAATTATCAGAAGATTATGCAATTGTAGAAAAATGGATAAAATATACATGCTAATTTTGGTGTCCATGGACCTTTAATCACACTGACACACTGAAAATAATTTGGCCAAAGCAGATGAACTGATAATTAAACAAAAATGACCAGCAACAAATAGACTTTTCAACATGCCAACACAGTTTGCTGTCACACCAATCGCTTTTTAATGTAACCCGAATATTGTGATATGTCTGAATTATAAGAAGAAATGACACAACTTACGCCAACAAGAAGCAAGTAAACTCACAAGTTCGTTGCCGAAGAGAATATCAACGTAAGGCAGCAGACATAGGAGTTGTTCTTTGAATGCGGTGCAAAGGAATGGAGCCGACAAGTTCATAGTGAACAGGCGGTCATGTGATGCCGCAAACTTAGCTACTTCCAGCATAGCATCGGGACACACCGTCATTGGAAAACCCTGACACACAGAGCACAACACAGGAGAAAACTATTAACACAAAACACAAGACATTTACACAGGACAACCGCTAACAATCTCCCAACCTTAACGATGTGGTGCCATGGAAAAAAGCGAAACACGCAAATATGCAAATACTTTACAGAGATAACAGTTTTTGAAACACAGTGCGAGACGGTCCTATAAAAAAGTGCATTCAAATACTGGACATGATCACATCTTGGTGCAATAATCGAGCATTTATCACTTCTATAACTGTCTGACTGCATTTCTGTTCACACGGTCCTACCCATCTGTTGTACTTTTGTCATGATTTGCACTTTCACCTATGGTTCTAGCAGTTTTTACTTAGGACACATTAAAAAACTGATACAATCTATAAGAAAAGATCTAATTTACAAAATGGTGCAATTCAGCCACTTACAAATAAGCTTTACAACAGTTGCAAATTGCATTTTTCTTAAGATTTCCATAAGTTCAACTTACAAACTTTTGTAAATTTAGGCCTGGAGCTATGATACAGCAACAACGTGTGCCACTCACAGCCATGTAGAAGTAATGAGCCTTCTCCATTAGTTCACGGTTTTCCGGTATTTCAAGGTGGTCCTTTGAGAAATGATTCGCGGCACCAAGATATGCTACCAGCGACCTAAGAACATCGTCCATTAAAAAGTAAAATGACCTGTATATGACGGCAAATGTTTAGATGATTGTCAGCAAAAGATTTTATAGTGCACGTCTTCAGTCGTCATCGTCATCGTCAATGCTTAGCCAGCAGAGGCCGTAGCGTCGGCCAAAGCTGTCTCGCTGAATTTGGTCAACACATGCGTTGCGAGGACGGCCTGAACGACGACTCCATTGGCTACTTGGTGGACGTCTGATCGATAAGTCAACATGGCAGTTGAATGTCTTGTGCGCTGGAACGTCCTCTTGCAACCTGGTGACGTGACCGAACAGAGAGTTGCAGTGATGGCTGATTGACTCTGAGATTGACAGCAGAACAGTGGACTCAGTTATCTCGTCGTTTCGAATGAACTGGTGCCATTTGATCTGCAAGAGCTACCTCGGACACTTCATAAAGAATGCCTCGAGGGCTCTGGAATCGGCATCGAGAAGAGTCCAGGTTTCGACCGCATACAGTAATACGAAAAGCACTAAGGTCTGAAAAATACATCTTCAGCACTTGCACACAGATCTTAGGAAAGACTTAACATATGGTTCTTACTACTTTGCAGAATTTATTTTCGCTAATTTTTACAGATAAAATGGATGATTTTGCCTGACTAATTTTTTTATGCATGACCCCAATAAACCAACAGTAGCTTCTAGATGGAGGCCTTTGGGGTCCCCAGAAACTTTTTTGATATTTCAATGTCAAAATAGCGTATTTTTGTGGACTCTTTGCAGCTACTTCTCAAATTCCCTGACTTTCCCCCGACGCTCTCCATTTTCCTTGACTTTCTATAACTTTCTCTAACTGTAGGAACCATGTTGAGAAAATTCTTCTCTTAAGTTTCCAGAATGTTACTGACCGGTTGGTGCCAGTGAGGCAGACGGCGCACGTTCCCGTCGGTTCGGTGTCGTGGTACTTGTAGCGCGGGTTGACTCCGGCCTCAATCACTTTCTTCTCCAGGATTTTACCGAACTCATCGCGACCGATGCAGCCCATGAACGTCGTCGCGTTCGGAACGCCAATCAGCCACTGCAATGCATCCACACAAACCACGGATACAAATCAGACCAAAAAACTGGAGACGAAAACCAACAGTGAGAAACATCCCACCTGACACAGTACCGTACAGGTCATTTTATAGATGATCTTTCCAGGCAATGCACACATATAAACACATAAACACATAATGAAACACAAAATTAAACCTTTACAGAAAAAAAACAAATAAGAGATGCACGAAACACAAAATAAAAATCGTAAGCTAAAACTGTAAGAACTGACCATTATGAGTGTGCATGAAATAGTAATAGTAGTCCTAATAATCTTCCCCATTATCAGACCAAGACAAAGACCAATGAAAAAAACAAAAACCAAACCTGAACAATATGCTTATTGAACTGATGCTCAAAAGCAGAATCACAAGTCTCAACTGTCTGAATTCCACTTAAAAGCGTCCATAATTAATTGGCAGTTTTAAGGTTAATGTGAGCGGTTTTGGTGTAACTGAGATATACAACTTTTACACATTTTAAAGGTCCATGGACACCAAAATTAACTTACCATTTTCCCAAAATAGCACAATTTTCTGAGAATTTTGACAGTAATATCGGCACATGGCATTTTGTCAACATGAAGAAATTTGAATTTGAAATCAACAATCTACAATAATGATGCAGAAGAAAATGACGCAGAAAACACACCACCATGATGGCCCCTGGTGACGTCACCAGCCTGGCCTAAAGACATCATGAATATTAATGGACTAGCCTAGGCTGATGACGTCGAGGGCTATGCCATTAATATTCATAATTCTTATGAACTAGGCTGATGACGTCACAGGAGAAACTGATAAATTAGAATTTTTTCACATGAAAAGTAATGCAACATTTCGTTTGAGATTTTGCACATTAATATCATATATTTATGAAGCTCAAATCGACATATTACATATGTGAGGTTAAATGTCTAACTTAAATCCACATAAATTGCGCAAGTGAGTTTGACCGTGGCCATGGACCTTTAATGTCATACTGCTGGAACTGAAAATCAGCATACTAGTAGAAGTAGTCGTGAATAGTTTAAATTTCTTGATAATTTCAAAAATAAAGGGATATAGAATCTAAAAGACTACAAGAGTTTTCTACACTGATATTGAACGATTTGCAAAATTCTCCCAAGAATCACATCAGAATAGGAAAAGCCTGCCATAGCTATGGTCCACTACAATGGAATGCACCATCCAGATCACAGTAAAGCTTCATCCAGCAAATAACACTGATACATCTGTGATAACAGGCCCATCAACAGCCACAGTGGGGCCCAAGGGAGACATTCTCACTGGGCCTCTTTGGGGGAAAATTTTTAAAGTTTTCTTTTTGAAATGAAGCAGTCTGATGAACTTTATATTTCTGAGTGATGATGGGACCCCCAAATGTCACAGGGCTGGGGTTAACTTACCTCCTACCCCATCTCCCCTCTCGATGGGCCTGTGTGATAATTAACTGCTCACCTGTGCAATTCGGATAGTATTCTGTGTAGCACCACCAGGTACGTAAGTCACATTGAAGCCCTTTACCATATCATCACATCTGTAATCAGCAGCAGCAGCAACATAACAAGACTGTTTCAATACGAACTGTTAAACAATAATAAATGCTAAATGTTCAGACAGACTGAACAGCTACATTAGGCCTACATAGAAATGTCTACATGCCAGCAGTTTTAGGCTCCGACTGTCCAACATGCAGAGGTTGAACAGCAACGCAAAAGAACGTTACCAGAAACTGATAACTATTCTGTTACATTATTTTCTTCAGAGTCAATTCAGAAGTTGAGCAGAAAATACAGACGATGCGAGGTTATGAAATTTATGAACAGTACAGGTGACTGTGACTAGAAAATAATGATGCTGCCTAGATACAAATTACTGTCTTAACCGACTTAAAAGTATTATGGATACTAGAATGGAGTTAATTTGCATCAAGTTCTCAACATAACAGAAAGAAAAGTTAAGACTAGTTATGACAGTAGTAGTATGGCTTGTACTGTGGGCACCGATACGCAGACTGGATTAACTTCAGTTGAGCAGGCCAGTTGAAAAACAAAACAGAATTCATGAGTGTATGTGAGTAATAAATTAGGTAAAAACATAATGATGACAATAAAAACATCCTATGCGAGTCCAACCAGCAAGACAATGGACAATATGGACAGAATAGCACTTGGTCAAACAACTAAGAAAAAGATCCATTCATCTCTTGCCACCACGATTAAAAGACAGTCAGAAATTCTAGTATAAAACGGCAATAAGTTAAGTGAAATATTTAAGATCCAACCTAGCCTATCTAACTGGCAATAATGCTTTAATGCATTACATCAGCAAAGGGAGTGCTACTGTGCAAAAGCTCAAGACAATGGCAAAGACGCTGAATGCTAATGCAGTGTGGTGCTATCACAGCAGTTAACAAGTTACCAGACTTAACAAACTTAACAACGTTCCAACTTGACTAGGAACAAGTAACAAAGCTGATGAAATACCATGCAAAATAACACCAAAAATAATCAACAGATTCTAACAGTGGGGACGTTAATGCATGACCTTCACCTTGTCCCATGTGTCCTTGACATTGTAGTAAATGACCTTGGCATTGGCGACCTAGATCTAAATGACTAACTTCTCGTTAAATGCTTCTGTTTCACATTGCACCTTTTTATTTCAATATCAGCGTATTTATTTCGCCGAACAGTGTCTCAAAATATACTGATTATTTGACCTGATTTAAACAGAATTTCTCAAATAAAGCGACTGAATTTTCTTGTCTGTGCTTTGCTGTAAGTTTCATCTGCTCTACAACTGCTGGTCTCTGGCATTAGCAAAATCACTTACCAATCTAATGCTACTGCAATTTAATGACATATGGCAAAAAATGTGATTTTAAAAATAAGTTTAATCAATCAATCGCGAATTTCGTACAGACATAAGCAAGACATGCAGTTAAGAAACCAACGTCATCAGAACGAACACTTACAGAGTTAAATGACTATGGTCAGCAAGAATAGAATTGTTTGGTTCCAAATGATATCTGCAACCAGATCACGCATGCAATAACGATAGAAAGACAAACGTCATCACTCATACGCCCAGCCAACAACGAGCAGAAAATGTCATTCTGTGGACTTAGCTTTAATAAAAACAGAAATTTAATAATTTTTTTCCAAAAAAACCTATACAGTGTTCAATATGACTAATAGCAAACTAAAGCTCCAGCCAAAATGTGCCACCAAAATTCAACAAAATGGTCTTTTTTGCGCTAAAATAAAACTGGCTGAAAAGGAAAATTTGCAAGACAGTTGGTATGCAGCAAGTTTCTGCCCGAGCAAGTATGGGAAAAGAACGAAACTAGAAACTAATTGGCTAATAAACAATGACAACGACAACAGACAGCGGATGCAGAAAAGACAAAAACAAAACAACAACGACAACCGTCTTGCAATCAGACTTACAGGCCTTTATGCTCGTCATTGTACAATATACAATCTTCGGCCCTTAGACCAAATCTGTCAGACACAACTATTTTACTGCAATAATAATAAAAATACACAGAATTGCACAGTGCGATTATGCTTCCTAAGCCCAACTGACAACTGTGAAGTCCTGACATGGCGCTATATGGGAAACAAGTAAGTAAACAAGTACTTAAGTATCAGGAACTAAATTGTTGGAAGGACCAGGCCAACCTTAGGCAATAGGCATGTTCAAAATGTTCGGCCAAACAGGGCTGGCATTTTTAGGGCTGTCAGGGCTGTCATTCTGGACCCTAAAAATTCCATGTGAATTAACTTGCCAATTTAAAGGACAGTGAGGTCTAGATGATACAACCAGATGTGTTCTGTGAGCAGACAATGCAGCAAAATGTGACTGGGGCCATGGTGGGAAACTTACCTCGAAACACCTACGAGAGGAGAGGGAGGGAGAAAAGAGTAGTAGGAATGAGAAAAAAAAGAAGAGGAGTGGTGAAAAGGGTCACCGATTGGCTATGGCCAGTTGTCATTATTGACCTAAGTTACAACATGCCCTGGATGATTATTGTGATATTCGTAATATTCAAGTATTATTCATCCTGACACAATTAAGAATAGGCTACTTGATAATAAAGAAATGAAAGCACTATAATTGAGTACATTGTAAATAATACTGTTTCAAATGTGGGCCTCATGTGCACTATCCTAAAAGCACAGATTTCTAGATAAGGGCCTGCCCATCCCCAAGGTTGGCTCTGGCTGATCCAGTATGCATAATTCCAAAGTCTGAATTCATCCGCTCATGCCAAGTATTATTTTATATATTAAATATACTAGATCAGAATTATTTCAAATGCAGTACCACTAAACTTAATGAGATTTTGAACGTAACTACCTACCGATAAGTGATCCTAACTCTAACCAACTACTGTTAAATAGCCTTATAGGCAAGTTAACAGTGACTGATTCTTTCACACAGCTAATAGTTTTGCCTGGTCATTTTGCCTAAGTTACATGCTATAGTTTTATAATGTTCCAGTTCATAATTATAAAAAATGCTCACTAAAGAAGATGTCAGACGAATGACAAAGTCGGCCAATTTTATCTGCCGACAAAATCTGTCGTGTGTCATGCAAAAATCGACCCATTTTGTTGGACGACAAAATCACCCGATTTTGTCGGCCAAGATAGAGCATGTTCTATCTTCGACGATTTTGTCGGCCGACTTTTTGTATATCGGACAACAAATTTTGTTTATGTTGCCATGGTGATTGTTTACGATGGAAGATAAATATTTATTTTAGTTATTTCTTGTGTTTGTTATTTATTTTCGTTTATTAGATGCAGAAGAAAGTGATGCAAGTATTGTTTTGCGATCTGCATTTGGCTGTTTCTAGCTGATAACATACAAAGTAGCAGACGAAAATATAAGCCATGTGTCATGGTTCACCGATTATGTTAGCCAATTTTGTCGGGCAACTAAACCACGCCCACAAAAAGTGGCTGACTTTGTCGTTCGTTTGACATCCCCTTTACCCTAATTAGGCTCAGCTTAAAAACTATCTAAAACACTCTCCACAACAAAATAACCGACACTGAAATATGACACAGTCTTAAGGCAATAACCTTTTGAGGAATTTTTCTGTAACTTCTGCAGATATGTCCAACAGCGGATTGCCAAGTGCGAACAATATGCCCTCTCTGCAACAGACCACAGACTGCAAATTAGCCAAATCAAATCTCTAGATATGATAATAAAGGGGCTTAAACTCAGTGTTGTTTTGGTAACTTCATTTTTAAACCGAGAAACAAACAGCTCAGATTGAAATTTTTCAAGTACTGCAAAATATGGCTTGATGCTAATACGTGAATGCCAGTACTATCTAAAATTGACACCGCTTAGCCTAGTGGCAACATCAATGATCGCATCAACAAAGTTACTTTGATGTTAAACCAGGTTAGTACAGATATGTGTGACTATTTATGGGTAAACTGTCTCCATATTTTACCAAGCCACTAAGGCGAACTCAGCCTGGCCATCCCTCCTTAGGTAAGCAAAATGAGTACCAGTGATCACTACAGCCACTGCTAGAGAAGAAAAGGTAAGTTCTGAGAAATGCACGTTTCGCCCTTTTTTCTACGAGAATCTCACTTTTATAGCTCGTTAGTTCTCATAAAATATATGAAATGTGCAGGTAAAAATTTTCTACTTTGGGTTATTTGATGCTGGAATTTCTTAGCTTAAACTCGCCTAGTCTCTGGATGACGCAATGCCAGGCAAGCATGTGAGAAGAGATAGAAAAAAGTAGCAAAGGAAAATCTTGCACATGATTTCTACGAGAAGCTTGAGAGTGCTAAAATGTGAAATGAGAATTCTATGCTAGCATCTACGAGAATCTCGTAGAAAAAAGTGCGAAACGTGCCTCCGTGTTACGTAGATTCGAGTCCGCTATTCTAAAGATCCGCTATTCCAAAGGTCCGCTATTCCGAAAGTCTACTATTCCCACTAACCTTAACCTTAACCCGAACGTTAGCATTGTGGCGCGTATCTGCACAATGGACTTTCGGAATAGTGGACCTTCGGAATAGCGGGCCAGTACCATTACTAGTGGCGTCCTGTTAAGCCCAATTTCCATTACGCCAACTTTCACCGAAACTTCCCCATGGGGAAAGTCGCAGACACAAATCATCAAAGTTGTTGACATAAACGGTGACAAATCATGAAATCATGAAGTTTCGGTGAAAGTCGCGAAAACAAATCACGAAAGTCGCGGACTCAAACCATCTTGACGTGTCGAGATGTTTGCGACAAAGTACGTGACAAGTCCGTGACAAACCCGTTTTGTCGCTCTAACGGAATTTAGCCCGTTACAATGCACGGGAAAAGTAGACAACAAAATCCGCGGTTGCCGACACAAATCATGAAAGTCGGCGACATGATTTGTGTCGTGGACTTTCATGATGTGTGTCTGCGACTTTGTCGCAAAGTCGCCGTAATGGAATTTGGGCTTTACCAGGACTGACAGCATAGCAATCCAGTCGCTTTTGACCTGAAAACAAACCAAAATGCATTCCGGCAGCCAGGCTCTGTGCGATGCAATGGGAAGCTTGAAACATTCCCGAAAGGCCAGCTGAACCAAAGGGGCTCAAGAGGGGTCGAACAGAGAGCAGAAAGGTGGGGAGGAGAATGGAAGAATATTTGCACCCCTCAACGTGAATTACGGCTACATGCTTACGTTGTTAGCGCACCACACTGCCATCATTGTGGGTTGCCTAAACCAGCCACACAGAAAAATCCGCAGATAGGCTCAAAAGTGTGAATTAAGATATATTTTTGAGTAACATCTGCCTAGCGATCGGTGTCTGGTGGCGAGAGATCAAAGTACAAGTCGGCGCACGCGCGATTCGCGAGCAACTTTACATCAGCGAACGCTCACAACTTCTCCGAGCAAAACCTGCAACAAAACGGGCGCATAGAGGCCAGAAATGACAAGAAAACAGGACATCTTACACGTGTCCGCCCATGACGTGTTGCTCCTCGCCGCCGACGCTGTTGTGCCT
>Ga0056128_1005399_pt1 | contig 16090 bp, 10 predicted proteins | sample WorMetLIZISLAND2_FD_71113 | JGI IMG/M metagenome (GOLD analysis project Ga0056128, IMG submission 71113) | Marine gutless worms symbiont microbial communities from Max Planck institute for Marine Microbiology, Germany - Olavius geniculatus... ... | reverse complement strand
CACAATTTAAAAAATTCAAACATCACCATTACACAATGTCAGAAAAACTTTGCTGACTGTGTAATGGTAAAGTTTGAATTTTTTAAATTGTGATTTGTGCTGTTTTATATCTACAACCACAATGTCACCTTTACACTGTATATAAACTGAACAGTTTTTTTACATAAATCAAGAGTTATTACGGGCTACTTTATGCAGGACTTTCACAGCTTGGGTGCATTTTGCATTATCCGTCCAATGGTTGAGTAAAAATGCAAGACGAGGCATTTGTTAGTCAGCCCGTGGTGCAGATTTCCTCATCCATTAGAAATCAAAACAACTCTTCTTACATTGTTGATGCACATTAACTCCATGAACAATGAACACTGGTTTTCCTAAAATGTATGTTTTGTTTCAGTTTTATAATCAAAATCACCAAGCACTTCAAATAACGATTAAGGAACAGTCTGGGCCTAGCACGTTTTATATACATTTGTTGTTAGAACCATAAATTATTGCAGGCCTGCACTTTTTGCAACACTACGTGTACTATCTGTATTTGCCGTCCTATTGTTACCCAACAGGGTAAAGTAATAATACTAACACTAGCAAACGCGCATGCACTATGTGGCGTGCTGCAAGTAAACTGCTGTTGTATTGGTGTATATGTCTGTAATTTAGTCTAGGCATTCTAGTGTATTCTGTAATATTTATTATTTTAGCTTCATGCGGTTATGTCTGGAATGTTCAAAAATTAGTCGTTGCCATTACGTCGCTTTCACAGTTATACTGCTGGCCGCTGCTGCTAGGTTAATGACATAGTTTCATGTATATGTGTGACGCATTTCAATCATCAAATATTCGTTATGTACAAAACTAGAGCAGTTCACTAGACTGAGTGCGTAATATGACACGCTGACATGTTTTCTATACTGTGACTGAAATATTTTTGTACCGTTTTATTTGTAAATATTAACCGTGCATTTTCTGAAAGTTACTGTCATGTTACACGTCTTCGTTTTAGCTAGGCACTCTGCAGCAGCAGACGAAGCAATATATCGTTAGTGTGATTATAGCATACATCATGTAGAAGAAAGATAAACGTTTATTTTCCATTTTGTACACATTCTAGCAAAAGATGCAGTCACAATGTACAACTAACACGCAAAATAAAGAAAATTATTATAAAAAACACTAGCAACAACTACGAACAAAAATCTAGTTGCCAAATGTTTTCATTTGCTATGTGGTGCAATAAATGATCGCAGGCATGCACTGTTTGCTGCAATACTAATGCCTGCAAGTGCGTGCTAGTTTGCAGTACAAACATGTCCGCTTTCAGTGTTAGACAATAAACACACCTTTTTACTGTAATCCAAATTTTTTAGTACCTAAGAGAATAGAGTTACAACCAGTGGTGAAGGGTTGATGAAGTCCCATGAACCAGGGCTACCAAGTTACCAAGGGCACCAATTAAGCAGGGTGACACAAAAAATACAAGAGAATTTATATAGCACCACATGTTGCAAGGTCATCTGAGAACAAAAAGCATCAGCACTTGTGGTTGGCCCCACTGGGAGGAACTTACAATGCTCCCCGGTCCAAAGTTGGTGGGCTTCAAGCTTGGTCACTTCAGTCTAGCAACCGCCCCTCAGAGCCTTGCTATGCCCCTGGTTATAACACGCAAAACGCACAAATATTCCACATAATATTCATTACTAACACACAACACTAGTATGTACTGAATATGTTAAATCACGGTCCGCATCGACTCTTGAATGAATTTGCGTAACCCAGTCAGTGGTTTAGCATGTGACAATCACAGATGGTGACGGTCAGATGTGCAAGCCCAAACTGTTGTTGTTTGTTAGTTCATGCTTGAATGAACCCGGCAAGTTATGACTGAGTTATGAGGTCATTTTGGGGCGGCCTTTCCAGGCAGAATGCACACAAACACATAATAATGGAACAGTAAGTTTAACCTTTACAGAAACGCAAAACGCAAAAAAGAGCTAAACCTAAAATTGTAATTACTTCATTATATGTGTGCATATGTAATTAACAATTATGGTAGTTCTAATAATCTTCCTTCTTATCCTCCAGACAGTCATTAATTTCAGAATGCTGTCTATTGGAGGATAGGGGGGAACATAATGCTAGAGATAGGCAGTAACAGTACGACCCTGGAATAATATTACACACATTCTTGGTTTACTGCATACTGTTTTAACTGACCACTACGTCTGTGGTTGCCACAGGTTTACAACACACGGAAACGTATGGATCTGTTGACTGGTATTTTATGAGCCAAATACACTTCCTGATGACAAACCATCTGTCACAGCTAACAAGCCAATAATGACACAATGGGAAATGTTCAAAAGATAGTGTTAAACACAGTGTAAACATTTTACATAAAACTCTGGCAGCTGGCTACAGAAACTGTTTTTGATTTCCCGTGTACAATAAAAACATCACATTAATTACACTGCTCGAATGTCTACTTGTGCTTGTATTAAAATACTGATATGAATTAAATAAACATGAAATTAGTCACAGGATAAAAACATAATGCAGTATAATAACTTCACGTGGTGTCATTTTTGTTGACTCACATGCTGTAGCACAATTCTTGAATGACTATCACTGATCTGCAGAGACATTAAAAACACAAATAACTGCGGATGAAGAATGCCACACTACATTAAAACTCGGATTTCATAGTAATAACAATATTAATAATACTATGAGGGGCATTAAAACACACCTGACATTCCGGTATCCTCAGCATATTTCATATTTTTCAGTTACGATCCTGCCCTTGTGGGCCTGGAAGTTGCTGTTGTCTGTAGTTAAAACAGAAATATTAATTTCGCAAGTTTTTCACACTTCAGTTTTTACACTTCTGTTGTACTTTCTGGACCAATAATAATTGAACATTTTCCAATGAGTGTCCTGAATTTTGAGTTTTGGTGCCCTGACATATAGATTTTGAAAAGTTTTTCAGCTGAATATATCGAGCTGCAAAACGTGTTGAATGTCCCTTTTAGTTTAATTTTTATTTACTTCTACAATACAGCAGCTGTTAAGTCGGCATTTCACGTTACTTACAGAACCTGCAGAATACACTACAATTAACCAGTCTCAATACGAGTTACACAAAAGAATAAAAAGGCCAGGAAATGGTACAAAAGCAGCAACATCCTTTTCGCCAAGGTTCATTAGTCTATGGCATTTTGAGCCACTCAAGAATTAAGCCAAATTAAAACTGGACCAAAGTTACGAAACTGTCCCGCAAAACTTGACATTTCTTCCATAACCATGATGCTGGACATTGCCAGTTATCATTCAACTACTCACAGCAAGGCATAAACAATTACAGTAACAGGCATAAATTCCACTAATACATGTTAGAAGGAAAGTTAGAGTAAAAAACTGAGCTGGTGACAGTAAAAGAGCTGACAGAATACTGTGCATTGTGTCATACAAGCGTTCTTCTTACCACAGTGAAGGCGAGTGAACTAAAGATCAGTGACATCTGTCATGCAGTAACCTAGAAACCAAACACCTATTATGGATTCACTGCAATACTACAACATGCAAGTTTGAGTTACTGTATAACTGAATGCCATCAGCCTGAAACATCATTTCTTTCTAAAGAATTAGGATGAAACAACCACTAGCTGCAAATGATGCCAACTATAGAGGACCAACTATAGGTTTTAAAAAATTGCTGATAGTCAACAGGCCCTCTCACAGCTCTGTGACCAATGCAAGCGGTGCTCATCTCTGTTTCAAAGGCGTCAAGCCGGCAGTGTGCCGCAGACGCCTCGCCTGCCATATGGGACCACACCGTATTACCTGCCACCTGATACAGGTGAACCCATCCTTGCCTTATATATGGGAGGAGGACCAGACCTCCGCATATTACTGATGTAACCTTCCCGGCAGTGAAGCCGGTACCAATTAGTACTGCTTGGTGAACACAGGCACGTGTGTGAACAACTTGCCCAAGGTCGTCAAATGGCAGTGCTCCGACTCGGATTCGAACCTGCAACCTCAGAGTTACAAGTTCGGCAAGTTACCGTTACACTACCAGGCCACATCAACTATGCTGGAAGATATATAATAGCAGTGTGTGTCCACTGTCTACATAAATGAAATATAACTTAAAGCTAAGTATCACAGCAGTATAATCGTGCTTACGCTGTTCACGTTGTTTTTAACTGGCGACTGTGCAACTGGCGAATGAGTGCTTGGCGACTCTGATCTGCAACACAATTACAACAACAACAACTGTATGGGACTGACTGAACACTAAGCTATTGGAGTATCGACAGGATACAACAATACATTGTGACGCAACATTTCTAACATAACCGTATCAAAATAACCTTTAATTTAATGTGTAAGAGATCGTAACGCAGTCCCACTATTCTGTCCATTTTCACATATTTTGTAGACCTACATTATATACTCAAAAAGTCAGTGAGGAGGAAACGAAGTCGTTTGCAGGGCTCTCTTGTCCGGGGCAAACTGTCGTCGAGTAAAGACATTGACATGTTGAAGCATGTAGATGATCTCTCAACAAGTGGTGAACCAGAGGGAGTAATTCCACCAACGAAAAGGCGACTCCAACAGAAATGACTACCTGTCACAATGCAATTAGTCATGCTATTTGCTATCTACTGTCTAGTGCTGGAGTTTGATTTTCTGGCATCAATGTGTAAAATGTGCACGTATCTCAGTTAAATTTTTGACCCTATTCGCGCTAGCAGACCTGGATTATTTATTGCCAGAAGTAAAACCAGTCGTTATATCACAGTCATTATATTGTAGTGATGGAGTTATCACACACCAAAAACTTTCTAAAATATACGCAAAATATATGGAATATACGTAAAATCAAAATCTATGCAATGTATAATAAAATGACCACAAACACCTTACACATGCATTACTAAGTCAAAGCTAAGCATGCACTTAACAAAAAATATACATTATAAAAGTAAATATATAAAATATAATAAATCTATATACCATAAATCAAGTGCAGCAGAATAATCAACAATACCAAAATCTTATCATTAACTTTGTTGCACTAAATTGGTATTGACACTGGGTTACTGAATTTATCTTACCTTGAATACTGTCACTAGTGAATTACGTGATTGACAGTGTGATATCCAAATGGCATACAGTTCCGGTAGAAAAATTTATGAAAGTTTACCTTTGGACAAACTATATAATATGGATGGAGTAACTTTAGAAAATACAATGCTAATAACTTGCAGTATATCAGCAGACAGCAGACATAAACTGAAGCGAGCATTAGTTACATTATAATGGATCACGGCAAGACACCAGGGTTTAATTCATAGCCTCATCTAATATGACAACTATGTGACAAAAAGTCGAAAACCGGTCCAGTTCAGTAGTTTAGCTGAAAATTGGAGTGTTCATGCTAAGTTAATATACAAATACCAAATTCTATATCTGGATCGCTTAATGACAGTAGCATGGTGCCACCTTGTAAATGATATAGACGTGATGCAGCCCGAAATCACCAAAAAAATCCATAAAACCCCCTTTTTTTGCGTTCAAGGTCATTCACGATCATTGAATTTGGTGCCAATCGAAAGCCAGTGTACGACTTCCTATTAGTGATTAATAGTAACCTAGGCCCTATCTCGCACCATTACTGAGACACAGCTACTTATTGGCCAAAAATCACAAATTTTGCCCACCCCCTCTCATTTAGCGCCCTTGTTCGGGGTGACCCCCTTCGAATTTATGGAAAAGCTTTATGGTTCCTGAAACTAGTCTTCCGAGCAGCCGACAGTGAAAGTTGGGTAATTCTAGCTTGCACCGTTTTTGACTGATCCACAAGCGTGACAGACAGATGGACAGATGGATGAACAGACAGACAGACAAAATTGCGATGGCTAAGATGCGCTGAAAGCAGTAGCTGCTTTCGCACATAATAAAACTAACAAAATGCTGAAATAGCAGCAAAACAGGAAACAGCAAGTCACTCAATTCCATTGGTTTGCCTATGCTATTTGTTAATAAATGTTTTTGAATGATATAACTGTTTGCAATTCGAAAACACTGCTGTGTGGGGACTGGAGATTTATAAGTTTTACTTATGTTGTTGATTAACAACATTTCACATTCTTAGATAACTGATCCACCCGTCACACGAGTGGATCAGTCAAAAATGGTGTAAGCTAGAATTACCAAATTTTCACCGTCTCAAGAGAAACTGCTTTAGCAACTATTCGTAAGGAATATCCTGACAGAATATGTCTATGAACACAAACAAACATGCAATCTGACAACTGAACAAAACCGATAGCCCTGCCATGCCTTACATTAAAACGTCTCTATACTCAACCATGCGAACTAAGTTGACCAGAAAACCTCGATATATAACTGCTTCGGTAGCAAAGACAGATGGTAAAGTAATAAAACCTGCGAGTACTTCGGGATTCAGAAGATTTAACTAGAGTCAAAGAGTTGTTTCTAATGATTCTTGCATGACTGTACAGAAGACAAATAAATTCCACAATTGACATATTTCAGCACACATTCCTGTGAAAAAAACTGGCAAAATGCAGAGAGAGAGAGAGACAAAGACCGTTTCAAAATATTGTCAACACTGAGTACCCAAAATTCTGCGTCACTGTAACTCAAACAGAAATAGTTTTGAATTACACAGCTGAAATCTAAGAGTAGAACGGAGCAAACTGAATCTGAGAGAAGTAAGAGCAGAAGAAATTGTTGTTACCTGTTTGGACTGATAGGTCCAAGTTTAGAACTTGAGAGTTCACTCGGTGGTGTAAGACCGTTCCGCCTTAACTCCTGTATGCAGCGCTCTCTGGTGGCAAACACGTGACATAACAGTCAAGTCTGAAACACTTCGCAATGCAACTGCAAAACTGTTTCACCCACCCTCATAAGACTATTGAAAACTAATTTCTCAAAAATCATTGCAAAATGACTGTCAATTTATTTACTTATTTATTTAATATAAGTAATCAACTTGCCTTTACTTGGCAAGTGACAATCTAACAAGCACTGTATACGAAAATTGATCAGAAATTCACACAGACAGACTATTATAAAAAGGTAATACAGAAACGTGTAAAGGCAAAATAATACAAGTACATACAATACCTTAGAACCTACTTGTATTTAAAAAGGGCCTTGGTAATAAAAATTTGCATAAAAATGGAAACAATAAGAGAAACATGTATGTAAACAAAGTAAAAAGTTGAATTATGCAAGCAAAGAGATTAATTGGTACACAAAAATGCAACTAAAACATTAATCCAATCATCACCAGATTGACAATAATGTGTCTATCATAAGTGGTACTTAGAATCAGAAAAGAGCAAACAAACAAAAAGTCAGTTTGTACTAAAACAACATTAGCAAAGTCATCGCGGAGCATCTAAACCTTTATGAACAGCAGCGCTGCCATAGCATCAGCTCAAGAAATATTCTAACACATACATGACAGAGAATAGAGCAAAGGTTTACCTTTCAAAACGTTCACTGATAAGTTGTCGTTTCAATCGTTCAACTGCAGCCTCGTTCTCGACTGTCTTTGTACGATGCAGATTCAGCTCACGAGTCTGGCTTTCTCTGTCAAATGTCAATCAAAAATGCAGCTGCTATATTCAACTGCCAACACATTTATACTAAATACTACTTACCTTTTATTTTATAACCAGCTATTCTATTGGTTACTCAAGGTTTCGTCGTCCAAAGTGAACATATTGGAATTGTTCCAGTCTTACAGTCCAGGTAGCTTCAGTTCCTATGACCCAACAAACCCTAAAGAGTTGTGAAGTTTTATCTGATAATGCATGACAAGTTTACACAAAAATGTATGCAACAGTTTGAGAAAAACAAAGTTCACTACATGAAAAGAACTATTGAAAAATTCATTTTAATTGAAAAATTCTGAATGTATTGTACACATACCGAATGTGTCAAACAAATAATCATACAGAAGCTTAACCAATTTATTTGCAAAAACATGACATATATTCGTGAATAAATGTACAAAAAATCAGTTTATACACTTGCTAACGGCAACATGCAATGACTGACACATTGAAAACAGCAAAAAATCACAAAAAGACGATATCACTCACCATCACATCGCCTAACTGTCAATGTGCTGTTGAATAAAATCATCTTTTACGTTTTTGCTGTTTTTGACATGTCAGTCATTGCATGTTGCCGATAGCAAGTGTAAAAACTAATGTTTTGTACATTTATATTTGCTTTTTTATTACAAAAGTAATGTTTTTCCTGTTGGTGGTCAATTATAATAAATCCGTCTTTCACAGCCATGAAGACACAGAGCCTTACATATTTCGTGGTAATGACCTTGACCTTTTGGGGTCATGTGACGTCATCGGTCACATGGCCATTGGACTCGGCAAATGTGGTTTCCTATTGGTGGTACGATGTAACCATGCATCTAACTTGCACCATTACGGAGATATGAAGCCTCAAAGTAGCATTTGCCCATGACCAAAAGTTCACTGCGCATGCTCTGTGTCACGTGACCTATAGGCAGGGGGGCCAAAATGACCACATATTTGAAATTCCCAAGGCCATATTGCCTATTCACTATACAACTTCTATGGGGCTATGATGACGATCAAGGGCAGCTTGTAGGTAAAAATTTTATACAGGAGCATTTTGGCCGAAAATTTCTAAGTCCGTTTTTTTGGTCCAATTCTCAACTTTGGGGGATTTTTCAGGAGGTAGATAGTAACTTTAAATTTTCTACCCTTGAAAAGGCACACCCTTGCGTGAGACCACATCGTTTGAGCCATTGCGCATAAAAAATCCACCGATCGGTCTGACCTGTGGGCGTGTCATTAAAAAAAAGTATATTGAAATAAGAAAAATTTCCGTTATATTTCACCCATTTGCCACGAAGCCTCCAATGGATGGATTTGCACGAAATTTTGCACAGGAGGTCGTCTTGCCGATGTAATCACTTGTTTCAAATTTTGTGTCGATCGGTTGAGGGGTCTCGGATCTGCAAGTGCTCGGGGTCGAATTTTGCCATTGTCTATTGACTTAGCTGGTCGCCATTAACATAGGGCTGCGCTACTGCGCACCTGTGATTATACTTGCATGTAAGAGAGTACGCAGCACAATGTACATAGCATTACGTAGCACATAACTGTTAACATAGCTTGTACATACATTTTGCTTTCATTTAGTGCCAGCCTGTCCTTGAGTAGCTGGATCTCTGTCTCTCGTTCCTGTATAGTCATCTGTGTCTGCCAGCCCTTGGTGTGGTTGTCTTGCAGCAAACCTTCAAGTGCCTGCTTGGTGGCACATTCATTGTTCAGCTGGCTTCGAAGCATCTCGGTTTCACGACGTACGTCATCCAACAGAGCCTGCAGCTGATGCACGTGACATGCACACGAATAATTTACCACGATACCACTCCACGCGCAGTCACCATTAAGTCTCCTGCTGTACAAAGTTTTCCCGTCCACTCTACAGTTTTTCAGGACACAGATTTTTCACTTAGTTGATCCACTAAGTACAACGAAAGCATACAAAAACCAGACTGTCAAGCGTTGCTCAAAGCTAAATCAGTGAAATATTCATGGCAATGATATCAGTATCAGACAATAGCTACAGGCCTAGCTACAGCATGGTCCTATCTCGCAATAGCAAAGTATCGAAAAAATCTGGTCCTGTGACCTTGACCTTTGATATATGAACTTGAGATTCAATGGGGTTCTTGATGCTGCTGAGGTGAGATTTTCAACATGAATCTGCTCACTTCAATAAAAAATGCCAATCTTCTGAAATAATACACCAAGTATACTCAATAACTGTAAAGAACAGACACCTGAATTTTCCAATAATCAAAGCACTTTGCAACAAACTATTCAGACTCGTGATAATATCCGATCCAAAGCATGTTCCGTGGACAAATGTTCTACGTTCTAACTATGTGCTAACTACGGAAGCTACAAGTAAAAGAAACCTTTTCTTGATCGAGAGCTTTTGAGACGAGCTGTCGCTGTAGGCCGTCCTTTGATGACTCAAGTCGAGAGCAGAGGTCGCGAGCAGCAGAGAGGTCAAGCATTAGGTTGTGTTTTTCCTCCTCGACATTTCGCAGAAGTTCCTCGAGGTTAGCAATAGAACGCTGGGAGTTGGACATCTGCACCTCGTACGTATGGTCTGTTGCCATACGCTGTTCAGTCACACAACGCCTCATGATGCTATATCATATATATGCTATATACTGATTATGATTTTCACCGATTAATTCACTTGCAAGTCCAATTCTTCATAATTTCATACAAATTACTTCAAACTGATAAACTCAAATCATTTACATGCTAATTAACTGACTTGGGCCTTTCAACAAATTTTTTCTGGAAATAGATCAACAATACACGATGTTTCGTAAAAAGGACCCCTTTTTGTTTTTTTCATAATTCACTCAAATGCTGATCAATTTAAACAAAATTTTTACCAGTTGTAGCTGAAGAAATATTTATTCAAAATATTTCAACAAAATATGGCAGTTGATTAAATATTCTTTGCTAGTCGTGATGTAAAACTGACATCATAATGTGTCACGAGTACAAGCTTGATAGTCTCAACTGGTGCTGTCTATAGCTACCCTGCTCTGACGGTGAAAAATTTGGTTCGCTGATGACAAATTTTTGAAGTTTTTCAGTTGCAGCCACAAAAATGTGCAAAGCGATCGCATTTACATGTCTGTAAGGATAGTTGGAATTTCACATGTTCGAGCATGACAGTGCACTAGCACAGCGAGCTTGCAAAATGGCTGCATTTTTGGATCGCAAGACACTTGATTTCATGTCCACATGTTGCTCAGTGCAAAGCAAGGTAGCAACTGACAGCACTAGTTGACACAAGCAAGCTTGTACCCATGACACATTGTGACGTCAGCATTATGTCACGACTAGCAAAGAATATTTAATCACCTGCCATATTTTGTTGCAATATTTTGAATTAGTATTTCTTTGGCTACTGGTAACAATTTCATGTAAATTGATCACCATTTGAGTTAATTATGAGAAAAACAAAAATGGGTCCCTTTTTTATAAAACACTGTGTACAGTGGGCAGGCAGCAAAACTACAAACATGTTATCGATATTTAAAAAATCATACACAGTATACGAAACACACAACAATCATTAGACCTACGTTAATATCAGACAAACGACAAAAAATATGAAATAAATGTACAAAACGTCAGTTTATCTACTTGTTAACTGACACATCAAAAACAGCAAAAATCATAAAAAGGTGATATCATTCACCATCACATCGCCTAACTGACAATGTGCTGTTGAATAATATCAACTTTTTATGATTTTTGCTGTTTTCGATTTGTCACTCATTGCATGTCGCCGTTAACAAGTGGATAATCTGATGTTCTGTACATTTATATTTGCTGTTTTATTACGAAAAAATAACCTTTTCCTGTCAATTACAATCCACCTGTTTTCCACTGCTATGAAAACGTTTCGGGGTCACGACGTTGACCTTTTGGGGTCACGTGACGTAATCGGTCATGTGACTATCGGACTCAGCGTGGGCACTTTCCTATTGGCGGTCAATGATGACCATGCATTTATCTTGCACCGTTACGGAAACATCGGGTCACGTGACGTCATGGGTCACATGACCATTGGACTCGGCATATGTGGTTTCCTATTGGTGGTCCATTGTAACCATGCGTCTACCTTGCACTGTTACAGAGATATAAAGCCTCAAACTTGCTTTTAGCCTATGTTGTAGGCCAAAAGTTCATGGCGCATGCTCCGTGTCACGTGACCTGTGAGCGGGGCGGGGGGTCCAAAATGACCACATATTTGGAATTCCCAAAGCAATATTGCCTATTTACTACAACACTTTTATGGGGCTATGGCGACGATTAAGGGCCATTTATAGGAAAAAATTTTATACAGAAGCATTTTCGGCCGAAAATTTTAAAGTTCGTTTTGGGCCCAATTTTTGACTTTGGGGTGATTTTTCAGGGAATAAATATTAACTTTAAATTTTCATTCCCAAAAAGGTTTGACCCTTGCATGAGGCCGTGTCGTCCGAGCCATGGCACGTGAAAGTCTGTCGGCCGTCTGACCTGTAGGTTGGTCAACATAAAAAGGTATATATATTACAAAAAAATTTTCGTTATATTTCACCCATCTGTTGAGAAGCCCTCAATGGACGGATTTGCACGAAATTTTGCACAAAGGGTCGCCTCGCAGAAGTAATCACCGGCTTCAAATTTTGTGTCGATCAGTTCAAAGGTTTCGGAACTGCGAGGGGTCAAATTCTGCCATTATCCATTGACTTAGCCGATCGACATTAACACAGAACTGCGCTACCGCACGCCTGTGATATACCGGTTAGTGTACAACTAAAAAGTGAATTTCTTGGCATCACCGTCATATGACACAAGACTTAACATTGACCTTTAGGCCTAAAAAATTTCACTGCACTCAGAACATTTATTTCTATCAACTTTTCTTTTCAAAACTTTCTGCTAATGAGTCTGAAGCTCATCTGAGATGAACATTAAACAAACAGACAGACTGGATAAATAGCTGCATCTATTAGCATTCCTCCCATAAGACAAAAACATAAGAAAAAAATGTAATATACTATTAATTTACTGATTATAAAAATTACTACTTATACCATCCTATTGCACACCTCCATTGATAACTGTGCAAAAGATATACAAGAAATTTGAGCTAATGCTCACAAAATGAGTGAAAGCTAGAGCCTATAGCAGTTCCTGTTTGCAAATTGTCTTAAGTCTATTTCCAGCCATTTCATCTCAATTCACTCTTGATGTGTGTGCCGCAGCCAAAGATCAGAAAAAAATCAATAAAAACCCTGATTTTGGAAGTTCAGGGTCTTTCAAAGTCATCGATGTTGATACAACTAAAAAGCTCGTCACTAGTGCTTGTTGTGATAGGCAGCATGCCCATGCCTATCTGCAACCGTTTTCATGAAAGACTGGCCAACAGCAGTGAAATAAAGATATAACGACTTTTACGAAAGTACCGCTCTTTGATGCCCTCATGCGCAGGTTTCCTTGAATGTAGACAATTGATACTTGGACCATCGAAATCTACGTCCAATGCTGAAAATGTCATACACAGCCTGTCCTTGTCTATCTCTATTGATTTTGGCGCAATTCGCTCTTGAAATGTGTTTTGCAGCCCAAAATTGCCAACAAAATCCATAAAACCTCTATTTTGGTGTTCAAGGTCATCAAAGGTCATTGCTTTTGGTGTCAACTAAAAGCTCGTGTACGACTTCCTATTAGTGATTAATAGTAACCTAGAACACATCTTGCACCGTTTCAGAGATACAGTGACTTATTGGCCAAAGTCGCAAATTTTCCCTTCCCCTCTCATTTAGTGCCCTCACTGGCAGTGACCCCTACCAAATTGACAAACAGAATTGCGATGGCTGAAACACGGTACAGCAGTACCTGCTTTCATGGGTAAAAACAACATCATATGTTACTAACCTTTCACTTACAAAAATCTTATTAGATATAAAGGTATCAAATCACAAAAAAGTACAGACAATTGACGTACTTAATTCAAGACAATCAATAACGAGAAACATACAAATGCTAGGGAAAAGGTTAACATACATCTTCAATCTGTCGTTCCAGCGACTCGACCTTCTCGCGCAGGCGTCTCAGTTCACTGTCACGTGTTCTCAGCTCAAGTTTGAGATTTGATGCCTCAGTCTCCAGCTGATGTGACTGTGTTTCATACTTCTCCGCTGTCTGGCTCAGTGATCGATACTGTTCCAAAATGTCCGCACGTTCTCGCTCCTGATACACAAAACCAACTACCAGTGTTACGCTCATGCAGTACGAGTACATTCAGTACCGGTACAAAGCCACTACATTGTACACAGTAATGCAGCCTGGTGTACGAACTTGTACGAAATTGCTAAACTGTAGAAAATACTTAGTCATCACATACGTGTGTATATCTTCTCCAAATAATTGATCGATATTAAGTCTAGCCTGCGAGAAATTTTATTCTAGTCAAAAAGTTTCTTCAAAAAATACCAAATTTTTCATTAGAAACCCCCTCATTTCAAAGTAATTTAGGGGCAAAATTAAAACGCTAAAAACCCACTTTCCTACTGTCGAGAATTTGCAGCTGTATGTCAAAAAAATTCAACTCACTGTCCGCAAACTTTTAACCTGCTAAGCAACTAAACCCTTTAGCAGACTTCATGTTGATTTACTGCGCTTTGATGACACTACCTAGAATCTTATGTTAAACACAGTTCACACAACAGACGTACTTTAGCCGAGAGCAGTTCCTGACAGCGTTTGACTTCAATGATATAATCCTGCATTTGTCGCTTTGACTCCTCTCTCTCTTGAACTGCGTCATTCAAGTCACCATGCAAACTCTACCACGGGCACGATCGACAAAAACCATTATACCAAAAACATCTTAAAACAATATCAACAACAAATAACACAAATCGGAACATCACACAGCAACAAATATTGCAAATAATGTAGCGTATTGTAAAAGAGTATGGTGCTAAACAAACTTCATTATTGTTATTATTGTACAAGAAAAAAGTTCTGCAAAGGCTATTGTTCTAACAAATAATAATAAATAGCAAACGTTTGCAATGTTAAATTCTCAGTAGTCATACACAGGCATAAGAATAAGCAATAATAAATCAAAACACCTAACCATACAGATTTCCAGGACTGAAATTGTCAACTATACAGTACACATCATGTACAATTGATACTTTCATAACTTATCCACAAAATGTATTAATCTGATAGGCAGGGAACAAACATTCAGCTGTGTCGGCTAGCAGGTAACACTACCCACATAATATGTGATGCGTCATGGCATTGAGAGGGATTACCATTAACATCTATACTCATTACACACCGTTTAACCCTGGTAACATTTTCTATAAATTAGCAGAGTCGGAGAGTCCTACAATTCACCAAAAAGATTCAACACACAAGAGACCGACCTGGTTTTCACGAGTCATGAGCGCCATATCATCCTGTATTCGTCGGTTCTCCCTCAGAGCAATCTCGCGGCCGCGTCCCGCCTCCGTCAACTCCTCACTGTTAGCATCCAACTGACGGCGAAGACTCATGATCTCACGATCTTTCGCTGCCGTCGTCTCCTTCTGACGCCTAGTTGACATCAAGTTCCAGCACTATTTGAAACACTATTTTCAACTCTGTCAATATTATTTAAACCTAATTTTTACTACTAAGCACTGCCATCCAGTATTGTACAAAACACTATATAAAACTTAGTTGTAATTGTGATAAACGTAATCAATCGCTGTCAAATCATACTGATTAGCCCAACTTTAATTTATCTTCTCATCTCTTAAGCAGTTTATCTTACACTGCATTTGCCAGCAAAATACACACAATTACACCCATAATAAGAATAAATGCAAACATCACAAACAGCCTAAAATCTGTGCAAATATATCACTATACATGGTGTTTCACAAAAAAGACCTCTTTTTTGTTTTTTTCATACTTCACTCAAACGATGATCAATTTACACAAAATTTTCACCAGCTGTAGCTGAAGAAATACTAATTCTGACATACTGACATATTTTGTTGAAATATTTTGAATTAGTATTTCTTCAGCCACAAATGGTAAAAATTTTATGTAAATTGATCATCATTTAAAGGTCCATGGCCATGGTCAAACTCACTCGCACAATTTCTGTAGATTTAAATTAGACATTTAACCTCGCATATATGATATGTCGATTTGAGCTTCATAAATATATGAAATTAATGCGTGAATTCAAACGAAATGCGGCATTACATTACGTTATCTGAAATATTCTAATCTATCAGTGCCCGCAGTGACGTCATGACCCTAGCCCACATAGATCATGAATATTAATGGCTAGCCGACGACGTCATCATTCTAGGCTAGGCCATAGCCTATAGACGTCATGAATATTAATTCATGACGTCTATAGGCTAAACTCATGAAGTCACCGCAGGTCATCATGGCGGCGC
>Ga0056128_1005398_pt1 | contig 16092 bp, 10 predicted proteins | sample WorMetLIZISLAND2_FD_71113 | JGI IMG/M metagenome (GOLD analysis project Ga0056128, IMG submission 71113) | Marine gutless worms symbiont microbial communities from Max Planck institute for Marine Microbiology, Germany - Olavius geniculatus... ... | reverse complement strand
ACTGAAATGACACCACTGTGGGTAACACACATATTGTGTTACTGTACTCTAATGTACTATATGGAATTGTATGACAAGGCTGTTCCAAAAGCCTACCAGGTTAATTGCATTGCATTGTGTACTCATCTCAACCACTTGTACCGTTTAGCTGCTGGTACAGTTATGATTGATGGCTGAGTTGTGATCTATTAAGTGCTGTTGGTCATTGGAGCCAGGCATGCAGTTTAGTTACAGCTGCCTTCAATTAACCAGCAACACAGCAGCTGTTAGCTGCACTGCTGGCCTGTTGAAGTAGGTTGCACCAGCACAGCAGCACACTGTGTTAGCTATAAGTCGGCTAAGCCCCATTAGCCAGTGCTACTGTATGCCAGGCAGAGTCAGGCTCAGTACTGAACCATGCTTTTCTTTTATGTGTCTTTTTGTCCACCAGTTATTGGCTTTTGCTAAGGAAAAATTGGTAAGTAATTCAGTCTTGGTAGTTTTGTTCATTTTCCCTTGTGTAGGTGACAGCTAGTTAATTTTTTTCATGAGTTAAGGAATCGTGGACTCCTGGTAGCAGGGTCGTGAGACAAATTCTGAGATGTGGTTTAATAGAGGGTGCCACGTGCGTGCTACTTGGATCCAGCAGTCTGATAGTTTTGGAAATGATTAATCTGGTCATACAGGTCAGTGCAGTAAAGGGTGGTCATGTTGAGCACCGGTTTGTTGTTTATTGGTAAATTGAGACCGTGTTGAATTAACTTTTTAAATTGTAGTGCAATATGAAACTTGAAGGTGCTTTGCTAGAGTGCATATCTCCGACAATTCGTCTACACAGATGGACAGATCGACCAATCTCATAATCTCCTCCAATTCACTTCGTTCCATTGGCGGAGATAAAGATAGGAGGACTGAAAATGGAAAATGGGTGAGCGTAAAAACCCGAAAAATAGTCTACTAAAATTCTTGATGATGAAGGCATAGCGTGGATGTAGGTATTAAATATATTACTCCAGTAGCGTTTTCACTGCATACTAAGTCACTGGTAACGTTTATACTGGAGTAGTGCATTGCTTAACGTAAACCAGAATCCACTTTTGATAAACTCATTATCAGGACATCACTGCAATTCTATCTGTATGTTGCTTACTGGCTGAACTTTGTAGCCACCGCATGGAACGTCTGTCAAGTTACTGTTGTACCTGAATAACCATCATCACCACCTGCAGAGAGCAGATATCATCACTAAGCCTCTCCTGAGAGATATAATACTAGTTTACAGGAAGTTTAGAATTCGTGTTTGCGTTGGTCAGAGGGCCTAAATTACACATTTCTTCGTCTTTGCTGCTAGCTAGCTACTGTACAATGGGCGTTGGCCACAGCAGCAGGCATTATCCCACCCCCAAAATCATCAGCCCGCAGTTTAGCTGCTGAGTACTGAGTACTGACTTGCTTTGCTTCAGTTGCTTGCTGATGTATTTGTCTGACAGGCGCGTACCTCTATATACGTGTAGTGTACGCGGTTGGTAGCACGGATGCCTTAGTACGACGAGATAATGTTATTTAGCACAGCAATGGAGCATGCATAATCTGGCCGGATTATGACGTGTCTGGTCTCAGCATGTGTTATGCTGGTTATCTGACTGACCGTTCTGCTGATTACTTTTTCACAGTGGTATATACGCGCACTGTCTGACATCACCAATGCCTGATAGATCATAGATAACCTGTAGTACCGTGACTTGCTGATAACTGTTGGTGTATAGCACAATGAATGCCTTGCCTGGTGTTGTACTAACGTATAGCAAGTGTTCCTTCCTGGAGTGCACTGCACAGTGAGAAGCAGCTTTCGTCGTTGCATCGACAGGTATTATACAATTGCCGGTGTGATAGTATAAAAGGTCGATGAGTTTTCGTTGCAGTAATGACGGCTGTTCTGGTGTGGATGCGCTATACGACGTTCTGCTTTCTTAGGTACTTTGTTTTGTTCGGCTTACACTACACTTTGTCCGGTGTGACGCAGTTCTCTGTAGTTGGTGCACTCCGAACAGCGACTTGCACAGACAGCCCAATCCACTGCGTGATACAAGCAGCAGATATACGCTAGCCGAAGTTTAGGTGAAAGTTGGCGTAGTGGAATCTGGGTTTTACCACGGACATAATCTTGACTATTATATTCTAGTTGTGATCGGCTGGCGAGCCACGTACAGTGTACCTGGGTCCGTGTGTGGCTGGCTGCTTTATACAGCACCTAGCCTTGTTGTCCAGGGCGGCTGGTAGGTTGCTCTGCTTGGCAAGAACGTAAACTTCTAGTCCTGTCACTGCTATGGACTGGTATGGAGTGGGTAAGCAAGTGCGCCGTATGGTATTTAAACCACACTCTTATGTCATGGACTACATCGTCTTTTGCTTTATGATGCACGACTGTAGAGTGTAGCCGTAGCTTAATTTCTGGCAAATGATCGCTTGAGATGTGTAAGGTGTAAGGGCCTAGTAACTAGCCATACTCTTGAGTGTTGATATTTCTGGCGTACAAAGTTGACGTCGGCGTTGTATCTCGTTTGTCGTTACGTTAGCTGTACATAGGTTTGTATCTGTTTGTTTATACGGCTTTCATGGTTATCCAGCCAGCCCCTATCTGCTGCTTGCTCAACAGGAGTTCATCATCATCTGCAGAGGCTCTAGCGTCGACAGTGGTAAGCCTGCTAGCAGAGAGTTACAGTAGTCGAGTCGCGTTGTGATGACGGCGAGTACGAGTCTCGTGTAAACTCGTGTACGAGTTCTGGTGTAAACATTTACTATTCGCTGTTTCTCTGATTAGTGACTGTAAAAGAAAGACAGACGCCTTGTTGCGTTATCAGTGGTCACTGGCCAGTGTTGGGCAGGACACTGAGCAAAACTTCCGCATCCGAATCCTTATAAGCCTAAGCCTAGATCGCTATTTTCAGTTTTCTGGTGGGAAACTTTTTGATAACGCACCAGTGTTTTCGCTTTGCCTGCAGCCTGTCAAATGTCGCCATCTAGTGAAGCAGCCATTGGCAATTGGCAATAAGCTTGCAGAAAGCAACCTGGATAGCAGCGGAATCGTTGCACTCACTGTGTGTTCTCATATGGCAGGTGACGCTCCGTAGCTTTAATGGGCTGGCTATCAAGAGCTATACCGTTTAACCATTTAACCACTTATCTAGGGAGTGGGAGTGGGAGCCTGTATTCCCTGTAATGCCATGTCTGTCCGTGTGTTTGCTGTGTGCAGAACGCCGCGGCGCAGGGTGTCGCGGGTGTGGCTCTGCCTACGTACGCTATCTGTCCGTCGTGCTGCGGCGTGATTCCTCGAGGCCACCAGTGTAGCGGCAACGTGGGTGGTCCGTCACCGCCTCCACCTCAATTGCCGCCGTCACACCTGGTCGGCCCTCGCCACTGCTCTGTGACCGCCGCCGCCGGGCCCGGGCCGTCGGGGTCTCCCGGCCTCGGCCGCCGTCCGTCGCCGTCCCTTCTGATGCAGTACCAGGCCGCCTCGACGACCACCGTCCCCCAGAGCACGTCGGGAGGCTTCCAGCCGGCTCCACATGTCCACGACTGTCCGCCGTCGTCGTACGGGGCACCACTGGAAGCGCCGGGGCCGGGGATGACGGCATACCACCCGGGGGTGCCGATCTCGTCTCCGTGGCCGGCCGACCCAGTGCGGATCCAGTGCCCAGTACACGGCCGTTCGTACCAGCCTCTTCCGTACGTCCCTGCCGCCACCTTCCATCAGTCCGTCTGTTCAGCCGCCCTCGAGCATCTGCCCCATCCTGCTCAGTACATTTGTCATCATCATCAACAGCAGCAGCAACATCAGAGTGTCTATGCCATCCAGTCTCCGCAGGCGTCCTCACAACCGCCGTTGCTACCGTCACATTACTCGCTTTACAGTACTCCGATGGCGCTGCCGCCCGTGTCTTCGATGGATCTCAACTCTGCCAACTCAGTCGACTGGTGCCATCATCATGGTCACCCATGTCCCGTTGAGTTTCAGCATCAACCGGACTGTCAGCTTGTCTCGCACGGCGGCCCCGTCACTACGTCACCGATGCAGCGCCAGCAGTATGATATTGGACTTGGTCCAGGACTGGTGGTCTGCAGAACTGATGGGGAGGTGGGTGCGGATGCTGGTAGTCAGAGACTGGAAATACTGAGTTCACAGGCAGGGGTTGATGATGATGATGATGATGCAGATGCTTCCTCGTCATATCCAGAACAACATATGTCTGCTGCTACTGCTGCTGGCTATAGTGCAGGTGATATGCTTATCATTTCTTTATCGTCTTTTTTCTTGCATCGTCTTAGACCACTTGACAAATCAGCAGACGTAGATCAAGACAATTTGACTTACGGTACCGGGTGGCCTCACGTTGTGCCGTGCCACAAATTTCTAGTTATAATATATCTTATTTATTGCATGTGTTTCTGCTGTTTTGTAGATGACAGCAATGATACGTTGCAGAGAGTTTCTGTGCCTTGTTCTTCACTGGCTGATTCTGACAAACCTTACAGTCACTCTGCTGTTGACTCCTGTCCTTCGTCTGCCTCAGGCCTTGCTACAGTCAGTACTGGTTCTCATGTAACAGAAATATCCCGGTCTCACACACCTCCAGAACGAGATGTCAGCTCAAACAAGTCGAATATTGGTGTTGGGTCAACAGTTGCAAACGTCTCGTCTCAATGTGGGTCATACGCACTCTGCTGCATTGTTTGTGCATTTACTAAATGTCATGTGTTTAGCTGTTTAGTGTATTTCGAATAGTTAATTAAGGCTTTGTTGTTATAATTGTTACTAATTACCATATATATATTTTTGTTAATTTTTGTTGTGTGCACATATTCACACCATGTCGTGATAAACTGCAGCTTGCTGACAGTTTGAGTTAGTAGTGTTTCTAATAATGTTGTAGTGTAATTTGTGTAGACTTTAGGGCCTTGCATCATCATCGGTGTGACTCTTGTCTCTATAATCTGTTTTTGTGTGAAGATGATGATGATGATTGATGATGATAACAATTGTTGTAGTTGCAGAAACCGTACAGAGCAATGATGCTAGATCAGCAGCTGTCATGCCTCCAGCAGCAGCAGCACCCAGCAGCCTGGCATTCACGATAGACTTTGGACAGAACAGCGACAAGCCACAGATCACTGATCACTGGAAGCATTTGACTCCGTACCGGGTTCACAGTGGTGTTCAACAACGTTCCACTGCTACCAAGTCACGCTCCACCAACAAACAGCCGACAGACTCCGTGGATTTTTCCGACCACAAATCTAACAAGGTTTTTTATTATAGCTTATTCTGTATCTTGTATTGCGTATTAAATTAAATGTGTAGTGCAAATTTGCATGTGGTTCACTTACTTAAGGTCTGTTTCAGTTTAATATGTTACATTCTAATGTGTTCTGTGATGAATTAAGGCAAGCTAATTTTCTACTAATTAACTACTTTTCCTCGTACTGGTTGATCAAAATACAGTTCTACAGGACAAGCATATCCCACAGGCCACTTTTAAAGAATGGCTCCAGTTTAGTTGCAAGTACTGTAGTTTTTTCATTGTTGTCGGACTTACGATAGAGAGGTCATCATTTTGACTAACAGTTGGGTCGCTATCAAGCAGTTACTAGTTGGATGGGTGACTGTTTGTGGACACTTAAACCATCCAGGTCTTTAACCAGCACTGAGGTCAGCTCAGCCTTTCATCTCTTTAGGTTAGGTAAATCACGTACCAGTTTGTCTGGCTGGGATTATTGTGGGGCGTGTTCACATGTCGGGTGACAAGCAGCACTGTGTGATCACGTATGGCAGGTGGCAGTTGGTCGCTCTGCGATGGTTTTCCCATAAAGAGCTGTAAATGCCATTATTTTCTTTTTACGCGCGAAAGCAGCTACTGCTTTCAGCGTGTCTCAGCCATCGCAATTCTGTCTGTCCGTCTCTCACACGGGTGGATCAGTCAAAGACGGTGCAAGATAGGATCACCAAATCTTCGCCGTCAGCTGCCTGGAAGACTCTAGTTTCAGGAACCGTAAAGCTTTTTCATAAATTCGAAGGGGGTCACTTCAAACGAGGGTGCTAAATGAGAGGTGGTGGGCAAAATTTACGATTTTTGGCCAATAAGTCGCTATATCTCAGTAACGGTGCGAGATAGGGCCTAGGTTACTATTGATCAGTAATAGGAAGTCGTACACTGGTTCTCGATTGGTGCCGAATTCAGTGACTTTGAATGACCTTGAACGCCAAAATAGGGGGTTTTATGGCTTTTTTGCGATTTTGGGCTGCGACACAAGTCTATATCATTTACAAGGTGGCGCCACACTCCTATCGTTATGCGATCCAGATAGAGAATTTGGTATTTGTATGTTAACTTAGCGTGAACACCCCAATTTTCAGCTAAACTACTGAACCGGAACTGCTATAGGCTTTTGCACGTCTCGTGAACATTAGGTCAAATTTCTTGTTAAATTTTTCTTACAGCAAACAAATTGTTTCGAGGAAGGCAGCTGCGGTTGTTAGTACATCAACAAGTTGCATGTAGTGATCAATTAATGGTTGTAGCTAGATGGATGTTTGCAGTTTATTACGTCGTGTGATTTGTGTACGTGCCACACCCTCAGGTGCACAGTGGTACCCCTAAGCTGCGTGGCAATCAGACAGACAGTCGAAGTACTGCTGGTGGTACTGGTGGTGGTACTGGTGGGTACCTGTCAGATGGCCACGTGTCCAGCAGGTCCAGTGATAATGAGTCGGCCAGTGTCTGCAGTGAGATGGTCGGCCGTGCTGTCAACACTGCAGGTCTGCATGCTTTTCAGTTTTAGTGATAATCTTACTATAATGGGTATAGAGTCTGTCTGTCTGTTTGTCTGTCTGTCAGCCCCCTCTAGCGCTTTCCCTGTTGCGTGGTTGCAGACCCCGACTGTGGCATTTGAGTCCTTGGGCCTTAGTTACATGTGCCCCATTTTGCCCCTCACCTCCCCTCTTGAACAGACTGGCAGGTGGGGGTTGAGTTGCCGGGTCCTTTTTTCCGCTGATTCTGCCACGCCCATCAGGGGCCTAATTTACAAAACGTAGTGAGACAAAATTACGACAATGTTACGGAAGGTTTACGACAGATTTATAATAAAACGTGATTTACAAAAAATCGTATGAGAAAGTTACGACCAAAGTTATGACAAAATGTACGACACCTCATTAGCCGTTGTAGGACAGCATCAAGCACGCATGGAGTAATTATTTCGATTTTTCATTAGTATATAATTCTCACATACAGCCGTAATACGTATAAATTTTGTTTGTTGTAACTTCAGGCAGCGAAATTGCCACAAAATCAATTCACTTGTTATTGTTTACATTGGTAACCTTTGGCAACGGCGGAAGCAGATGATCGGCGTGCAGCGTCGTGTACCGCAAGCTGTGACACTGCAGCGTGATTGGTTGAGGTCGACGAGGTCGTAGTTGAGGTCAACGTAACGGCAGTTGATTGGCTGGCTATTTTTAGCGACTACAGAGTTACAACAAAATTGCGAGAGAGTTACGATGTCGTAAAATCAATTTCCAAAATTTGGATATGACATTTTTCGACAATCTTATGACACTGTAACTTGTTGATTTACGACAAAGATACGACAAAGTTGCGTGGATTTTACAACAATTTTAGGATTGTCTTACGATGTTTTGTAAATTAGGCCCCAGCTTAGCGCACCGTGTAGTGCTTCATGGCGGTAAACTCCTGCCCATAGGGCTGGGCGCTTTAGTAATATAATAACAATTGGAGTAATAGCCACGACAATGTCTATGGTGCTGTCATCATAGCAGTGTACTGCCAAGTCTTCATTGTACTTGTTTTGCATTTTTTTTAATCAATGCCATGAAGTTAGCTGCTTTGCTGCATGCTCCTTTAGCATTTGTGAGAGATGCTATGTTATTCTCACATACACTGTTTTAGCAGCCGTTTGTTACGTAAACTTTTATGTGAATTCTTAGCATCTACACTGGTCTGCTCAGTATTTCTGTTTGGACTTAATCCCACCAGGACGTTTTATCTGTAGAGTTCTCTGCAGTCTCCATCAGCATGTATCACTTGATTTAGTTCTGCTTCTTTTTGCATAGAGCTTATCCAAACCACTGTTACCAGTAGACAGAAAATGTACCAGGTGTGGTTGCTGTTTATGAATATGTAATTCCTGAATCCTCGGATTATGTGCTGATTTTGTCTCGTGTTGTCACTGTGGTTCTGTAGTCTCTGAAACTGCACGGTATTAAACTTTCTTTTCATTTTTGTTTTATTTTGTAATATTGTAAGCATCACAGGCTGAACGGCAGGTCAAGCCCTGTGTTAATGGCGACTTCTCTTTCCTATGGGGGAGCCAAAAATTCGACCTCCCACAAAATCAAAACACCTGACCCGATTAAGATAAAATTTGGCATGGTTGATTACGTCGGCTAGATGACTCTTCCTGCAAAATTTCATGTAAATCTGCCCAAGGGGGGGCTTCTCGGCAAATTGGTGAAATATACGCAACAATTTTTCTTTAGGTATATACGTTTTTTCACTAACTCACCTACAGGTCAGACCCTTCGGTGGATTTTTGCACATGATGGCTCAAACGATGTGGTATCAGGCAAGGGTGTGCTTTTTGGGGGTTAGAAAATAAAAATTTAATATTTAATTTATTTATTAGAAAAATTCGAAAAAATTACAATGGCGCCTATGGCAAATTTAGACAATTCTTTAAACAGTCATAGCTTTGGCTGTGTATAAGATAAAGTCGTAATTTTTGGTTCTAGGGTATGGTTTTCAGGGATCACTAATTTAATGGTGTCATTCAGATTTTCCTCGGACTCTCCCTGGTTGCCATGACAATGAAATTTGGGACAAAATGGGCTATAACTTTGCTTCTGCTGGAGATATTTGCGAGATCGTTGCATCTATGGGTTGTTCGGGGTTGGGCCGTCAAATACTGCCAACAAATTTTTCCCCTACCGACCCTTGTTGCTATGGCAACAAAATTTGAGACAAAAGGGCTATAATTCGGATTCTGTAAAAGATATCTCCAAGATTTGCGTCTAGTGGGAGGTTTGGGGGATGGGCTATTGAATGATGCCAGTCTTATTCCACCACAATCGCCCTTGTTGCCATTTGAATGTCACGTAACCCCAGATGGTCAAGATCGTGATTGTAAAATATCTATGGCCAGATATCTCCGTAACTGATCTACTGTAGGAAAACGTTATTTTACTAATAAAACAGCAAATATAAATGTACAAAACGTAATTGCTAAAGGTGATATTATTCAGCATCACATTGAGACACAGTCAGTGTGAATCAGGCAATATTACCTTTTGTAATTTTTGCTGTTTTTAGTGTGCAAGTCCTTGAATGTTGCCATTAACAGGTGTATAAACTTTATGTTTTGTACATTTATTTTGTGTATAACAGTGGGTGGCCAGCGTTGATGGGCATGTGTTTGTCTGACCACCCTCCTATTTTATCAGGTGTTTTTTACCATATGTTTGTGTTCTGGAAAACGAACAGTCTCTCTGTCTATTGTGCTGTGGTGTAGGCAAGCATCGACTACCTCAGTCTCAGCCCACACCCAGCCGATCTCATCCACACCTCCCGCAGCAGAAACTTGTCCTGGTGTCTCAAACGAACCGCAAGAAAATGCCAACACAAGAGAAACCACGCTCAGCAGGCAGCACTCGAACCAGCAGTACCACTAAGTCCAACATTCCAGTGACTTCAAGACCTCGCTCGAAACCCGACGTCAGTACGTCTTTGATTAAAAGAAGTTCGGAAGTGGCGGCAAAGTCCAAGTCGAAACCTGCCACGGCAGCCAGGAGTGAAGAAACGGCAAAGAGATCTGGTAATGCAAAGGTCGACCCACTGTTGAGCTCGCCAAGGTCGAGAAGGCGTCAGCTGGCGGATGAAAATATCGACGTGACTACATACTTGCTGCATCGAATGCTTGGGGCTCCCGCACAGCTGCCCGACGATGGCAGCCAGCGGCTTTCGAGGAAGTCTGGCACAGATGCGGATGACAGGCACAGCGAAGCTGGTACTTACACCATTGACGATGAGGAAGACGACGCCATCAAGCAGAGTGTCCAGCAGGCACGTGAACGCATTGATGACGTGTTTGGCATCAGAGACGGAATGGAAAACAAAACCGTCGATGCTTCCGGTTATCTTGTTCGTCCTGTCATTGAGTCTGAACGTCATAGGCAAGACCAGAGCGGATCAATGGACATTGATGAAGATGTGTTCACCGAAGCTGATGATGTGCAGCACCAGCATTATGTATGTATCGTGCCAATTGACTCTAACGTTTCTGTTACTTTGTTGTCGTTTAGGCACTGAGCCTATATGCAGTTAGTGACCAGCAGAACTGCTATACTACATGTTATCTAGTCTAGACTTCCTAGGCTGTACATCTTAGCTGGCCACCAGCTGCAAAAATTTTGCTAATTTGCCACCAAGCATAAATCGTGGCTAAGACGAGAATAAGCCACAAAAATGCTAAGTCAGCTGCTAACGGGCTTAGGGGTCTAATCTAGTCAGTGTAAGGTTGTAGTGATGGATGTGACAGTTGCAGCTTCAGTGAAGCTGTATGTGTGTACAGACAGAATTTTTTTGTAAAACTGGCTTGGCTGAATTCCAAGCAATTCGCTGCTCTGCGAATAGAGTCACACTCTAGAGCAAACATTACAAGTAAACATGACACTTTGTTTTCAACAACTGAGCAGGGGATATGAAAATTCTGAACTGCCATTAATCAGATTTTAGAGACCATATTTCGGTTCCTTTTTTGGCTGACTATTTTTTATAGCATTTATTAGAAATTAGTCTTGCATCTTGTGACCACAGAGGTGTATTTATTTCAGCAAATCAAGATCAGTGAAGCAGTATCAACGGCTCTCTCAGCAACAAACCATGCCATCCAGCAGGGTATATAGTTTGTACGCTGTTCGTAGTTGTACTTCATATTTTTACTGTCTGCATAACTGATGGCAGTATTGTATTCAGCATAATAACTAAGTTTTTTTGCCGTGCACATAACTTATGAACCACTGCATTTAGCTTGATGAAATTTTACATGAAATGTATGGTACTTAACAACCTGTGGTGAATAAACGTGTTATATTGAGTATCAAGGTCATTGGTCAAAGGTCAAGGTCATGTGGGTTTTGGTCTGCATGGTACCCACAGCAAGTACTTAGTTTTGAGCAAGGGTTTTACTTGTTATAAATGTACAAAATAACTTTATACTCTCGTTAAGGGCAACATTTAAGGACTTGCACATCGAAAACAGCAAAAATTACAAAAAGTGATATTGCCCACATCACACTGACTGTGTCAATGTACTGCTGAATAATATCACCTTTTGTAATTTTTGCTGTTTTCGATGTGCAAGTCCTTAAATGTTGCCATTAACAAGTGTATATATGAACTTACGTTTTGTACATTTATATTTGCTGTTTTATTGGTAAAATAACGTTTTGCTACAGTTGATCGGTTACGGAGATATCTGGCCATAGATATTTTACAATCATGATCTTGACAGTTTGGGGTCACGTGACATTTAAATGACAAGGGTCGGTTGCGGTGGAATTCGATTGGCTTCATTCAATATTCCGTCCCCCAAAACCTAACATCAGTCGCAAAGATCTTGGAGATATCTCTTACAGAATCCGAATTAAAGCCCTTGTGCCCTTTTGTCTCAAATTTCGTTGTCATGGCAACAAGGGTCTATCGGGGTAAAATTTTTTTGGCAGTATTCGATGGCCCAGCCCTGAAAACCCCCCTATAGATGCAAAGATCTCGCAGATATCTTTAGCAGAAGCCGAGTTATAGCCCATTTTGTCTTAAATTTCATTGCTATGGCAACCAGGGTAAGTCCGAGGTAAATCTGAATGTCACTGTTGTTGGCCATGTCCGAAAACCATACCCTAGAACCAAAAATTTTGACTCTATCTTATATACAGCCAAAGTTATGACCATTTAAGTAATTGTATTTTCCCCACAGGTGCCATTGTAATTTTTTGGAAGTTTTTGAATAAATATGTTAAATATTAAATTTTTAATTATTTAACCCTGAAAGGTTTGCACCTTGCATGAGGTCACGTAGTTTAAGCTATCGCGCTTTAATCCCCTAAGGGTCTGTCCTGTAGTTGCGTTGAAGAAAAAAGTATATGGACTGCTACAAAAAATTTTGCGTATATTTCACCTATTTGCTGAGAAGCCCCCTTTGGTCAGATTTACATAAAATTTTGCATGAGGGGTCATCTAGCCGATATAATCAACCATGCCAAATTTTATTTCAATCAGATTAGGGGTTTTGCTTCTGTTGGGGTCAAATTTTTGGCTTTCCCATAGGAAAGATAAGTCACCTTTAATGCAGGGCTTGAACTACCATTCAGCCTGTGATAATAGTGAGCAAGCTATTTTTTTATAACTGTGAATATTCTATACATGTAAATGGTTTTAGTCATTTTGTTGTACTGCATGTGAGTCAGCTGTTTGGTGGTATTTGAATGTTGCAGTGCTAGGACTCGAGTCTCGCAAGAAAGTGGTGGAAGAAGTTGTAGACTATCCACCGCAGTCACCAACATTCAGGTCGGATGTTCTACCGGACACAATGAGTGAAGCACGACAATACGCCTCGGATGAGCCGATGTCACAGCGTACCAGCGTGTCAGAGTCTGATGGACTGCGTCAGTGTGATACTGTCCATGACAGCGGAGATTACGGCGACTTCACTATTTTCTATGATGCTCCCTCGCCGCGGTCTAGACTCGAGACTCACAGTTTGACACATGAGGATGATGAACGGGACATGAAACCGAGCGACTTAGAACGTTCTAGTTTTAACAGACGCAGAGAGTTGCCTCCGACGAATGCTGATAGTCGTAATAAGCACGTCACTGCGGCCACCGCCATGGCCAAAGCAGGAGGACTGAAGAAAATTCCTCGACCTCTGCCGGCGGCGCCACGATCCAGCGGGAAAGCAGTGGTGGGGATTGCAGTGGCACGGTCTGTCGGTGACGTGGCTCGAGCATCACGAGGCAATAACACAGCAGTGTTGCCTCGAGCGGTGAAGAAAGGTCGGCAGACGCCACCGCCATGTGGGTCACAGCCAGCATGGAGCTGCTGGCGCCAGGAGTCGGACGATGTTGTGAGTGAGGCCAGCATGCAGCATCGTCGTAGCAGTGCGCCGCGTTCTGCCCCAGCACTGGCGACCCGCAGCAACCGAACGTTTGCACTCCGATGCGCCGCCAAGAAGTGTGCCGAAGTCGGTGCTTCACCTGCATCGCCAAGTGCATCGTCAGCTGGTAAACCCTCACGGTCCCGTAGTGCTGAGAACAATGCAAGGCTTACACTGGCGGCACGCTCTGGGTCTGGTTCGCGGCCACAGAGCCACAAGGAGAAGGAGGATGCAACACGGAGCACAAGACGACCATCGGGCGACAGCTTAACCAGTCTTTCATCCAATCTATCGGTAGCCACGCATGACGGGTCTTCGTACTTTCGACGAGATGGCGGTCGATACAGTATGCGAGTTGAAAAGAGCAGCACGACGAGTTGTCTGTCTTCGGCAGCAAAGCGCCTTCAGGTTGTTGACAAGTCGAAGCCAAGCAGCGGTCAGCCTCGTGCCAAGCAGTCGCCGGTCATCACAGAATCGAAGGAGATGACGGCCTGGAAGCGACGGAAAGAGTACGACCCGAGGAAGTCAGTTGCCGAGGCCTCAGCACGTCGCGGACATTCATCCCGGAGTGATAAGCAATCATCTGCTAGTCCCGATGTTGGCCAGCATGACGCTGGTCTTGGTACGGCTGACGAGATCGCCAAACTGAGCAATGCGGTGGCCTACAACCTCAGCGTTCTGTCACAGAGCTCGCAGAGTGATGCTGTCACGCTGGTAAGTTGCATATGCTTGTCGACTCCAATAATGTTCTGTTTATACTTGTGCTTGTCTTTGGTTATTTGGTTTTAATGTTTTCTTTGTTGCATTCCTTGCTTTATTTTTTTTCGGTTAGGCCTTTATGTGCTATTTTCTAGTCTAGACATATTTTATGCCTCTGCTACTGGTTATGTTTTCAGATTCATGCATCTAAAATATAGTTAGTACAGTGTCTTAGAACACAGTTCAGATAATTTCACCAAACTTCAGTTGATGATGTGGCTGAGGTCACAGTTGAGCTTTTTGGGTTCCGAGTGTTGACAGATGAAGTCCAAGGTCAGATGTGCAAAAGTTTGGTACCACGTAAACGGTTTGAACAATTACAACCATATGCTGAGGCATTTATACAGATGCTTGGGTACTGAAGTATTATTTAGTTTAGTTTGTTAGTTTGCTTTGATGTCGTTCATCGTTGCACACATTTTTGCTTTTAAGTTTTTGCGCGTGGTGGATAGATGCTTTCTGTTTAGAACAGCATGGCAAATTATGACGATTTGTGTTTAGTTTAAACTTTACAGTTTTCACTTTAGTGTAAATAGAAGAACAAATTTAGAATGTTGTAGAGTGTGCTTGTGTAAGTGTTAAGTTTTCAGTAACGTCGTTAAAATCAGCATATACGTACCGGTATGCAAAAGTTAAGCATACACAGTGTTGTGAACTTCTTGTGGTGCAGTCTCAAGATGCATATTCTGTAAATGTTTGCCACTGTTCACTATCATGTAGCAAGGTACTGCCAAGGTCTGGAAAGTAAGGATTTGAAAATGAATTAGCTTTCTGTAATTGTTGACTTGTTTTTTTTATTTTCCGTTGTTTATGTTGATCAGTTAAACGTTTCAGGATCTGTCAAACCGACTGCTAAGTACAGATTTCAGTAGGTCTGCATTTTCCGTCCCTCCGTTGTCACCTCGTAAAAGTTTGCCTTCGTCTGGTACATTTGACTTCTCATGCGAAAGTCTGGACGACCATAGTAAGGTTTGTCAATAGCCTGTTGTCATGCTTGCATGTATCATTTCACTGTGCAATGCACTAACCATTTTATAATAGTAATGTTGGGGCAACAAGACGGTAAAATTTTGTTAAAAGGAGCGACCCAACCTCACCTGGTGCAGATTAATGTTTCGTTTTTCAGCTCTCTATAATTTCACCTTAGTATTTATGCGCTGATGTCATGGTTGTATTTTCCTTGGCATTTTGTGGTTTTTCGGCGTGCACTTTGTTATCCTGCATGAGTTACAGCTGTTGTTCACTTTTTTTCTCAGTAGCAGACTTTGCAGTTATTTGCTTTCATTATTACTATTATTGTAGCTAAACGTACTTGAGAATTTGCACACTAGTTTTATTAATGTGTAGGTCTGTGGTTCTTATTAAGTTATTATGGGGCTTTTAAACTGTTTTAGCAGACTTTTGTACTGGCCTACTTTGGGTTTTATGTCGAGTGGTCACCGTAGTTTACCCAGAAATTGCTTACATTCAGTGATTGCAAATCATTATTGCACTGAGATCACATTAGGTCAACTGCAGATCCAGTAACTGCTCATGTTAGTGACTGCTGATCAGTGATTGTCTCTGGCACCACAGGTATCAGCTGAGGTCACAGAAATGGCCTGATTTTGTGATCTGCCGGGTTGTTAATATTGCAGTATTACAGTACTCTTTAGTATTGCATGTGGTATTGCAATACTTTGAGCACTGAAATATTGCAATACAAGGAAGCAATACTTTTTTGATGTAAAAATACTCTGTTAATCACAAGGATGCTGTTTAATTTCACAAAGAATCTTTTCATTCTTTTGTTCAGTTGCACGAAAAGGAGTGAGCGAAAAGTAACATCGCTTGAATTCTGGGTTGACCACATTAAAAGTTGTACACAGCAGCAAAAGTGGAAATTTATTTGAGGGAGCAGATGGTTTAGTATTGCAAAAACTATTGCAATAGTATAGCAATGACTTGGGAAAAAGCATTGCAATCAGTATTGCAATACCTTTTCCACCAAGCATTGCTATTGCTTGCAATTGCATAAGAAAGGCAGTGCTATGGAATGCAGCAACTACAGAACGATTGCCTTGACAAGCCATCTCGGCAAAGTGCTAATGATGATCCTAACAGAAAGACTGAGGTCACAGATAGAAGAAC
>Ga0056128_1005397_pt1 | contig 16095 bp, 9 predicted proteins | sample WorMetLIZISLAND2_FD_71113 | JGI IMG/M metagenome (GOLD analysis project Ga0056128, IMG submission 71113) | Marine gutless worms symbiont microbial communities from Max Planck institute for Marine Microbiology, Germany - Olavius geniculatus... ... | reverse complement strand
CATTAATTTCATATATTTATGAAGCTCAAATCGACATATTATATATGCGAGGTTAAATGTCTAATTTAAATCTACAGAAATTGCGCGAGTGAGTTTGACCGTGGCCATGGACCTTTAACCATTGCTGTTATACTCATCCTTATGTCCAGAAGGTTGCATTGGGTGCCTGATGTGGGCGCACCAGCCAACGGTGAACAGATCTAATAATACTACTCCCACCATCTCTACTACTGCTGCTGCTGCACTCACCCTTATGTCCAGGAGGCTGCAGTGGATGTCCAGTGCGGGCGCACCATCCCACAGGAAACAGATCACGCGAGTCATAACGACACCAATAGTCAAACGCACCTTTCCAGCCATCAAACACCACGTGAATCTGGTCCCCGTTCACTGCGCCCACAGTTGCTGGACACAGCAGCTGTGGGTTTTTCCGGTCTACCGCTTCCAGTTTCATACCGACCTCAAACTCATTGGTCTTTGGTGTCGGCGGCTCCTGACAGAACACACAAGTCAGTAAGTAAAGTAAGTAAGATAGCTTAGAAGGTGCAAATTAACATTATTCACAATGCACCGCAATCTCAACACCCAAACAATAACGTCTCGTTAGCTTAACTAGTTAAAAAAGGATTTGGAAAATAAGCAACTTTCAAGTTGCTGATGGAACCTCGATAAAAACTCGAAATTTCAGATCTGTTCTGTTGCTTTCTACACTTCTAAGGATAGCACTCATGTGGTAACATAGTAACACGGTTCCCAAACATTCTTGAAAATAAAATTCAAGGACTTTGGCAGAACCTTCAAGAACCAAGCATCCAGATTTCAAGTACCACAAGTTGTCAATATCGATATTTGATAAGGGAAAGTAAAGCATAATGCCATCCATCCCCAAAACTATTACCGCATGACAAACTAAGAAAATTCTTCGACTTTCAACCGGGAACCTAGTAACTCAAATTCAAGGACTTTCAAGAATGTCACCAAAACTGGTGGTATATTATGACCCAGCATAACCCAGCAAGTTCAACATTAATGCACAGCAATCGACTGATATGAAATGCACTCAGAAACCTTCTTGAAGCAAGATTCGGGAGCACAGTAAGCATCCTTGAGGGTGCGCTGTAGAAAGCCAGGCCATGATGACGGATTCATGCGAAACCCTTAACACCAAACATACAACCACACGCAACATCATTAAACGGTTAACAGATGTCTATAGCTCTTAATGGTAACCCATTTAATTCACTTTGTACAGTCCACGAAATGTAACTAAACTGGCATTTCTATCTGGGCCTAAAATATTGGAATTTTTCATTTCATGACTTTCAAAACTTTCCATGATGAGTGATACTGTGTGCACAAGTGGCTGTGACTACTATTACAACAACAACAACAACTACTACTACAACTCACCAAGTGGTGGTTGCAGTAGACCCTTGGTTCTCTCGCAATGTCCAATAGGGTGAAGATCCCCGGAGTCAACTAGTCTCCAGAAGTCATTCTTGTCATCGCTGCCGTCAAGCCTCAGTCCAAGCCTCGGTCCCTGGGCACTAATCACTGTAGCTATGCAGGTTGACGTGAGGTTACGAGGGTCTGAAGCTTCCAGTTTCATGTGAGGCTTGAACTCATTTGGAGGTGGTACTGCTGCCTGTGTATACACAGTAGCAGGTGGTATACAGTAGTTACAACAATAACAGCTACATTTAACAGAGTTTCCAAATTAATTTCTGATAACAATAGCAAAACAACTAAAAGCACTCATTAAACATAAAAAAATTGTGAAACATGGACAAAGACAAAGTGAACCGGTGCCACCAATGATTTACATGATTTTTAGCAAAAGAAAATCTGGTTTTCAAACACATTTAGCCCCTTGAACCACTAAATCTGTTTAAAAGCTAACTATGATTCAATTAAAATATCCAAGACAATACTATAACTGCTATAAGTACGAACAAACATAACAGATCAATTTCAAAATCTATTTGAATCTATTTTTGTTCTGAAAACAAGATGAAATTTTTTTTCTAATATAAGCAGAAGTCACAATAATAAGCATTGTAACCTGCTTGAAACAACGCTGTGGGGCTGGTATGCCTCCATTCTCAGCAAGATATTCGTCCCAGGAAAACACACCTGCATAACATAAGGTAAGCACATTCTGTCACGCTACTTCAACAGAAAATATCACAAGAAATTTGAGCTAATGCTCACGAGATGCGCGAAAGCCTATAGCAGTTCCGGTTCAGTAGTTTAGCAAAAAATTGGGGTGTTCACATTAAGTTAATATACAAATACCAAATTCTATATCTGGATCGCATAATGACAGTTTCGTGGCACCACCTTGTGAAAGACAGACTTGTGTTACAGCCCGAAAGCACCAAAAAAATCCATAAAACCCCCTATTTTGGCGTTCAAGGTCATTCAAGGTCATTGAATTCGGCGCCAATCGAGAGGCAGTGTACGACTTCCTATTGATTAACAGTAACCTAGGCCCTATCTCACACCGTTACATTGGCCAGAAATTGCCAATTTTGCCCACCTCCCCTCTCATTTAGCACCCTCGTTCTGGGTGACCCCCTTCGAATTTATGGAAAAGCTTCACGGTTCCGGAAACTAGTCTTCCAGGGGGCGACGGTGAAGATTTGGTGATTCTAGCTTGCGCTGTTTTTGACTGATCCACCCGTGTGACAGAGAGATAGACAGACAGAATTGCAATGGCTAAAACGTGCTGAAAGCAGTAGCTGCTTTCGCGCGTAAATAATGCAAGATTCTGATACAGAATTGTAAAAACGTAAAAAAACTAACCCAGTTGGTTTTATTGCTTCAGGGTTTTTACTGGGTTTGGAACTCAACTACGGGTTATGATGATCATAATCAACAATTCTTCAATAATAGCAGCTTAACATCTCTAGTATAGAACCATAATCAGGGTTGTTAACAATACTTCTGAAAAGTATTGGCAATACCAATATTAATACCTTGGCCAAAAACTATTGCCAATACCAATACCGATACTGTTGCAGAAAAGTATTGACAATACCAATACCAATACTTTTCAGGCAATACTTTTTTCTACTCATTCAGCAATCACATGTGCATTCAAGAGAGGGCCCAGCTGGCTGCGCTTCTTTTTCCTTTGTTTATGTGGTAGTCGACTTCAACAGTGCGTCAAGATTTTGCATGCCGCATATTTTCCACCTCAAGTTAACAAAATTTATTAAGGCCCCCTATGTGGGACTCTATAGAACAAAGACAGCAAAGTGGTCTCATTTTTTTCGCTCGCCACGCTTGCTATAAAACTAAGTTGAGTTGTTGTCCAAATCAGAAATGCTACGCATAGGCAGTAACACTCATACAATTGACCACTGCCCTTTGTTTATCAGGTGACAAAAAAGCTGAAAACTCTTTCTGACCAGACGCTCTGCCCCAGGACCCCACCGGGGCCGGGGGGGTTTCACTACCAGACCCCCGCTATAGGCTTGCATTTGCCCACCTCTTTATAAAATTCGTGAATCACCCTCGGGTAATGTTATGTTTAGTCGCTTGCTGATGCAGTGGTTTAGTAAATCTAGTTGTCGCCATGGAATTAAGTACAGATCTTAACGAGACTCATGAGAATCAAGACTGGAGAAAAATCTCTATCTCAAGAAATATATTTCTCGCCTTAGAAAATTGAACAGTTTGAATAGGACGCAATAAACAGCTTCTGGTGCTCGTCAGTGAGTCGCAGTCAACAGTTGACAGCAGTAATTATACTAATTACGTTGCGTGAGGAAGGGGTGGGCTATCACCCACAGAGCAAGAGCGCGGAGTGTCAGCTGAACTGTAGCTCGTGGTTGGGTTTCAAAGCATTGAAAGCAAACGTTTCTGAGTCTGTTGTGAGAGTCTTGACACCTGTTCTTCCATCCGCGCAGAAGACGAACCCCAGCACGTGTGTCCATCGCATGTAGTTTACGTCTCCCTGCACGGTACACCGTGTGTGCGTGAGGACAGACACCCGCGTTGTTGTGCCTCGGGTGTCATTGTGCAGCAACCGCAGCGGCGTTGCTTGCTGAAAAAAGTATTGGTATCGAATGTTGCCAAAAAATAGCTGAAAAACTGATACCCACTTCGATACTACAAACGAAAAGTATCGGCAATAGTCATGCCAATACTCCAAAAGTATTGCTGATAGTACTGGTAGCAATACCAATACTGCGATATTAACAACCCTGACCATAATCAGTACCTGGATTTTCATAGAGGAGAGTTGAACCTCTTCCTGGACCTGCGGATGCACTGGCCATACGTTTAGCTTACAGTGCTGCAACAGAATTAACATTTAGAGCATTAATCATTGTCACTAAAATTACAATGAACGCACGAATAATCATATCACCTGCAAATGAAATTAAGTGCAGAGTGCAACTGAAAAGTTCACAATATGCAACCAGTGGCACTAGCACCATATGCCAAATGGATAAATCTATTCCTGTGGTAAATACTGCCACATTAAGCAGTGAAATGCCAATGCAGCAGTAACTTGACAAACATGAAGCAATTTAGCAGTTGAATTTGTCATTAATTTTATGATACTGGACTTTTATAGCACAACCTGGCCACGGTTATAATATTCCAACTTATTCAGTGAAAGTCAGTGTGTTTTATATTTAACTGGCAAAGGTATTTGCTGCCACGGCTAGAGTGAAGAATATGGGAACAAATGTAAACAAACAAACCGATCCACTGCTATGTGCAGTCGCGCAAAAAAAATAGTTCCACTTAACTTGCACATTTGCATGCCATTCAGTGCACATTTTTATGTATTGTTAACACAGTTCACTTTGTCATTATATTTCGCTGTTAGTTTAATTACTAATATGCTATCACAGGCTGAATGGTAGTTCAAGCCATGTGTTAACGGCAACTTCTCTGAGCATTGGTTACAGCAAGAACTAACATTTGTGATATCTCGAGGATCAACCACACAGTAACATCATCATTAGCAACCTTATCATCATCATCATCATTAGCTGTAGCAACAGCAGATTGACACTGACACCGACAAACCAGACAGACGCACAGACTAGACTACTAGATGCCAGCTGTCATTAATATAAACAGCTTGAGAGTCAAATGCGTCATGAGGCAACTGTAGATTGTAAATGAATTGTTATACCGGTAACTTGAGTATTGAGTCAGTTCACACAAAAACAGCTACCGGGTATACACAACTGAGTTAACACTCAGCGTGTTTGGAGTCGAGGGAAGAGGTAACGTTGACCTCAAACAGAAAACAGGTACAAGACATCAGTGTGAGGTAGCTAGAAATGGCAAAGTCAAAAAATCGTAATTTTAGGCCCCCCTCAGCTGATGACTGATGAAAGCTGATCTCTGATTGCATGACTCCAGTCATTATAACCTTGTCGTATCCATTTATCACACACAGCCTTGGACCCAGAAAACAACACACAATCGATGCAGAATAAGGCATCTTCGGCATGACTTACTGTAAATGAGACACTTTATGGCTCGTTTCTGACCATATGGCATACATTTAAAAAACCATGAGAGAACACGACCTGCTACTAGAAACTGGGCAAACATAATTGTCCTCTGGTATGTTGCTTATGTTTAGCATCCTTTGAATTACGACTGCGTCAGGAATCGTTTGTAGATTGTGCCTAGGCTACTTGAGTTGACCTCGCATTCTTGTGTGATGTGCCGGCTTTTGCTCGTGAGTTAACGGACTTCGAGGCGTTTCAAGAGTTAGGTTAAATAGGCCTACGTCGATATGTGATTACTGGGTCGATTCGAGACTTAAATGTGAGCCTAAACCTATGCTAAGTTGATGACTTAACTTTATTTGAATTTTGTGGAATGCAGAATGCGGAAAAACTCTAAGGCGTAATTTGCGGAACGTTCCGCAACGAAAATTCCGCAAAATACACCTTCCAAAAATTCCGCATTCTGCAAAGTAGACCTTCCCAAAAAGTCCCATATCTACTAGTAGGCCTAATAAGCGGCTTCAAACAGATTCCTGCCGCCATTCGTTTGATCGGTATTAAAATCCAATCAGACATGATTACAAACTCGCACCGGCAATGCATGAAATAACTTGAACACAAAACAATGCAAAATGTCACTACTGTTATAAGTAATTATGCCGAAAGCACAATAATAAGACCTATAAATCCTAAACTCTACGGGTTTCTACCAAAAAAACAACAAAAACACTTAAACAAAATCTCGAGAAATCTCGTGTACTTGTTATCATGCTAAATAAATAAGTAAATTTTCGAATAAACTACATCCGAAGACGGAAAAAAGACTTGTCACTCACAAGTTCTAAGTCTCAAGAAATAGAAAATAGAAATTAGAGATATAAAAACGTAGAAACATTTACATTTAACACGCGGTTACAGTAAATAAAAAACTGCTAAATAAAACTTCCGAATAAATTATCAGCTGGCGGAAGGGCCCCCCGTAATCGCGGCTGGGGGCTCGCGAATGCTATAGGAGTCTCGTACTAAGTGTGAAAAAATTATCTAGTTTAAAAAAATATATTCAAAATATAAAATAAATAAACATGTGAAAAGTTTTCCCCAAAGTGAACAAGTCCGTTGTCAGAGCCGGCGGAAGGGCCCTCCGTACCCCCCGCCCGGGGGGGCTCACGTATGCTCAGATCGAGGTCTCATGCTAGGTGTGAAAAAAATTTCTAGTTTAAAAAATATATTCAAAATATAAAATGAATAAACCTGTGGAAAGTTCACCCAAAGTGGACAAGTCTATTACTTAATTTTCACTGCTGTACAGTAGGCCTACGTAATACGTACGGGTGATGTATTGCGGCCTATATAGACGTCATTTTTTGAACACGGCAAAAATCATAAAAAAGTGATATTATTCATCAGCACATTCACAGTTAAACGATGTGATGTTGAGTGATATTTTTTTTAATGATTTTTGCTTTTTTCGATGTGTCAGTCATTGCATGTCGCCATTAACAAGTGGATAAACTAATATGTGTCGTACATTTATTGATATTTATAAACTTTCAGTTTTCACGTGGTCTGTCCTCAATCCCCAGACAAAATAGGCCTATAAGCACACGTTCACATCTCAGTGATACAATCTTGGATGGCCGTTAAACGGGGAAAAGAAAAGTTAGTTTTGTTCGTAGGTTTTATAAACTCACATCCTAGACAAATCAAAGCACTCGTTTCACAGTCTGTTATTATGCTATTGCATAGGAGTTTTACTGGCTATACTTACTTGAGTTATTGCTCTCTGTGTATTTCCTACTTAGCTTTGATGGGCAGCAGTAAATGTTTTTATAGGGTCGCGTTGTCCACCACTGGTTGCGTAGCAGTTGTTTTTTTGCCAGTGTTCTCTGATTGTCATGCTTTGTTGTCATTGCATCAGTGGAAATAAATAAGTAAAGAGGGGACGGGAAAGAGAAGGGAGATAAAACCCCCAATTCACATTTCTGGCTACGCAATTAAGACGGCGATACTCGTATGAAAACTTGGGAGCACTCCGGTTTTCGTTTCATTAATGGATTGCGAAAAATGCCAAAACCAGCGAAACCTAAAATAAAACCGATTTCAGTTTCGCCAGATCGATTACAACCAACGCTTTTAATGGCAGTAGATACTGCGGCAAACATGTACATCGATTGCCTGGTCTATAGACCTACGCAAGGTGAAACCGACGCGGTTCATAGTCTGAAAGTGCTATTGGTGTTGCTGACGATCGCTAATAAATGTGCTGTAGAAGAAACGTAAAATTTGGATTTTGAGGTTTTCAAGGCTTTCAGAAAACCTAAAAACAGATTTTTTTCTATACTTTTTCCAGCATTGCATGATTGACGCATATCTGCCTATATGTTTAGGCCTATGTGTTAGCAGTCCAGTGATGTTCACTGTGTCCGGAAAAAAGTAACCCCTAGACATCGTACAATAAAAATGTCAAATCTAAACGAATTTAAATTAAATTTCGTACAATTATTCCCCAGTAAATTACTGGAAAGATCACCAAATTTTGTCCAAAAATATATTATTTTAGAGCAGAGTTATTAATTGTTGAATATCGATAACAAAATATCTCCGTTACGAGTATGGCGTTACATACAGGGGGAGCCAAAAAATGGCACAAATAATTTTTATACACCAATAACTTTGTCAAATAAGAACCGATTTTTAATTTTTTTTCACTGTCGGAATCAGGAGAAAATTTGTAGTAACACTGTCACTAAAAATCCCACCACACCTCAAGTACGTCGCTACACTATCTAGTGAAATATCAGTGTTTTTAAAGCAACAGTTGAAAACAAGGCGATATCTGTAACAATGCATTCTAAAAAATTAACAACAAAACAACCTGTTTATAGTCTCAGTTGTTGTCCAGAGTAACTGCAACATTTCGCAGTTTTCACATCAAAATTGTTCAATGTGTCCGCTTTGCTGCTGGACGATGCACTCAAGCCAGCGACGCGACTGACGTAAAAATTAACCAAACGCTGCGAAAGTTTGCCCCACTCAGTGCTCCAAAATTGTCATGAATTGTCAACATTGATAAACTATCCATGAAATAGCCCCCCAAACAGCATAATCGACGGGATTTCAGTTCAAGCTGTTTGGAAGCCACACGTCAGGCTTGAACAACGTTGATCACGCAATTGGTCACTGTCGTCACCGGCTTGAGTGCGATGTCTGATATTTCTAAAGGTAGTGTAACGACACCTATGAGGTGTGGTGGGATTTTTTGTTATTGTTACTACACATTTTCTGCTGATTCCATCAGTGAAAAAAATTTGAAAATTGGTTAATATTTGATGCAGTTATTGGCATATAAACATTTTGTGCCATTTTTGGCCAACTCTGTAAGTAAACACCACGGTTAATATACAATTTTGTAACATCCGATTTTAGCGAAATCATGCATCAATAATGCGCCGTCCATTGGCAATCAAAATGCCGAATGTCAGTTAAATCCGCTAAAGCAAACAATAGATACAGTAGTTTATGTGAGGTGACCCGCATCATAGCCGTCGCGCTCCGTCCACCGGCTGACTGGAGGAGACCCGCTGGACGTCCAAGAACAACTTGGCCCAGAACAGCTGATAAAGACGTCCAGCCCCAGAACTTTGGAGTTTACACTGTTTGGAGGAAAGCTAAGGATAGGGACATCTGGCGTCAAGTTATCAGTACAACAACGGTCTGACAGGAGTTCACCAAGAAGAAGAAGAAGAAGACCCCAAAACACTTCAGTTTCAGGTTTTTGTAGATTACGTCAGACACAAAAGACCTGAAAATGAAGTGTTTCGGAGTGACCTCACAAATGTTGGTGTAACTATTGTTTGCTTTGGCAGATTTACTTGAAATTTTGCACTTTCATTGCCAGTAATTAATGCATTGTTGATATGGAATGTTGCTAGAATCGGATGTTTTTGTTGGAGTTACGAAAATGTACGTTAACCGCAGGGTTTACTTAGGGCCTATGTAACGCCATTTTAGTAAGGGTGATAATTTGTTATCGATACTCAACAATTCGTAACTCCGCTCAGAAATGATATTTTTAAACGAAATTTAGTGATTTTTTTACTAATTTATTAGGGACTAAACGGACGAAATGTTATTTGAATTTTTTCAGATTTGACATTTTTATTGTACGATGTCTAGGGGGTTACTTTTTTCCGGACACAGTGTAGTTGAGTTTTCTAGTCTTAGTTCGAGTCCGAATCTAGAAAAATAAGGACTCTAGGCTCAAGCCCGACTGGAGTTCACTGCCGGACTCCTGCAGTACTAAGCTACACGACGTGACGACTGTGACAGTCATTCGCCAAGCATCTTGCACGCACGCACGCACCCACGCACACACACTGACACTGCTCGCTGCGCAACGGACGTAACACACTTAACACAAATGACGTAGCTGACCCAGCGATCGCTTCTGTCTGTTCTTGCGTTTTAGCCGTTGCTTCAGCTATACTTAGCTGTGTTTGTTGCGTAGGCCTATTTTTCTTGCGTTCATTGCTCTTGTTGCGTATGCCTATCAACGCACGCAACGTACGCAACGCACGCAAGATACACTGTAAGCCTATTATTATAGTAGGCCTATCTTGCGTGCGTTGCGTACGTTGCGTGCGTTGGATGACAACCCCGTTTTAATTTTTTTCGTCCACAGGCCCACAGTGTTCGTTGTTACTGTCAGTCTGTTTTCTCAGTCTTTATGTGCGAAATTAAAACGCGGAAGCCATTTTATTTTCGCCAATATCGCACCGTTCAGTGGTATGGTGGCAGGGGGAAATGCCTCTGCGTCCCCCAAAATTTTATTCTTCGGAAAAAAATTGTTGTCGGAAAATTTTCGTCCAAAAATACCAAATTTGGATGTAAAAATACCACATTTTAGAAAAAAAATTGGAACTAAAATTTTAAACCCATAATGTCTGTATCAGCAATGTGACGTTGTCGAGATCTGTCGGATTCGAAAAACTGGAATACTGTCCCTTCAACTTTTTACGTGCAACAGCTTAGCCATCGCAATTCTGTTCGTCTGTCCGTCTGTCACACGGGTGGATCAATCGATTTCTGAATTTAATTGGCTTTTAAGCCAAAAAATGTAGTGTATGGTTTGTATGGTTTCGAATTAGCAAATTAATCGACTTTAGGTGTGAGTGTAATGCAAAAATTGATTAACGTCCACAGATGGGCTAGATATTCGCGATCCAGACCAGGTTTTAGGGAGCGGGAGACGCTAAAGTGACAAAAATGCACACCCAGGTTTTCAGTTGGGCCACTGTAGCCGAAAATGACATTATTTCTTAGCGGCTCGTGGCCGGGCCACATTTAGGCAAATCGTTGTTAGGCGATCGCAGGTAGGCTATCACAGGTGTGGCCTAGCTGCGTAGAGTATCGGGTTTCCCAACCGCCAGGCTTCCCGAGCTATTCAACATTCGAAAAAAATCGAATGACATTTTCCTGCGAAATAGGAAAACTGTGCGTGTGTATGCCACTCTTGTTTCAGTGCAACGACAGTGTCAGATTGCAGTTGTACAGTAAACCGCAAAATAAAACACTATGCACAGTCAATAACTATCATAACTCGCATCATTATAAATTCAGGATTTTCGTCAGACGTTTCAAAGCCAAGTCCAGAACCTACAAACTTGAGTTCCTTAGTCTAACACAAAACCGGCTGGGATTATATCAAAAGTTTTATTTGTACATACGTTGTTTGCTGCGCTGTGTATTCTGAAGTAACTATTTTATGCACTGTGTCCAAAAAAGTAACCCCTAGACGTTGTACAATAGAAATGTCAAATTTGAACGAACTGTAAGTTTCGTACGCTTAATCTTCAATAAATTATTGTTAAAGTGATGACCAAATTTTGCTCAAAATATTGTTTCTTAGCGTAGTTATTAAACTGTTGAATATAGATAACATATTTCCGTTACCAATGTGGCGTTACACAAGTAAACCCCTCTGTTATTGTACACTTGTGTAACTTTAAAAACAACATCTGATTTTTGCAAAATTTTAAATCAACAATGCACCATTTATTGGCAGTCAAATTGCTAAATTTCAGTTAAATCTGCCAAAGCAAACAATAGCTACAGCGGTTTTTGTGAGGTTACCCCAAAACACTTCAGTTTCAGGTCTTTGGGGACGACGTCAAGCAAAAAAATCATCTGGAATAATTAGACAACTTACGAATGCGCTGTGTAATCATTAGCATAATTATCACGCTTTGTCAGGCATCGGAGCCCGGTTCACAGACGCTATGCTATGCTCATCAACAAAGTCTGAGCGTTTTTGAAAGCTGCTTATTCGTACGTAGCCTAAAGGTTAGTCAGCGGGGTCTTTATTACACGGCTGTAAGTCGATCAATGCAAAAGATATTCAACTGATAGCATTATACGAGGTGGGCCAAAAAATTGGAGCTGTTTGAGCGTTGATAACTCATCGATGGTTAGTGGTGGAAAGACGTTTAATACGTCAAAAGTTTCAGAATACTGTAAAGAATAAATGACAAATTTGCATAGTGAAGCATTTAAATATTAAATATTCTTTGCCTAATTTGCATAAATATTCGTCACACCTGAAATTCTGCCAAATTTGACTGTAACACATGGATTTAACATGGACATTTGAGCTTTTGTAACTTAGCGATGTTTATTGTTGGAAAGGCGCGTAATATGCCAAAACTTAGCAAATAATATTTAAATGATTTGCTATGCAAGTTTGATTTTTTATCTACAACATTCTAAAACTTTTGACATATCACACGCCTTTCTACGGGTAACAATCGCTGAGTTATCAACGCTCAAACAGGTCCGGTTTTTGGCTCACCCTGTATATGTCTATTTAACCGTGTTAATAAATGAAATCAATAGTCAAGAATAACCTCTAGCGTTTTTCCCAACAATGTCGTGTTAAGTGGCAGAAAAGGGGACAATTACCCTTCTCCGCAATTACCCTCTTCCCATGAATTTTAGTCTGTAGGAATTTTTTTGTCGAAAAAAGTGGGCCTATACAATTTTAAGGAATTTAAAAACAAAAGTAAACTTTTGAGCATTTATAATGTCATTTGTCGCATAATTGCAGCTGTAATCTGTGGAAAAATTTAACTTTTTCCGCCCCTTTTACTTTTTTAACCGACGCCGCCGCTGATTTTGACCTACCTCATTGAATTTCATTTTGTTCGTGTTCTTTGAGCTAAATGACAAATTCACGTCAGTTTAGAAAAACGTATAGTTAGGCCTAGGCCTAGTTTAAATTCGTAGTGGGCCCAACCTACAAAACGCCAAACAACTGGACTTAATAAAAACAATGTTTCACCGTTGTCTTCACAAAATCATTACCACTACAGTCACGTGATCACACCAATACGCACGGGGTAAGGCCATTTTGGCTTGCATTTATTTTACGACACCTTACGGAAAAAAGAACTTGCAACAACAGGCTTTTAAAATCTAGCATGGACGATAATGTCAAAAAATTTTTGGAATTTAAACGTGCTCACTGTGTGTACTTTGGGAACATGCATTCAAGCAATTGAAGCACAAAATGCGACCGTAGCGCTGCGCTTGGTTTACCGCATGTATTTGAAGGGTTCGGTGAAAGAACAGCGTAACTTCGAAAAGTCAGACTTTTCAAAAAATGCGGAAAATGCGACAAATGTCGTAAAAGAAAATGTCTTGCAATGTTTACACAAATCAACAAAATTCTGGTAAATTTATCAGAAAAAAAACAGCACAGCTAGTGTGAACAAATCAATAATTAAAGATAAACAATGTATTAAACAAATTTTAAAGCTCACGTTAGAACTGCTACAGTTGAGATACACAGCTACACAATTATTGTGCTGAACTTCCACTTTAACGTCGGCACTCGACAGAATACACTGCGTAGCGTTTTGGATAGGCCTACGTTCAGAAGCAAAAATAAATTATCTTCGTTGCCAGTGGGACAAAACAGAACAACTTCGGCGGATGTTCTTTTACTGAACCCTTTAATTTAATTGACCTTCGTACATATAGAAATGGTGTCGACTAATCAGAAATCCGGACTTCACTGTTAAGTAGAACGCGATTGGTCGCCTTCCGAAAGCATGCAAGCACGCACTGTCTGACCATTGACCAATAGCAAGAAACCTAGCAGCTATGAGCCGGCTATAGGCCCATGAAAAGAATATAATAATCGCCGTCAAGAAGTAGACGAATCGTACACACTAAAGAGTGTAGGCTAGGCCTATAGCAAGATGAATACTACCGGCTACGTGTTGTCAGCAAACGACAGCAGTCATCCCGAGAAAGGGACGAATGTTTGGAATTCAACCGAAACAACTTCGAGCTCGACGTCTAGCTCGGAAGAATGGCAACGAAACTGGTCGGAGTACATCACGGGAATCGTGCAGTGGATCCTCTTTGTAGTAGGAACAGTCGGCAACCTGGTCGTGCTAGTTATACTGGTGTGGCGTCGCAGTAAGCAGCAGGTCGGTACTCAAATGTTCGTCGGATCTCTGGCCCTCGCTGATATCGGTCTGATGCTCAGCTCCACTTGGGTCGAAGCTTACGATTCGGTGGCACAAAGTAACTGACGAATCCTTCGAATCGGCCTATATTAGAGTTCAGCAATGTTGATGACAATATTATTGATTATCAACGCGTTTTTATACAGAATTACATATGCTCCACGCAACATTTCACTCAGTTTTTGACGACGTTAGTTCGGTGGCCCAAAGTAATAATAATAATAGCCTAATAATACTGAAATTTATACGGCGCGCAAAGTCAGCAAGTTTAATCTGAGGCCTAGTGGTTGACAACTTATACAATGCCACAAATGTCGTAAAAAGAAATGTCCTGCAATGTTTAGGTCTACTCCGCAGAACATCAATTTTCGCTAATGTTTTAACATCAGCACGAGTGGGCCTATGTCGAAATTATGCGGAATGTATTGTCAGTGGTCGAAGCTTATGATTCGGCGGCTGAAAGCTTCACGTTCGGGACGGTCGTGTGCAAGATTCAATACTTCTGGCAGTGGGTGACGATGAACGCTTCTATATGGACTCTGGCCGCTCTTTCGATCGACAGGTACCGTACGACAACCTCTTGACAGAATAAATTACTGTTAATATTTTTGATAATATTAGTATACATCGTTACATTCAGATGTTGCTAAATTACATCGTTCGTGATGCGCGAACACGTCGGACAGTCAGTAAAGTTCTTCCGACAACGTGCAAGGTAGGCCTAATGGTTAAATCGTGGAAAGGTGAGTTCACGGAATTTTGAAATTTCATACAGGCCTATTTCACGACAATTTAGCTAAGTCTTACTACAGCGCCTTTACAGACTGAACAGGCTGTTTGGAAAAAAACATGACATCATTCTCTACTGTCTCAAACAGGAAATTAGGTTTTTCACCCAGTTCATCTGGCGGCATGTGCCGAGTCAGCCAATTTTGCACGAAGTAGCGTATGCCCTCCGTTAAACCGTTTTAACAGTCATCTTTGTTGTAACTTGCAGTATAGTTTATGCAGACTTATCTTTTATAATGTGATTTTATTGTCATGCATGTACGTTTGTTACATGCACGTTTTAAATAAGTAAGTTTGAAAACGAGCTCTTTCAACGGAAACTACGACTTTTTCCATCGGCACTGTAGGGGACACATTTGGCCGTATAAGACTAGTATCAGTACTCAGTAATCAGAAGTTCCTGGCGCATATCGAAAGGCGACGACTGATCCGCGAAAAACAGCATTTTTGTTCGAGCGTTTGTCGGCCGCTGTCCAACGTTTTAATGCGGCTTGCCTAGCTGACACGTTACCAATTTCCGAGTCCACACCGTGACCATTTATTATTTCTGCCATATGAAATAAATAAATATAATGGTGTATATAGATTTCTGGGAATAAAAAAGATCGGTGGAAGCGGCTTAAAGGCGAGTGTAGCTGTGCTGATTGTCGTCGGTATATGGGTCTACAACGCATTGTTCAACAGCCCGCTGTTCGTCTGGTCGAATGTGTTCCGGGCGAGTTGGGGAGATCTGTCGTGCTACTCAAACTCTGACCCGGCCTACTCGCTTGCCGCTCGCATCATCAACTTCTACGTACCCCTGGCCATCACCTGGACGTCTAACATCGGCATCATCTACAGACTGAGAAAGTCCATCAACAAGGCAAGTCACGTGATTTGTCTTAACCAAAAGATAACGTTGTCTTTCGCGGTTTGTCGTGACGCGATTATTGTCATAATAGGCCGCAGTACGGGTCTTCCTCGTCCGTTCGTCCGTCTGTCTGTCTCGCACGGAATCCCAGCTCAAAAAACCCGAAATTAATGTAAACCGCCCACTAAACAGAAGTAACCGACGTGTGTCCAGAAGAAGGGGAGGCAGTTGCCCACTTCAAATTTTTACCTTTCGAAAAATTTTCGTCTAAATCAGTGCTGTCCAACCCGCGGCCCGCGGGCCGCATGCGGCCCGCGAGGGGATTTCATGTGGCCCACCACCATCTCAGATAAATTGCAGTTTTGGTCCGGTGATTAGTCAGATGAAATCAACTTGCAAAATTCAACAATGTTTGATGGTTTTTTGCGTTTTCAAATTT
>Ga0056128_1005396_pt1 | contig 16099 bp, 10 predicted proteins | sample WorMetLIZISLAND2_FD_71113 | JGI IMG/M metagenome (GOLD analysis project Ga0056128, IMG submission 71113) | Marine gutless worms symbiont microbial communities from Max Planck institute for Marine Microbiology, Germany - Olavius geniculatus... ... | reverse complement strand
AGGCTGGGTGTGGTGGCTCCGAGGTTCAGTTTTCGACCTCCCCGTCGCTGGGCCACCCACTGTACTATCATATTCCACATGGCTCTTGTGCGTTGACGATACCGTGTGCCTGCCTTCAGCGGCGGCGTCGCGCGTTATAAAGATTAGTTATGGGTGGTTGCATTTTTCATTGACGAACAGCTGCAAATGCCTGATAGCATAATTGTTATTAAAAGGTATCGAAGACTTTCAACGCTTCGAATTCTTCTCATATCGCACGCGAAGAAATATAGGCTCTACCGTACTCTACGGTGTAGGGGTCTATGGGGGTTGTTCAGTATCTTCACAGTTTCCAATTTGCACGTCCAAAACGAGGAGACCCCCAATCTCAATTTGGGTATTTTTGGAAGAAGATTTTCGCTGCAGGTTAAAATTTGAGGGGTTTGCCCAGGCCTCCTATGTCACGTCGCTTGTATACTGCATGGCCCTGCCGTGATGTCTGGCATCTATTAGGAGGTGGCTATGTCTAGACTAGGTCCTTGACTCACTGCTGCTTTGATATGGTTGTGCGGGTCTGATTACCCCACATACCGGGTGGCGCATTAAACAGGTGGAACATGCGTGTTTTACTTTTGCAGTGATATGATGGTTGTGTCGAATACCGCCAAACTGTTTTTTTTTTCAGCGAATTAGCCATTTCGCTTATTTTTCATGCTTTTCAGTTTTTGTTTTGTTTTCGTTTTGTGCTTCTAGGGACATCAACTTTTCGGGGTTTATAGGGGCCAAGGCATAGCAGTTTGTGACATTTTGAGGATATCTGATAAGGGTATTTCGAGGTGGAGAGTAACAAAAAATTCATCCTTTTCACTGCTATGATCATTGCTCGATCTACGTATAGCATTTACTTAACGTGCCACCCCCGAGACGTAGCTATAGCTGTATACTCGGTAGGCTTTATACAGTCTGCCCGTCGTCCATCCGTCGTCTCCCGTGTCGTTTACGCCCTGGACCGGCGCCACTTGAGTGGTCTTAACTTCGCCGCTATCCCCCTCCTGGCGCTCTCCTTCTTCTCCCCAGCCGGGGTGGCACCCCTTCCCTCTCTTCCTCACCCTCCGCCCCTATGTTTATCCGGCGGGCGCGCTTGGCCCGTTGGGCGCAAATCGCTTTGCAGTGTTTTATGATACCTGACGTTGGCCAGGTGTCGCGTCGACCTGGGTGGTCCGACGCTATACGCCGAGCTATTTTAGTTCGAAGATTGAGTGGTTTTTAGTTTACTTTTTGGTCTTTATACTGCACTTTATTTAGAAAATGAGTTGCTCTATTCTTATAGAGTTCCGGTTTATTTTCAGTTCGATTGAACGTCAAAGCGTGTACAAAGCAACAGAAACTAACCGTTTTAAATTGCGGTGCTTGATGTGTGAAATGGTCTCGCAAATAACTGGACAACGTTTTGAATAAAATGCCGTTTGTGAATTGTTCAGTTGATTTTCATCGCAAAAAATTCCTGTTCGTTCTGGTGTGTGAGTAATTTTCATTTTTCAGCTTTCTGCTTTTATTTGCTTTTCGTTTTTCTCCAACCTAAAAATTCCAGTTCGCGTTTTCTTGAAGCGAAGAATAACAGTTCTAGTTTTCGAGTAATTTTCATTTTTCAGCTTTCTGCTTTTATTTGCTTTTCGTTTTTCTCCAACCTAAAAATTCCAGTTCGCGTTTTCTTGAAGCGAAGAATAACAGTTCTAGTTTTCGTTCTCGTTTTAGTTACCAGAATATCTAGGGGAGGGGGAGATAGCATAGATAATGCCAGTCGAAGATAGCGGTCCGTGACGGTTCTCATTATTGGCGCCAGATGGCGTGACCGGCCGTGACGAGCCAGTTCGTCAATGTCAACACACTGCTAAGTCCCATATACCGTACTAGCCAGTCAGTATAGTCATCCATTCTGATTCAGCCTGTATACGGTTGATGCTTTTTTCGGTTAATGATTAATTTATTCGCAAAAAATATCCCAGAAGCACGAAAACTCGGCGAAATAAATACTACGTGCATTTTTTTTCGCTGAGCGTGGTATCGTTAGGCTGTGGACCGGATCGATTTTGGTTTCTTCCCAAAGTCCAGAGAGGTTCTGTAAAAGTGGCCAATCTTCTTTCCATCGTGCAGTCATTTTTCTCTTCGTTTTTGCCCCGTTGCTTGCTTTATGTTTTGTTCAATGTGTTATTGATTGATGATTTTTATTATTAGGGCAAGCGTAATCGGAGCGGCTGCCTGGTGGTTTCCGGACGTTTACTGCTACATCGTGGTGTTATTTGTACGAAATTTGATGAATTAAATGATGCTGATGCACTAAAATGCAGACTGCAGAGCATGAAACAGTAATCAGTTGGAAATGTTGGATTGAAGACTGAAATTTGGTCCAAACCAATATCAAATTTAATAATGTATCCCTGACTTCTGGTCTAAGGTCCGTGCTATTCACTTTCGGTGTCAGTTTCCGCTGAATGCGTTAAAGCCTCTTTTGGCCATACTTTGTTGGCTTCGGCCGAAGGTGAAGTTTTGCCAGCCAAACTCTAGTCAAAATTGGGGCACTTAACTCGCCAAAAATCACAGTAAAAATCACGGTTATAGTTCATTATTATAGAACTTGCTAGGCGCTTATAATATACAGCACTGTGCTATTGTATATGTGTGTGCAGATCCTTCCATTCCTGGCGCTGGGGCTCGGTATGGACGATCTGTTTTTAATCACTCATACTTTTTCACAGCTGGCAGACAAGCCGAACGTCGACCACCATGTGAGCTTATCAATGATTGCGTCATATTTTTTATTGACTTAAGGCGCGCACTGTGCGACGTAACTGAACTGAACTGACACGGTTTAGTTTTTGACGAACCGACCAATGGGCAAGCATGGCGAGCCCACTGGTCATTGGTTGACGCGTACGTGGTCGTAATAGGGTCTTTACACGATCGAGCAAACAGTCGAGCAAACGTCGAGCAGACATGGAGCAAACATCGAGCTGGCTTAAGTAAGCCTATTGGAACCCCGCCCCTGGCTCATATGTAGGCCTAGGCTTAGGCTCTTAGCCCACAGCTGGTCACGTGTTATATAGGCCTTCCAATTACAACCCGTCCGCTCTCCTAATTAGCATGCTAATTACCATAAAACGTCCAGCTATCTGCTCGATGTTTGCTCGATCGTGTAAACACCCTATAACTCAGCGTAGTCCTGCAGGCCGCCGACACCGTTAGACGGTGCCTACTGTAAGGTATTAATGCTTGCCCATTGGTCAGTTCGTCAAAAACTAAACCATGTCAGTTCAGTTCTTTTATGTCGGTCGCTCTGTACGCGTTCATGATCACAGCTTGTTTCCCTGGTTTCATTCCCGACATTTTACCGAGTTTTGTATGCATATTTCGTCTGCGTTTCGCACCTGTGTTTACGACTTTCTTCTGTGAAACTGTGTGTAGAGTTGTGCACCCAAGTTGGTCTGACTGAAGTGAGTGAAAATCGCGAATCAGGCCCATGAATTTGAGACCTTTTTTAAGAAATAGGTTTTGAAGTGCTGCAAGATGAAAAGGTTTTGAATTATCACAAGCATTAAAACGACTTCGAGTACAAAACTTTAAACGACCAAGGTTGTGAATGAATGAATTGATTGTTTAAATATTGCTGTCTGCAGTAGTATTGTTTTAGCATCATCACTGACTTTTTTTGTTTCACTCTCTGTCGACACGATAAATCATGAGCAGTGCCACTTAGCTGGACGGAATTTATGAAAACCTACTAAATATCAAGGTCATGGGTCAAGTGGTCACAGTGATCACGTGGGTTTTGTGAGTTTTTATTGTGTGTGCATGACACTGCGGCCAACCGCCGACAGTCCTTAGCCTTGAGCAAGGTTTGACGATCTGTTTACGAACTGTGGATGTTAGGAGTTGACGGGCGAGTGTTTGAAGCGGATCGGTGTGACCATACTGCTTACTTCTCTCTGCAACAGCTGTGCATTCTTCATCGCCGCTATTATTCCCATCCCAGCAATGCGCGCCTTCTGTCTTCAGGTAATGATGCACAAGTTTCACAGATGTAGCATTTTCAATTATTATTGTTGCATTTCGGTTTTTTCCGTTTCAATCATTTCTGTTAGTGGTTGATTTTCGGCGATGGTGATTAAAGTTTTTCGTTATTATTATCTGACATTTTTGTGCTTGTCACTCAAAAACACCCTAAACTTTAGTTTATTGTGAAAATTTAATCTGGACTAGCAATTTTCAGAAACTGATAATCTAAGAAGTTGCAATTTTTTTGATATTTTTATCCTGTGTACAGCATCTAGCAGTGCTTGTTCTAATAACTTGAAACCCGTGAACACTCCCAGGCCCATCAATTTGGCTTTTTTTAAATCTTGCGACCCGGAAGCGGTTCCGATGAATGATCCCAAACGTTGAAAGTGGGAGTTCGAGTACAAAACTCTAAAGGAGCCAACTACTGCTGCTGCTGCTGGGCTGGTACCTAGGCGTGCTGGAATGGACATTCTTTCTTTCTCTGTATTTTGACTGATTGAGCTGTTTGTAATCGGCCGCACGCTCGGCGGCATGGCAAAGTGGCACTCCGCGGTGCTTTTATTTTTTCACCTAGCACGCTGCCCGCTTGGATACTGAGACCTCCCACGTTGAGCATCAAAGGCCCTTCCGCCCGCCACAGCCAGCACACTCAGGAACGGGCTTACCACTGGTAGGCTCTGAGCGCAAGCTCATTGTTCGTTGCAGTCGGATAGGATAGCTTAGTGAGTGTTGCATGGCCTAAGACGGCTTGGGACTGCGGGCCTACTTATCCAGTCCATCATATTCATAATTGGTTGTTGGCATGCTGGGTGTGGTGGTAAAATGGTTAAAGGGTGTGCGTAGTCACAGATCTATACGTTTTGTTTCCGATCGACCAAGTCACTCTACAGCGGGTCCAGTTAGTACTTGGATGGGTGATTATCTGTGGGCAGTTAAACGATCTTGATACGTATGTATAACGAGCCGCAAAGAGACCACTGGCCAAAATGGCAGCTGATTGGCGTGAGCTGATGTTGTCGTTTGCCATTATATGATGAACTTATACGTCATACGTTTTGGATTGAGTTAAGTTTTGATAGATACCTCAAAATTCCAATGAATTTTTGTGGGTGAGTACGTATCCGGGTATCTGAACCTTGCTGACAGTATCCAGTTGTTTGGTTGGTGAGGGTACCAAGATGTCCCGCCAATACCTGGCCCGCCGGGCAGGTAGGTCGAAGGTATGATTAGGTGTGTCTCTGTGAAGTTGTGTGCCAGCTTACATAGCTGCCTGCCTGCACTGCTGCATGTGCTGGCGTTGATCTGGTGTGGGTCTGACACCACTTTGCTCTGTTCTGACAACTCTGCTCTTTACAGCTTGCTTTCTACCGCTCAGCTTCTGCAGCAGCTGCGCCACAAACGTCTTTTCCTCCCTCAGCCAAAACTTTAATTCATAACAATAATGCTTCCACGAAAGGACCATCCTAGTTATAGGACGGGCCAAAGGTCTTCACCCCCACCCTTAACTTTGATGATAAAAGCTAAACATATTTTGACTACAACTTTACTTTTGTCAAAAAAAACTGTAGTATGTTACTTAAGCTGATCCTCGGCAGGAAAAGAGTAGGTACGTAATACCGGTTGAGTAAGTTAATAATACAGACAGTTCTTTGTTTTCTTATCATTTTTTCAGAGCCACTTACTTTGTCAGATTTTGATATTTTGAATGGGCAAGTGATACTTTGGCGCACATTAAAGCCGACACTGGGATGTCCTTTCCTTTTCATGTCTACTGAGTACTGATAAGTGTGTATAATATTGCAAATTATATCGGTTGTTATTTATCTTATTTATGTTCATTATTGTGTGTTTAATTGCAGTGTGGTATTCTGGTGGTGTTTAATGTGGTGACAATGCTTCTGGTTTTTCCCGCCGTCATCAGTCTTGACGTGATTCGGAGACGGAAAAGTCGAGTCGATCTTTTCTGCTGCTTCACGTGGTTCGTTCTCTGCCACTGTTATCTATTGATTGTAAAATCGTACAAAAATTACAGGAAGAAGAAAATGTTGAAATAAATTAACAAGGTTCATTAATGAGTACACAGTGGTTACAATATGTTATGCTTTGGAAACACTTTAGGCTCAGTCTTAGGCTTGATCTGGGAATGTTGTTAAGTGCTACAACAGGACACTTTTTAAGCCGACTCTGGCACTGTTAGATGGTGTGGGGACGTTATTTTTATGTTGTCCATCTGCGTGCTTTTGTCCATCCATTTAATAGTGTCGTTTTTCATGATATCTGGATAGATTTTCACCAAACTTGTATAAGTATTGCATCTTTGGAGGAAGACAAACTGATTAGACCTTGGAGTCAAAAATCAGTGTTACTTTTAGGTTAATGTATTTCAGTTTTGCCACGCTAAATAAAGAAGTTATTGTTACCTTAGATGATTCACCTTATTGTTTGTCATAATATTTATTATGTGCAGGACCAGCCTGTCAGCAGTGGAGCACAGTGGCTATCCAGCTACACCGATGAGTCCTTCGCATTCGGTCGCAGCTCGTCTGTCGGCCGATACACAAGTCACCAGTCACCGACGAGGCAGCAGTGATAGCACATCCTCTCAACACAGTCACAGTGGCGGCATTAGCATGACACCATGCAGTGTGGTTACACACGTTGATCCTAGCGGTTCAAACCCCGTCAGTTCATTGGCCGGTGGAGATATACCTCTCGGTCGAGTGCCTCCGCCCCATGCCACACCTGGTGAGTGCTTCTCTAGTTAATATTTTCGCAGTGACTCAAAAAACATGACTGCGAAATCTTGTCCGTATCTTTGCCGGCATTTTACAGCGAGCATAAATCTATTGAAATCAGCATATTACGTGAAATATGGTGTGCTGCAAAGAACAGATTGTTGTTGTTGTTGCCCTGACGAGCTCGTTTGGCAATGCCAATATATCCGAGCTAATGCCTTGAAGAAATGAGCAATTCTTAATGGTTCTCGTAGAACAGATTAAACTTGTAGAACAAGAGAGGCTGGATGATTTTTGTGATCTGTTGTAGCAGCACCGTATTATTAAAGAGGAAGTGAAGCGACCAAAGAGCTGTCTGGAGAAAGATGCTATTTCTTGTTTGGTTTTCGATTTACCTTTCGGCTAATTCTTCCGAAACAACACCAGATCAGTCTGTGTCTTCCCGAAGTGAAATTTTGGGAAATGTTGAAGTAGAAATATTTACGTGCGAGAAGCCCTTTCTGTCACCCATACCAGGGGGCGTGGTCAGCATGCATCAATTAGCTTGCCGACCACACCCCTGACATGTACGTCACTGAGAGAGCAGATTAATTCTATCTCCACAGTCCACAACTTCAGTTTCTGTTGGTAACCTTCCAGACATGGCAAACTTGTCATACTGGTGTGATTTGTGGGTTAAGATTGAAAGGTGCAAATTGTGTTATAACCAGTTGTTCATTGCATCTGCATTTGTCATGCATTACTTGGACAGTGAGATTTGAAGTTGGTATTGTGTGTTGTGTTTTTGCATGTGCTGATGCCAGTTTGTGTTTGCATTTCTTTTGTCTTTTGGTGTTATTATTCAACAGTTTTGTCAGTAATTTTGCACCAGTAAGATTTTGTATGACTCCGGTACTGTATAGATAGTAATAAACTTCGCTCAAGTTTGTAGCATGTATTAACAGTTGCTACGATGGCCTTGAAAACCCAAAATTGGTGTGAGCATTCTTCAGGACAGGAGTAGTCAATGTGCTAATTTTTAGTTCAGAACGTCAAAAGTCGGAGTGGCAGACGGCCGCATAGTATGTTGTCACTAGGCCATCACTTTCTTCTGGTTTCTCTGACGTTATGAAACGTGTCTCAGGCCCCTGCGAAAGGGATTGGATGGGTTTGATGGAACCTTCTCATATCAGCTGAAACCAAGAAATGATGCACAAAAATAACAAAAAAATTTACCACCAGATGCAATTTTCAATGTCGAAAAGTATAGTACGCATTTGCGGCTGGGGCTTTGCCCAGGACAGAGCTCTTGGATCCTGCCACTTGAGTGCTCCCCAGATTCCATACCTGGATTAATAGCTCCAGGATGAAGCTGAATCAAACTCTGTAAAAGTCTGGCTCCAGGCCTGTGTCATGATTGGCTGTTGATGGTCAGGTGGTACAGCGTCGTTGGCAACGCCGTCGTCAACGACGTCGTCCAGTCAGTACTTAGCGGCGGAAAGTCTGTCGGACGTCTGCCGGTGCTGTGGGTCGGACAATTGTTCACATCTGAAGCAGCGCTGCACCACGCATTGGTCTCTCAACAGCTTCGCCCGCAACGTCTACGCACCACTGCTTGCAAAAACTACCTTCAAGGTGCTGATGCTTTGAAACTCCATGTTTTTAGTTGTCGCTTCTCATCATATTTATCTGTTCAGAACTGATAAACTTAGTTTGCTTTGCTAAAGCGAAGAGTAATGTTTTTATCTTGATCCATTTGTTTTTTTTGTCTGACCACAGAACTATATCTCTACCAGGCATACTGTTACATAATAGGATAGAAAAGTTTGTGAACAGAAATGTAGCCTTTGTGCCGAGTTATTTCAGGCACTTTTTGAGCTGCTGGATTTTTTTTTCTGTTATTTTGCCATCTTGTTTATTAGATTTATTATCTGTGTGATTTAGTATAATAAATAATATCAAATTAGATTTTTCAGAGACTTATGAATTGAATGAGTACAATCCCCATCATCATCATCATCATTTCTGGCAAGCACCACTAAGAGTGCGTAGCGCCGAACGTAGACATCAATCTCCAGAGTGGACAGTTCTGAGCCAGGTCAACTGCGTCGTCCATATTGAGGTCGCTGGATTTCAGATCTTGCTGAATGGTTTTCATCCATGTAATACGAGGACGTCCCAGTGGTCGCCTCCAGTTTTCGAATAATCTCATCAGGATTAATACCATGCATGCTCCAAAAATAATTTCTCAGACAAGCAGTCTTGTTTCAGTTTTAGAGTTTATGCCTCTGAAACTACTGTCTTACATTGCATTGCAAATATATGTATCTTTATACTTCATCATTATGGTTATCTTCAGATAATAAGGAATGACAGTGACACATTACAGTGTTTGCATTGAATGTGTTGGTTTGCGAAAAGCCTACAAGTTAGAATCAGTCTTAATATTTGTTCATTTTTTTGTTAATTTTGTTATCAGTGCTAGCCCGGATTTGCCTGGAAATGCTATTAAAATTATTGCTCAATTTATACACGTACTCTGAATAAAATCTGTATGATATGTGTTATGCATGCTGGATTCAAAAATAAAATACCTATCACGAATCGAACTGTAGTTAAAATATTGTATACTTGTGATGTGATGTGTGTCTGCAGGCAGTTGTGGTATGTCTGTTCGTGGTTTTGGCCGTGGCTTCGTTCATTGGTATCATTCGCATGAGAGACGGTCTTGACATCACGGACATCGTGCCTCGTGGAACCAATGAACATCAGTTCCTTCAAGCTCAATCTCAGTACTTCGGCTTCTACAACTTCTACGCTGTTACTAAAGCAAGTGCAATTTTGGGACATGATTTTCTTATGGTTCTGGTACTTACCTAAGAAGATTTTCCACAATTCTGCCATAAAACTATCATAAGTTTATGACTGAAAGTTAAATTATGAGATATTCGTGAGTTTGTCATACACTCATTGTCATAAGATAAAAAAATAATAATATCCTTTTAAAGTGTTTGTAAATTAATCAGTTGCATTATTTTCAACCTATATGTAGAATTGCTTATTACCTGGTATTGTGTTACCGTATGCCTGGCATGTTCGAGGTGCAAAAATAGGCTATGTATTTGTCTTTGGCTTTTATTATTGCATCTATATGTTTTGTTTGTATCATATGTTTATTGTATGTTTACTTTAACGCATATCTGATATAGCAATTGATGAAAGAATTATTAATTTTGAACTTCTGATGTTAATTTTTAGTGGTCACTAGTTGTATTTTGTAGCGGTAATAAATTAGTGCGAGTTTGTGATGAGAAATAAGATTTACTCATCGGGTTATCTGTAGGGTGATTTTGACTACACAAGTGCCGACAATCAGAAGTTGCTGTTTGACTACCACCAGGCGTTTCTGAGGATTGACAACATCATCAAGAAGGAAGATGGATCTCTCCCGGATTTCTGGCTTCATGAGTTCCGCTCTTGGCTTCTAAGTATGATCTGTAACAAAATCTTGATAGCGATACCTAGTACAAGAAATCTGAGCTAATGCTCATGAAACTCGCAAGAGCCTATAGCAGTTGCTGTTCGCAGGTAATCTTGGTCTATATCTCTGTCCACTTTGTCGCAATTCATTTTTCTGCAGCCGAAAATCGAAAAAAAATCACTAAAACTCTATTTTGGGCTTTGAAGTCATTCAAGTTCATCAGTGTCAATGCCAGTAAAAAGTAGAGCTGTCAAGGTGTTAATTTTTTCAACGCATTAACGCAGTGCGTTAATTTTTTTAATGCATTAATTAACACGTAAATTAACGCACTGAGTCCCATCAAGATGGAGAGCAGGAAGCAAACCACCCCGGGCCCGAGACGCCCACGGGACCCGCCTGCAGAACATAGAAAGCCAGAGAATTTCTCTAACTCTCTATATTCTACCCAAGCTCCCAGCCCAGACGACTGCCGCACTCCACGCACGCCGCGACAGCCACCGCGACCCACCGTGCACGCTGTCCACCCAAACCGAACTCCACCCGATCCGGGCGGATGCGCCGAGCCAAGCGGACCGTGGACACGCGCATCCACACCTAAACCTGCGCATACCGCCGTGCGGATACAGAGCGTATCCACTCCGTGCCCGCCCCTGCCCAGCACCCACAATACGCGCGCAGTAGGCGCGAACCCCGAGCGCAGCGCGAATGCCGCTCAATAGCCGGCGCCGCTGCTTGCGCCGTCAGCGCAACGACGTCACCGCCACCGTGAACCACCACGCACGCAGAACGACGGAATGACGGAAACACGGACAGAACAACCAATCCCCCAATCTCCCCCAACGTTCACCACGCTCACCCTGGCGGAGACGACAATACCGAAGTAATTTAAACGGGTATGCGTTAATATTTTTAACGCGCGTTAATTTATTAACGCATTAACGCGTTAATTAATGCGTCAACTGTGACAGCTCTAATAATAATACTTCAAAAGTAACTTTTCCGTCAACTACAATTATGCGACTCATACACGAACACACCCCCATGATAATCAATTAATGCTAATGCCACAGATGTAGTATACTGTACCATTATTATTGATTACAGCAAGAAGAGGAATTTCTACAGTTTCTGCAAGATTACAAAGCATGACAAATAGCACACTGGGTAAAGACCTTCAAGAATGTCTTTACGTAGTTCAGGGATCATTCGGGCCAGCTGCTGGAGTGACGCTGTCAGAGCTGGGCTATACATATGCACAACATCTAGTGCAAATTGTATGCCACCTGGTTAACTAACAAGTTACGCAAATTCATCAAAATACAACCTTTATTTTAGTTATTTACTTAATGTCTGCAGCAGTGACAGTCCATTTCAAAGAGGGCAGCAGTGGTTACCGAAATGTCAATGAATAAAAAAGACTGTAATTTGATGAATCAATATAACTTAGTAATTACTGTTTCAACCAGAGTTTATTCAAAGCCAAAGCGATATCTATATGCCTGGCTTTTCTTGCTGCAGTACTGCGTTGCTGTATTGTTATTTATACCTGCTTTAGCAAATTAAACGATGATGATGACAACGATGATAAAAATAACTCAGAGTTCATAGCAAACTGAAAGGACAAAATTCAAGGACTTTTCAAAGACTTTCAAATGCCTGGAAATTTTTTTCAAAATTCAGTGACTTTCAAGGACTTCTCAAGAACCCTATGAACCCTGCAGACGATGGCAAAAACAGGGCAGTTTAATAGCAAATGTTGAACAGCTGTTGGTAGAGATTTCCAGGCTTCAAGGTCAGAGGCAGTGAAACAATGTGATCTGTATCTCACTAGTCAAAAGCACGAACTTGCTTACAATCATGGCTATGGTTTAAATGGCTAGTGTTTCCACATTTAAAAACTTTACCAATCTATACCTGACAATGATACCAAAGGCTTTAGACATATGCAAGGTGCTTGGACTGAATGACCAATGCATAACCATGATGCTTACCACTGGATTGTCTCTGCATAAACCTCTAATGTTATTTGCACAAGCCACGTGTCCTGCCAAAAGTCAAATTAACGATGTTAAAGTGTAAAAGCACTATTAGCTTGAGACATTTACCAGTAACAGGCAGGATATAACAGTACCTGAGTCCTGCGGCAAACATGCTGTCCATTATGTCATGAATGTCCTTCGCAATTAGAGGTCCGACAGCCAAAGATACCATGCTGATACAGGCAAACACTGCAGGGTCCACGGGCGGCTCTCTCTTCTGCTTCCTACCACATAGAGATACATCAGTGACAACAATTCATTTCAATCTTCTTTCACCAGGTGGCACTCTACAACATGTCCGTAGTTATTAACTGCTGCTGTTAAAACTACTGTTACGGGTAATGTCATACAACTGCTACACACCACAAAGTAGAGTTTAACTAAAAACTATAATTTGTAATATTAAAATGACACTGAATTAACCAGAAAATGTCAAAGAACAACACACTAAATGGCTTTCCCAAGCCAATAAGATAACCACAAAATTTCTGAAGATTGACAAAACAAATGTCAGAATCAAGAAAGAATCGTGATAGTAAAGCTGTAAAATGAGCACAAATACAAAAGCTGATGACATGAATGCTAAAAACTAAAACAGCTGTGTAAATAGTAGAAATAGTCAAATTTTGAAAGCACTGAAAATGAAAAAAAAACAATCTGAAGCAGACTGACTTCGTCGCAGCATCTTTGACGGGCAAAGACATGCGGACAGCCTCGGAGATCTTAGGCAAATGTTTCTTGATGTTTGGTCCAACAGCCTGAGCTAGCAGACCAATAGCTAGAAATGCAGACGACTTCTCACGAGCTTTTAACGTGCTAAGCAAGTGCGTCATCGTATCCTCCAGATAACTGCAATAACCACGCACACATACACACATAGATCTCAATACTTCTCAACCTGCCATTCGCGTAGCAGCAAAATAAACAGACAACATCTCTGACGCCTGTTTCTAGGACATTGTAATCTTTTGCAAACCAAATGACTGCTAAGAAGCAAAGAGTTGTCCTAAGAGGTAAGCAAACAAAGCAATCTCAGTCACGTTTTCATCTGTATGCTTCCAAATATTTGCATTTAGTCACATGAATGTACTAGACATAAGTTTATACACTTGTTAACAGCAACATTCAATGACTTGCACATCGAAAACAGCAAAAATTACAAAAAAAAGATGATGCCCACATCACACTGACTGTGTGTCAATGTGCTGCCAAATAATATCACCTTTTGTAATTTTTGCTGTTTTCGATGCGCAAGTCCTTAAATGTTGCCGTTGAAAAATGTATAAACTTATGTGTTGTACATTTATATTTGCTGTTTTATTAGTAAAATAACGTTTTCCTACAGTTGATCAATTACGGAGATATCTGGCCATAGATATTTTACAAGTACAATCTTGACCATTTGGGGTCACGTGACATTAAAATGGCAACAAGGGTCGGTTGTGGTGGAATTAGATTGGCCTCATTCAATAGCCCATCCTCCAAAACCTCCCATTAGATGCAAAGATCTCAGTGGAGATATCTCTTACAGAATCCGAATTATAGCTTTTTGTCTCAAATTTCATTGCCATGGCAACAAAGGTCGGTTGGAGTAAAATTTTGTTGTCAGTATTCGATGGCCCAACCCCGAAAGATCTCGCAGATATCTCTAGCAGAAGCTGAGTTATAGCCCATTTGGTCCCAAATTTCGTTGCCATGGCAACCAGGGAAAGTCCGAGGTAAATTTGAATGACACCATTAAATTGGTCATCCCCAAAAACCACACCTAAAACCAAAAATTACGACTAACTATACACAGCCAAAGTTATGACCGTTTAAAGAATTGTTTAATTTTCCCCATAGGTGGCATTGTAATTTTTTTCGAATTTTTGGAATAAATACATTAAATATTAATTTCCAATTTTTTAACCCTGAAAGGTTTGAACCTTGCCTAAAGCTGCGTTGTTTCAGACATCGCGTGTAAAAAACCGCCGAGAGGTCTGACCTGTAGGTGTGTTGAAAAAAAAAAATTTGTGCCCATACTTCACCTATTTACCCAGATGTCCCCTGGGGACGGATTTGCATACAATTTTGCATTGGGGTAGTCTTGCCAACGTAATCAATCATGCCAAATTTTATCTCAATTGTGTTAGTGTTTTCATTCTGTGGGGGGTCAAATTTTTGGCTTTCCCATAGGAAAGAGAAGTCGCCGTTAGCACGTGGCTTGAACTACCGTTCAGCCTGTGATCCAGTAAACAATCACATAAGTGGCTCAGTACAGCTGTGGTGATTAAACAAACTTTCTCAGTTTGCTTTGCTTTGGTTTAAATTCAATGCACTAAAGCACACACTAAAAACAGCATGAGGAATAGCCTTCCAGGCAATTTAAGGCAAGCCAAACACTAACTTTGAAAATATTTTAAGTTAATACTAAAAAGTACTTTAATGTGACGGTTCTGAGAACAGGATGAATTATGACTAGGTGTAAGTAAGTAACTTATATAATGCATTAACTGTAATAACCTACAACATGCTCAGTGTGCTAGCAGAATAAGCAGTAAAGTGTTTTAGATGGTGAATAAAGACAGAAGAACAGTATGTGCTGTGCTGCCTTTAAAAATGTTCGGAAAAGCATTCGAAATCGATGAACCAGCATGTCCAGATGCACATCTTCCATAAGTCGACAATATGATCCGTGGAACCTGGACTTGACTGCATTTGCAGACAGAAGATGCCTGTGGCTGTCAATGCTATAAAAGCACACCTTCTTACTGCAACTACTTCTTCAACACATTTGCCAAATTGCAATTCTACTTGATTACTTACTGTGAATTTGAAACTAAAAAGTGAAAGTATATGCAGCAGCACAGAAGAATGAGTGAGACTGACTTGGTGCTAAAGATAGTAGGATTGAATGCAGCAAGACGTGGCAGCACAGCTAACAACGCCTGTTGGGTGTAGACGTTCTTCAGTGACCTTTGCCTCATTACCATCAGACATATCTACAACATATTAGCAGTACAACTAGTACAGTTTGCCGGAGTCAGTCCGGTCGTCTCCGTCGTTGCACGTTTTCCGCAGCAGACTGAAAACCGAACTTTTTGCCCGGTCTTACAGTCATGACTAACAACGTCTCATTGTACTGACTACTATTACGCGACTTCACTGTTTAGGCCTATTGCTACATGTCCTTGTAGTCTTAGGACTTAACGCCACGCTAAAGTTAATTCGTCCTTCATCATCATCATCATCAGTACACTACAGTACACCAGTATTGTACAACAGTGCAGTACTGATACAATACAGGCCAAGGCGACTGGTTACTATGGGCGATCATGTCTTCCCAGTCGCCAGCGGTCAACTGTGGAACACTCTGTCATACGATGTCACCTCCGCTCTCACACTGCCTGCTTTCTGCAACTGTTTAAAGCTTTTCTTCCCTCTCAACTAAATGTCTTATTTTCCAACAGTGGTTTAGCCGTTTTTCTTAAACATTAGACCACAGACCAAATAAATAAATAGACTGTTTACTCACCATTCGCCTAATGCAACGAGTTGAAGCCAGTTTCATTAAATATTCATCGTGCATATTTCAAGTGGTATGATCCACCACCTACAATTGCGTTTTTGATGCCTAACGCATTAGTGTTAGTTCATTATAAGTACATTATAAATACGTCCAAGCCGGAGCACGAAAGTCAGATTTTGTAGTATATTGTCTCAATACAACGAAACAAAACTCTTTAGATTTTTTTGTCTGCCGTGCCGTCAGCAAATATGCCTAACGCGTTAGTGTTGAATATGCCATCAAAAAACGCAGTTTACGCCACGAACGTCATTATCGTCTGCTA
>Ga0056128_1005391_pt1 | contig 16106 bp, 14 predicted proteins | sample WorMetLIZISLAND2_FD_71113 | JGI IMG/M metagenome (GOLD analysis project Ga0056128, IMG submission 71113) | Marine gutless worms symbiont microbial communities from Max Planck institute for Marine Microbiology, Germany - Olavius geniculatus... ... | reverse complement strand
GGTGTGGGACAACCCTGCAGGAGTTAAGCCACGCTGCCCTAGATAGGCAGCGGTGGGCAGCGATAGTAAGAATGGCGTCAGACACCAACGGGCATTGAGCCCACGGTTGTCGATGATGATTATGATTTCAGCGCATTAGAGGTTTTGACGACAATGCGCTATATAAATTCACATTTGACATTTGACATTTGATAGCTATGGCCTTTATTGCCTCGAAACAGTGAATTCAATAACAGAAAAATCAGGCGTATGCATAGCCTAATAATTGTGGGTTCTAATAGGCCTACACTGTATATAAATCCCGAACATCAAGTTTTCGACCACGGCGAAGATCAACAACACGAAACGGACGACAAAACCAGTGAGTTTGAGAGGATGTTACAATTGGTGGTTTCGATCACGACGAGCTCGAAACAAGAAGCCCAGCTGTAGTTAGGGTGGGCCGGCCCGATCGTACCGCCTATATCCGAAGGCCAGCGTCAGCGGCTTCAGGTTGCGAAGAAAAGCAATTTCCCAGAGTGACTGCAGTTCCACACACGATAGGGTAAAGGGGAGAATCAGTGGCGTATTTAGGATTTGGCAAAGGAGGGGGCATGGCGAGCGCGTTAAACGCGAGCCTACAACGGGGGTCTGGGGCGGAGCCCCCAGAGGGGTCCAGTGGCAGAGCCCCTTGTCGGGGGGTCAGGGTGGCGAAGCCCCCCTGAAGCTGAAACACTTTTTGCTTCTGAATGTTCGATGGAAACCGCAAATTCGCCCATTTTTCTGAAATTTGGAAACGCAAAAGACCATCAAACATTGTTAAATTTTGCAATTCTTGCTGGAAAATGGCAAAAAATCGCACCTTTTCATATGAAGTCGCCTGTAAAAAATTTTCATGGTCGGACCAAAGGGGGGCATCGCACCGTGCCCCCCCTAAATACGCCACTGGGGGAATATGAACACCTTAAGCGAGATAATGAGCAGTGATACATAATCGCATAGCATGGCAATGCGTTTTGGATGTTAGATTTATGAAAGGTTTATCACTGACGAGTGGAAATGTAATAAAAATGTGTTAAAATCTCAGAAAAATAAGTGTTTGAAAAAAGCATTTAAGTGTTCATATTCCCGGCATGGATGGTAATATGAACACAGTGTACGGGTAATATAAACAGGGTGCGTTCATACTACACCAAACCGTTAAAATCGAACTGTTCATATTACCCTAAGCATAAATCACAAGCATGTGATAAGATAGAATATTTACAGAAAGCCTAAATGTATTTAAACGTGTTAGTATTGCAAAAACACAGCTACATGTATAAGACCTATTCATATTACCCGCAACTGTTAATATTACTGTTTATATTACAACACTATCGTACTTTCAATGTCATGTTCATATTTCCGACGCTACTAGTACTCAACAAATTTGCTGCTACGCTGATAATACAGCACTAATTGTCACCATTTTTGTTGTATGACGTAACTAGACAGATAAGTAAGCTGTATAAATCAAGAGAGTGCCATTCGTGACGTCCTGCAAAATTAACAACGTCTAATGCAAACGTAGAATTGATAAGAAAGTTCACGAAAACAAGACCACAGAAGGCTGACCTTGATATAAAAAAAACTTGTGTGCAAAAATTTTCACTTTTATGTCCGCAGCATATCAAACACCACGGCAACAGTACGTCACAAGCATAAATGCAATGTACACAGAAGAACTGAATAAATATCATAGACAGAAAAAAGCATTTTCATACTATACTCGCATGTTCATATTCCCCCCTTTTACCCTACGGCTGCAGTGACGCTGCTATATGAAACGCTACGAGCAACGCCAGGATACGATACGGTAATTCGGCGCACGTGAGTGATGCCTGCATGCAGTAGGCCTACGTACGTGGCGTAGCAAAATGAGGGGAGGGACGAAAGGGGGAGAAAAAGGAAAGGGGAAGGGAGACGAGGCCCCCCGATTAAAATTTCTGGCTACGCCACTGGTACGGGCCGGGCTTTCGATTGGCACCGAGAGCAATGACCTTGGATGACCTTGAACACCAACATAGAAGTTTTATGGATTTTTGGCGATTTTGAGCTGCGAGACACATTTCAAGAGCGATATTGTGACGAAATCAAAACTTACAACGACAATTAAGCTGTGTATGAAATTTTCAGCACTGAACGTAGATTTCAACGGTACAAGTCACGACCTTCTACAGGGTGCGGCAACAAAGTGGACCCCTAAAGTTTTTCGCCGTTTTCTCAGCAACCGTTTGGGATTTCAATATGACATTTTACAGCTTTATTTAGTGAAACCTTCTACATCTAATTGTCAAGTAAAATGTGATTTTGTTGAAAAAAGACAAAGTTATGGACTTTTTAACATGACCGCCTACAGATTTTTTTAGCATTAAAAATGTTCAAACTAAAAATGATATTTAATTTTCAAAAACTGGTTACACGTTACTGCCGATGATGTCACAGTGACGTTGTGATAAACAATCATTTATAACGTTTATATATTATCACTAAATTATTGTTCCTTTTAAAGCAATCGCCGGCTGCCCACCGGATTCATCTTCCAGCAAGACGGCGCGTCAGCACACACAACGCGCAACACCGCACAGCGCACAGAACTGGCTGCGGGCCAGCGCTGTCCAGATATCATCACAAAAGGCCAATGGCCTCTAAATTCGCCGAATGTAAACCCAATAGACTATCACGTATGGGGTGCAATGTTGGAGGCTTACCGCAAGCTTAAAACAAAGCCGAAAACAAGCGCCGAACTCAAGAAAGCGTTTCAGGTTATTTGGGACAACCTGCCACAGGGACTGATCGACAAGGCTGTAAAAGATTTCTCAAATAAGGTGACTGGAGGCTGGTGTTGTAGCTCGGAGCTGGTGGTGAACACTTCAAACATTCGCAGTGACAGTGGAATTCTGGCATCTGATCATCGTTCAACGATGTTATTAAATTGGTGTTGTAGCCGGAACATTTTTGAATGCTGAAAAATCGGTAGGCGGTCATGTTAAAAAATCTGTAACTTCGTCGCTTTTCAACAGAATCAAATTTTACTTGGCAGTTGGATGTAGAAGGTTTTGGTAAAAAAATCTGTAAAATTTCAAATTAAAATTCCGAACAGTTGCTGAGAAAACAGCGAAAAACTTTAGGGGTCCATTTTTTTCTGCCGCACCCTGTAGGTTCGAGGAAACCTGCGCACGAGTGCATCAAAAGCGGTATCCCTTAAAAGTCGTTATTTTACCTCTGTTGCTCAGTCTAGCGTGAAAACGGTTGCAGACTGGCATGGGCATGCATGCTGCCTATCACAACAAACAACAATGACGAGAATTTTAGTCATATTAACATCGATGACCTTGAAAGAATGTTTTTTTCATTGTTTTAGCGATTTTCGGCTGCGGTGCACAATTCAAGAGTAAATTTCGACGATAACTAAGATAACTTGCGAACAAGAAGTGCTATAGCCTAGCTTTCGCACGTCTCCCGACCATTAGCTCAAATTTCTTGTACATGTTTGCCAAAATTGACGAATTTTGGCAAGCAAAAATATTTTGTTACATTACAGAGGTATGACGCATGGTAAAATCATTTCATTTGATTCTTTCATCGTTAACGTAATAAAGGTGTTGTACTTCATACCACATTTTTGCAAATCTAACGCAAACGGCGACAGAAACTTTCGTTATGCGAATGTACCATTGCGAGCGCAATAATTTATTATTTAGTTTATCTCGGATGCACAGTATTTGGTAAAACGGCTTGCGTGGGGCCTCGTACGGCGAACTTTGTTCGACGGTGCTGCCACCTCGGCAATTGGTTTGCGACGTCCAGCAATTTTTTGCACTAACGCTCTGTGGCAAATGATTGATTGATGGCATTCATGACTTGTAAATTTTGAGGCTCGTGACAGCAACAGTGCCGTCGCATTCAACTTGTCGCAGAGGCGGCGGCGAGAGGGGAGGGGAGGGGTTTAGACTTCCGAGGTTCGGGGTGTGACTCCGGTACGCAGTGCAACACTTTCTGCAGTGACAATACTAGTCCTGCTCTCGTAGAATTACGCGTATGAGTTTAAATTAAGGCTTTGCCGGGCCCTAGGCCAATCCCGTTCCTGTCCCTTTTCTTTTCTCCTTCCCTTCCCCTTCGCCCTTTTCTTCTCTTCTTTCCCTTCCTCCCCTTCTCTTTTTTCCCGCCATTCCTTGCTCTCCTTCCCCTGATCCTTTTCCCCTGTGTATAACAGGTTTTCCTGGGTTGTGTTTTGTGCACAGTGTTCACTGGACAAAAGCCTAAAAATTTTCTGAAAAAACTGCCCGATATTTTTTTGTCAGTCCTACTAACGACAGCAAATAAATTTACTTATTGACTATTTGCTTACAGGGCCTATCAAACGGTATAAATATTCACTTCCCAGGTGCGCTATATTGGTTTCGGTTTTGTTTTACCTGTGTTAGTGTAAGTGTTTTTTAACGTTTATTGAGTGCTGCAGAGGTAAAACAGATGCAGCTTCATTCGGTTACTAGTAACTTAGCGTACCGGTACTATAGTCTTAACAGTGACAACACTAGTCCTGCTCTCGTAGAATTACACGTATGAGTTTTAGCACTGATTATAGTGCTTGTGCACCTTATTGTGTATGTATTGGGCGACTTCACTTTTTGACTTAGACTTTCGCCGAGCCTTTTTGCTGAGCCAAAGCTAAAGCTAAACGCTAAAGCGAAACTTACCTTTTTCGCCACGTGGGTTTTTTCGACCTCAAAAATACCCACACATGTGATTCTCGGCACAGTTTGAGCAGCCATTACTGCTGAATTAGCTGCAATATTTGTCACCTGAATCAACTTTCCACAAGACTGGCATAGACACTGTAGGAATCTATTCAAACAGCTATAACTTGTGCATGTTTCTGGGTTTTATCCCATGCTGAAAATCGCAATTTTTAGGTCTCGGCATTCTGAAAGGCCAAGTTTGGTACCCAATATCATAATATTTTAATGACATATTCCATGTTTTTAGTCATCTAACACATCTGTACTATACGTTCTGTTAATCCTGTAAATTTCATGATCCTGGCTGCAGTGGTAGTGAAGTTATTGACTGTTAAAATTTGCTACATGTTAACAGATGCAAATTTCGGAGCTCAAAAATGACTAAAGTGGCCTCATTCAAACATCCATAATTCAAAAAGTACTTGGAATAATGAAGTAAAATTTTGTACAGTGCCTACAGGCATGTTTACAAGTATTCCATTAAATTTTCATGCAATTCGGAGATGGTCACCCGGATGACTATGGCTGATTTCAAATGGAATGACCCTTTGCACTAATTTTGCATGCCGAGGTTTAAGACACAGGGCCTGTTATTTGTGTAAAAGTTTTCCCCTACGACCTAACGCACAGTACATCCATTATAGATGACAGATGACAACTCGTGTACCATAAGCTCGCCCGTTAAGTAAGTATGGTTGGCTAAAATGATAACAAATCTAAAGTCTACTCATTCTGACATATTAGACAGTTATAGAGAACTCAAATACAGCCTAGCATTAATAGCAATTTGCCAACTTCAAATTTACAGCAGAATCAGTTAAAATGTTTGTTGCTGTTTAATTACATTGTTGGTCACTAATAATTGTAGGATGCTCGTGATGTCAAGATGCGTTTTGGTTTCAAAGTGTTCATGTCAGCCTGGTTATCAAAGAGACTGCGATCACTACTGAATACATATAGTTCGTTGGTGCTCCTTGGAATACTGTTAGCTTTAATTGTTTGCATGAATATCCTGATAGCTAGTCTACACTATCCATTCACACTGCTGACAGTCCATGATACCGTCAGCGCTGATGTCACATTATATCCAGTCTGTTCCAAGCAGGACAGCAATGCAACTCTAGTCAGATATGACATTCTGAAGCCACAAAAAAGACCAAACTTTGAGTGCATTAACACAAAGACCAGTCCACCAGTTACTGTATGCCTGTTTGACATCTGGCATGATGTGTACGTATCGAGAAGTCTTCAGTCAGCTGGAATTTGGGAGCCTTATCTTGTCAACGAGTTTACGGAGGCTGTCAGGCGTGGTGGCCCTGAAGCTGGGGTCTGTGTACTTTCTATATGTTTATACCAACTTTCAGATAGTTTTACATTCCTGGTGCTATCGGATGTTATAATTTTGGCAGAACTAATTACTAGAGCTGTCAAAGCGTTAATTTTTTTAATGCATTAATTAACGCATCATTAGTGCACCCAGGCCCATCGAGAAGGAGAGTAGCGGGGTAGGTTACTCCAGGCCCTATGACGTTTGGGGGCCCCGCCTGTACAATATAGATAGTTAGAAACACATTCAAACGTTTAATCAATAATAACTGCCGTCATAGCTAGCATAGAAATCTATTAACTTGTCATCAAAATAATTATTTATTTACAGTAGTGATAGAACGGCAACTACACAGTGGCGGCGCCAGCGGAGCAAAGGAGCCAGGTCATTTCCAGGTCAAAAAGTCCTCCATCCAGGTCAGGTCACCCGGAGTCCCGGACACTGCGAAGCATGCCTGACCCAGTGGCGTACGTAGCAAATTGAGGGGCCTCGTCTTCCTTCCTTTTCCCTTATTTTTCCTCTCCTCACTTCCTTTTCATTCCCCTCCTATTTTCTTTTTTTAATTTTCACTTTCCTTTCCTTTTTTTGCACCCTTTCCCTTTTTCACTTAGAAGTAGAACCCATAAAATCTAGCTAAGGTCTGAGGAGCGCTGTAGCTCCCTCAGTGCCGAAATCGAATTTGATGCATACACAAAGTTGAACTTTGAAGTTAAAAATACAACAGAAACATAGTTGCTGAGGTTCGAAAATCAAAATGCGTGATATCAGTCCTCTCTCTCCCCTTTCCCTGTCCCCTCTTTCCCTTTCCTTCAGTTTTTCCCTGTCCTTTTCCCTTCTCCCTCTCTGTTCTTTCTTGATCACGACTGCCGTACAAAATTATGTATAACAGAGAAAAAATAGAAATGTGTGAGATAAAACTTTGGCAGGAGGAAAACGTGGATGGACTCAAAATGCGCGAGACTTGTGCAAGATGCGTGACACTTGGCAGGGCTTCAGAAGTACCATTTAAAATGCAATCATATTATAGCAAATTTACAGCGTGACGTTATCAACAAGGAACACGCAACCGTTTAATGAAACTGTCGAAAATTGGAAACAATGTAGAAAGCAGAATGTTATCAAGCAAGTCAATAAACTACGCAATAAAACCCCGCAAGCAGTAGGCCATTACGTGGCTAAAAACTGTGTTGCTGCAGATTGTTTTACTGTCAAAATAAAGCAAATAAAACGATCAAATATCTGAGATATGGTAACATTTTAAAAAATTTTCTGTTTACATTATTAGTGAGGCAGGGCGGGAGCCAGGGAGTGGATCTTTCAGCCAGGTCATTTGACCTGGCTCGCCCTGGTGTAGTGCCGCCACTGCAACTACAGTGTAGTTACTTGAATTCATTCAATTGTGAAATAATCGTAGTTTAACGGAATATTGGAACTTTTGCTTCACGGAATATAGTAAATTAACATCAATTTACGTATGTGCGTTAATTATTTTAACGCGCGTTAATTTTTTTAACGCGTATTAACGTGTTAATTTGACAGCTGTACTAATTACAGACAATTAAGAGCTGTAACTCTGCAATAATGTATTTTCCCAGCAGATGACAAAGTAAGAATGAGAACAATTGCATTTTTTCTGTGGTACATATACATACATACATACATACATTCATAGAAACGGAGATCAGCGCCGACTTATGGGCCGTAAGGCTCGGGAAGGACTTTACGTTTTTTAACGTTACATATACATAGATAGTGTTACATGCTGAGCTTATGTGCCATTTAGACAAACTTGGTCAGGTACAGAAGTGTAGTGGTATTTAACTTATTTAGCTTTCTTAACATTTGATGTGTGTACTGCTGGTGAGTAAATTAAGCTGGTATTACTGTTTGATGAGCAGGTGTTAGACATTGGTGCAAACATTGGCTACTACGCTCTGTTGGCAGCTAAGATGGGACAACAGGTTGTTGCGGTGGAGCCCGTACTAGACAGCATTCGGCGACTTCATCATGCTGCATACATCGAGGACGTGACGGAACACATCACAGTCGTCTACAATGGAATTGCTGACGTGCGCACGAGAGCCACACTGAGGCAAAGTGGACATAATCAGGGTGACTCCAGGATTGAACTACGGGTATGTTCGGCATGTGTTTATCAGTGGCGCTGTGGCTGGGGAGAGGGGGGCAAAGGAGCAATTGTCCCCTCCTAAAGTTTAAACTGTCATAAAATTGACCGAAAATCCTCTTATCCAAAACATTTTCCCACAAAAATGCAAAATTTGAAGCTGAAAACCCCCCATTTTGGGGAATTTTGAGGCAAAATTTGAATTTCGAGCACCCATAGTCAACTATGCAAAATTCGCAGCTGTCTATAGCCCAAATTCCATTATGCCGACTTTCACTGAAACTTCCCCATGGGAAAGTGGTGGACACAAATCACGAAAGTCGCCGACACAAATTGATGAAAGTCACGGACACAAACCATCTCAACATGTTGAAAACCTGTTTATGTCGCTCTAATGGAATTTAGTCCGTTACAGTGCACAGGGAACGTTGGCGACAAAGTCTGGGACAAGTTCCCGACAAAGTCGCGGACACAAATCTTGATCTGTGTCCGCGACTTTGTCGGGAACTTCGCCTAGACTTAGTCGCAAAGTCGGCGTAATGGAATTTGGGCTTATCGGAAATTTTCAGCATCTCTCAGAAAATTTCAGCTTCCTGCCCCGCCTACTTTTTTGATTCATGACTGCTGGTGTATATCACAGTGCAACAATACAGCTCTATCTTCTAGCATAGTTGCTGTCATCTGTTGTTATGTAAGTGTATGGAAAACTGCTCAGTTTACATACAGTGTAAGGAAGGGTGACATCGTAGTTGTAGATATAAAAAGTGCACAAATCTCAACAATTTAAAAATTCAACATTCAAACTTTACCACTACACAGTCAGCAAAGTTATTCTGACTATAGTGATAATACTGTTGTCACGTAAGCTTTAAAATGTAGAAACCGTCCTTGTTTTTTTTATTATGGGTCTTGACACCATGAGAAAATCACAAGGTCACTATATAGACACAGATTGCTAATACAAATGATATATGTTTTGTCAGCAATGTTTCATAATAATGTTTGTGTTGCAGGTACAGGAGTGCACTGGGTCGTGTCCAGCTATCATTAGCACTATAGTCCTTGACGACCTTGTGGACGTTATATCTTTCCGTCAAGCTATTATGAAGATAGACATTCAGGGCTCTGAGCACTATGCATTCCGATGTGCTAGTAGACTGTTCAATGCCGTTCATTTCACGCATATATTCATGGAGTGGGAAATACTGCGAGACTTCTACGTAGACTCTAATCATACGTCACATGACAAACAACTCGTTGAACAGATGATATCATTCCTACTTACTCGTCATTTCCGACCTTATAAGCTAGTCTATGATGGTGCTGAGCCATTGGATCCAAAACTGTGGAGCTCATGGCCGATTAACATTGCCTGGCTACAGCTGGCAAATTATGATGAATTGTCTTATCTGACAAGGTCCCATCACAAAAAATGGCCAGCGTGATAATGCACACGGAAATGGTTAAATGCTGAAATAAGCTTGCTTGTTATCCAGAGTTCAGTACTTTCAAAAGAAAAGAATAACTAGCAGATGTGTTACAAATTCAATCATAAACAATATGTGCAGCATAATACAGTGTGACCAAACTCAAAACTGCGCTGAGGAAATTCTTAGTGCTGTCACCTGGCAAATACAACGTAGTCTCAGTCTCATGTACATCCAAAGTCCTAATATAAAAAATCCTGGGTGATTTGAAATCAGTGGCATCATCGGTTAAAAAGTTGGGGGCAATAAGTTGCATTTTCCAGCAGACAGCTACAAATCTCCGAAAAGCGATTATGGGCAACAAACTCCTGAAATCCTTACACATTGGGGGGGCTTTCCAGCCCCAATTATGCATTTTTTGGAAGACAAATTTTCTAACTAAGACAATATTTCCAACAAGCCCAAACTAAAACTTAGGGGGCAAACTACAACTTCGCAGGGCAATTACCCCGTGCCGTCACCATGACACCAGTGTTTGGAATCTGGACCACCACAAAAATCTCATCACTTCGTTCTTGGGTTATGCAAAACTCAACAAGGTGGCCACAAGTTAGGAGAAAAAATCCCTACCTTACCAGGCTTTTCCAGAGCCATAGACTTATTTTTCCATAGGTTAATGCAACAAAAAGTTATTGTAATAATGGTAATCTGGTATGTAACGGTAATGTAAGCTCCCCGGGAGTAGAGCCCAGGCTGCAAATGTACTTTGGAGCATCTTTGCACCCTGGAAACTGCATCTGGTGACACTATTTTGTTTGTTACAATTTTTCCCCAAGTATTCCAGGTACAAACCTAGGCCATCTGGCCCTCCAAAAATTTCATAACTACACAGTGTTTCAAAAAAACGATAAAAATTGTTTTTCTCATAACTTTGTTAAATTTTCACCAACTTTGATAATTTTTGGCACAAAGATAGCCAAGATGATAGAATTACGTAAGGTAGACTTATTTTCCACCTCAGCTAATTTATGTCAATGCACTACCATGTGAAGTACAAATGCGCCAAATTGTTATATTTCGTGGTGATTATTTGTGTCCGACTGCTCACCTTTGCATCATCATTTCGACAGAAGGCGCCACGTGATTTATTAATTTTGTGGTGTTAAATATTTTAAGGTGAAAATAGCAGACAACAAAATAGCTGACTGATGAGCTTAAAACATGTCTAATCGATGAGTGAATGCAGTTTGATCAGTCAACCTTTGATTCCGCTATCAGTCAGTGGCGTTGCATCTAAGCCATTGTGTCCGTGTATGCTGGGCACACTTTGGGCAAAAACTCTGATAATTTGCAAGCAAAATGTTATAAAAACTTGCAATTCTGCCAAATGATGTACATTTCACTTACTGTGTGCTTAATTAAGTCGTTACAATGTTAACTGGAGACAACAGCTCAGCGTTATGCAAAATTGGAGCATCTGTGTTTCACACAGTAGTGCATTGACATAAATTAGGTGAAATGGAAAATGAGTGCATCTTACATAATTCTATCATCTTGGCCATCTGCATGACAAAAATTATCAAAATCTGTGGAAATTTGAAATAGTCATGACAAAGACAATTTTGACTGGTTTTTTTTTTTGAAACATGGTGTAAGTTACTGTGTATACAAATGACACAACCTCCTCATCAGAGGTACTGTAACTGAAGACTGGTCAACAAAGTCAAAGGCCTTAAAAACTAAATAGTCAGTTGTGTCTTGCAACAGGAACTTGTGCAGTGCCGCCACCTGCAAAGTGTTGACAATGACGGAAGTCGATCTTGTGAAATGAACTATTATGACCACCGACATCACAGATCAGATGACTGCTGGCTAATTCTACTGCACATGCCAAAACATGACACTCACAATGCATACTGACATATGATTGGGATAAATAAGCAGCAAAAAATCATCTCTCTTAGCATGAAACTCACTCAATGCAACAATAATTATAATCAATAAAAACAGCATCAATTACATTGTACAGATGTTTTAGTGTTCTGCAACTACACAGATATTGTGCAGCAAAAGCAAATTATAGCATATTTTACACAACAAACATAAATTATGATCCAATGCATTGTCAAATAAAGTGAACTCTATAATAGATAAGTTTGTCTTGCAACTCACTTATTCTTAAGCAGATAATATATATCATCACAAGGTTGTCAAGTGAAGAAGGGTGAGACAGGATCTTCGATGACTGATTGCAAGTTTATTGCAATTTTAAAAATTAGTTTATTGCAATTTTAAATATTAGTCAATATTTGACGTAGCTGAAGCTTGCTTTTTAATGAGTCATTCATAGTTCATTACGCAAAATCCTTACTGTTTGTATAATTTTATGTAAGCCTAAATGCATGCGCATTTTTATTATTTTCACCTACTTTATGCTAATCCAGCTGTTGATTGCAACACATAATAACATGTTTTTATTCATTCATTAAACTGACAATCATAATCAGGCTGAAACCAGTCAGTGATGCCTACCTTGAGCGTCCCCTGAGCATCCATGGAGTCTTCATCATACGTTGGAGTTCCTGGCTCGGCCTTGATTGGCAGCATGCTACCATCGGCAGCAGACTTCACCTGTCACACATTACCAGGGTGACCACTTTCCAGAACACGTCAGAATCGCTGACTTTTCCAGTATGGAGGACAAAAATTCAACGATATACTATCCAACACTATGGTCCACATAGCTTCATGTTAATTAAAAACAGGCCAGGTAGCCGCTGAATTGTGGCTGTAGTTGCAGAATGACAAAGCCAGCGACGTGAGCAGAAACTTTTGAAAGAAAACGTGAAATAGAGACCATATAATGCAAATAGGCCTAATGTTAATAGTTTCATTAATCTTTTTTTCCACTTTCCCCCGACTGTTCCCCGACTTTTTCATTTTCCCTGACCACTTTTGAATTCCCTGACTTCCAGGTTTTCCAGGTGAGCGGTCACCCTAGGCAGCACAGCTGTAGCACACAGACCACACACAGCATTGGTGAGGAAGACCAGCAAAGGAATAGATATGGACTGTGTTGACAAACACCTTAGAAGAATTGCTGCATTATCCAAGTTTGGGAAAACATCACAAAGGCAAAGAACAATACTGAGTGACATTGCAGAGGGCTGAGCACAGCAGAGGGAGTTGGTAGCACTGGCATCTATGTCTGACAACAGCACAAGCCTGGAAGCTTCTAGCAGATCACCTGAGGTTGACAAAATTGTTGTGCAATATATTATGTCAAGTCAGATGCGAAACATTTACCTCTACATACGACTACCAAAAGCATCACTATTTAATTAATAATTAGACTGCTGCATGAAACACAAATACTGCTACTGAACTGAACCAGTGGATCTCACCTGTTCATGCTTCTGTTTCAGTATTTCTTGCTGTATACAACAACAAAACACACAACAGCAACATTTACTTGCCGAGCAAATTCGTGCCACATACGTCAACTTTTTGCTACAAATATAATAACAACATTATCTGTACAAGTCAAAATGCATGTGAAAAGTAGTGCGGTGGCCAAACCCAAACATATTAGCACGTGCTGTTACACCTGAGTGAAAAGGGGCAATGACTAAGTTGTGGTTACTATGCATAACTGGCTAGCAGTAACTGTAGCGCTAGCATGAGATATTTTGCATGGGAATATGAACAAAAATAACAAGTAATCTAGGAAATCTCGAAACTTAATATATTTTACACTGGTATAAACAAAAGAGTTTTGGACATCAGCCTCACGAGTATGTAGTGTAATGCAGAATTAATAAATATACCAAAAAACTTCTGCCAGAATCTTACAGCATCCAAATGTACACAGAAGGTCCAGAGCTAGAACCTGATAAAGCTTCTCCTGCTGCGTAAGTCGTTCCTCTTCGACTCGCCGAGCTTTTTCAACAGCAATCTGCTCGTTAGCGTCCTTTTCCAGCACCGACATGATTGCTTTTGGAATACGTGCTCGCTGCAACAGACACTAACATACTTACGAAATGCAACTATTAGTGGCTGCAATGATATGGCACAATGCAATACGCACTATAACAGACAGGCATCCAATAATGAAGATAAAGAGAAAAATCAAAAACTTTTTTTAACTTCCTCAAAATGGAGTTATTCAGAATTAGCAGCACTGCTAAGTCTAAGCTAATATAAACTTGCAGCTGCAAAAACATTTGACATAAGCACAAGTAACCAAGGTATGGAAAGCATAGACTTGTCCACACACACTTATCTGCTGTTGCTTACTGTCATAAAAAGCAATCAAGCTTTTTGAAGAAAAAGACTACATGTTATCTTATAATCTTGTAGTCAATACAATACGTGCAAAGTACAAAATGTATTAAGACACAAAAACATTTCATAATATTAATGCCAATTTATACATGTTGCCAAAAAGCAAAAGTCACTAGGTGCCGCAGAATCAATCAAATAAAGTGTTTTTAGTTGCATTTTCAACTGTTCACAATGCCGTTTCCTCCCTTATTAAGACAATATATAAGACCAAATCATAAAAGAACAAAACTTTTAGTTCTGGTATTAGAAGCTAAACTGACACAAGAACCTGGTGAGGTGTAAGCGTTTTTATGTGATTCAGAAGAGGTTCTCGTAGTTCAGGACAGAGGCCAAAGGCATCACGCAGCTGCACAGCAGGCAGCTGCAGCAGAACCAGGAACGACTGCGGCTTTGTACGCTGGCAACATTTGACAAACCCTTCCCACACCTTACGATTCTTCCACACCTGTAAACATGTAAACATTACGAGCATAAACAAGTTTACTAATGCTTCATTCGGTAAGTTGCTACTCACTACTTACCACGAGCCACACCACTGAGTCAGTCGACATAAACGCATTCTTCTACAACTGCTGCTCGAGGCCAGCACACGACAGCTACAGCACAAATCTTCTGAAACCAATATGATGCAATGATGCTATGATGCAATTACCGACAAACAGAAGAATGAAAAATGACTTCTACAGTGACGAAGATCTGTTGCACGGAAGCCTGCATGAGATGAATCACCAATGGGTTCATACCGGTTAAACCAAATTCACCTGACATACAAATGCATCAGCTGGGTGGCTAGCTCTCAAGCTCTGTTAACAGTCAGTGTTTGCAATCAACTAGGTCATGATGCTAACAGTTCCGACAACAGGGTCTAGCAATATTGCGATTTTGACTCTTCCCTAGAAGCAACCATTAAATTAGTCACTACACTTAACCAATGTCAAGATAGCCTGGTCAGATTAGTTTGGGTAGCCGGGTATATCCTGTTTCCATAAATTGCAACAGTTTACAAATTTCATTACTACATGTTGTAGCCAACATTAGCAGATATGCAGACTGCAGAGATTACAGATAGAGCGGCTACTGACACCAGCAAGTGCAGCATGCAACAACAGTGAGCCCAAGTTTGCCGAACAACATTGAAACGTATGCCACACATATCAATGAAACGATAAAAGACTCGCCTGTTTGCTGATAAGCCGCTGCATTATGTTCATGACAAATCCGATGAGTTTCGGGTACATGGCCAGCGACTGGATCACGGTTCTCATCAGCAAAGTAGGCAGAGGGCTCATGTCCATCAACTGCTGCATTACCACCGCCAGCACTTCCTGCGTGTAGATTGACTTCTCAGCAAAACACAGACTGCATGCTGGACATGCAACGAACAAATGACCACATCAGCCAAGTGACGACGTGGCATACAGCTGTCCAACAAGCTATATAAATAGTGATTTGTGGCAAGAACCAGGTACCCAGACCCAGTTACAAAACTTATTACCCAATTCCAAATCCGGATAATTGATACCAATTTTGGACTAAATACTAACAAAAAAAATGGAAATCGCACTACTTGTGACCTTTGTGGCAAAGTTCTGTATTGAAATGGAGGTTCAGCTTCAGCCCTTTCACTGATGGATATACACACATTTGATATCGTAAACACATTATTGATGTTTTATATGAAAAACATAGCTGTGTGAAAAAATCATTGACTAGGGGTATGCATGTGTCATTGAAGTCTCTTTTCCTCAGCTGGCCTACTCAAAAGTTGAAACCAAGTTGAGGTACCTGAGTAATTGCAACCGGGAACCCAGTTCCTAAAAATGAGTAATGCTGCAAATCACTACACTGTGTCTCAAAAAAAACTGGAACCCTGCTACCTTTTGCAATAACTCCAACAGTCCTGGTTCAATAGCAATAGATTTTGACAAAAAGAATCGTTAGAGAATCAGCACTTAATAGCATGTGTTACTTTGCGAGAAATTTTAAGAACAGAGTACCAACTGAGGTTTTCCTGTGGCACCAACAGTAGAGGCAACTGCACTGCAGTACTCCAACGAACCAACAACATCAGTTACGAAATCATTAAATGTTATAACGCCAACGTTTGAAGTTGAACGAAC
>Ga0056128_1005390_pt1 | contig 16107 bp, 16 predicted proteins | sample WorMetLIZISLAND2_FD_71113 | JGI IMG/M metagenome (GOLD analysis project Ga0056128, IMG submission 71113) | Marine gutless worms symbiont microbial communities from Max Planck institute for Marine Microbiology, Germany - Olavius geniculatus... ... | reverse complement strand
ACACACAGTCAGTGTGATGCGGGCAATATCGCCTTTTGTAATTTTTGCTGTTTTCGATGTGCAAGTCCTTAAATGTTGCCGTTAACAAGTGTATAAACTAATGTTTTGTACATTTATTAGATGGTAATCGTCTATAATGATTGTTCACTTTGTCATTTTGTTGTGCAAATAATATATTAAGCTGATTTCAGTTACAGACTCTTGTAATCTCCTTGACTGGTGTACTACCGCGACATCATTATTTTATCGATATTTTGGACTTTCAGTACATACTGGGCTTTTTTATGTATCACTGGATTCTTTTTCAGTTTTTTGAGCTCATTGCTTTTTTTTTATCTTTTTTCTCAACTCACTGGTTTCTAGTAGTAGGCAAACTAATACTCATCATTTTGTTGCAATTGTGTGAAGAATTTTTCTTATCACGCAATTTAGTTCTGTGCGAATATAATTCATTGGCCATAACGAAGCTAAGAATGAGATTGTGTTATTAAGTCAGCTGTTTTTGTTAGTTGGACTGCTTAAAAGTTAAACACTATGAACGGATTTGATGAAATTCTGTGGAGGGTGGGAAGAATTGGTTAAATTTTGGCAATGATCCGGATTCTTTTGTGGATTCTGGATTACATCTAGTATATTCTTTACCATTAGAAATTAGCGTGCTGCTCTACTCATAAGTCCTTGGTATATCCCAGGTGGCAGCACCGTTTTCAGTGGAGGTTTGAGATCTCTGATCGCTTCTAGTTTACTTTGTATTTTGTATTAAGTTTTAAACCGATTCGTGTTCAGATTTCATCTGGTGTCAGGAGGAACATAGGAACGCTGGGGCGTGGTCGTTTGTTGCGCCGAGATTTCAAAATGTCATCGGCGTTAAGGTAATTCTGTTCTCCTGGTATTATACTTCCAATTAACGCACTAATTTTTATGTTTATTCAATTTTTGTAAGTTCATTTTGCCACCCATTTACTGCGGTGCTTGAATGGGTAGTCGTCTGTTCTATGAAAAAATTCTGCTTTCAAGCATTTTCAAGGGTTTGTGGTAACAGTGATCAGAAAAATTTTTGTGTAGGCTATATATGCCCAAAAACTGGCGAGTATGCGAACTGTCGACCTATTTTGTGGTCAAAGTGATTTTCTGAGCTGACTCATGTGCAACCCAGTATGAATATGTTTGTAAACGGCCAAACAACGACTTCAGCATTTTACAAGGTAGTGTAGCGACAGTATTAAAGTGAGGTGGGCTAAACTGCAGTCATTTACATCAAGTTTCTTTTTAATGTTGTGTGCCAAAAATATCAAAATCGGCCACTGTTTCACGGAGTTATTCAAAAAACAAAAGTGGCATGTTTTTTAGACACAGTGTAGGCTATTTAGTGTTATTGCTTGTCATGTCGACGTCTATAGCTACGATACGTTGGTCGGCCAGTGTCTGCACTGCCGGCGACTGGCATTGGCGACGTGCATCAGCAAGAGTCCAACGACATCATCGACGCTTTGTTCCATGCAAAATAGTCTAATCCATCCACACACATTATGGCGACAACTTCTTTACTTTTCTTGCAACAGTTTCTGATTGTAAGACATTTTCTTTCTCATCTATTGTTGTGTGGTTGATATGGGCCAATTTTAGTCTAGTTAAACTGTAGTAATTGTCCGACTTATGTGGGGCTATGGTTACATGTAAAATACGATTATTTTTTAATATGCACGTTATTCAGAAATGTTACGAAAATGATACATATATGATACTTTACTTATTTTTATATATATTTTAGATATGGTTGTTTTGCATAACGCTGTTTCCGGACAGGGCTAGTCACAGAAGTTGCGGGCGGTTGGCAGCTACTATAAAAATTTTCTTGTTGTATTGTAACGGGTTTTTATCTGATTCAAGCGGTGCGGTCTCGTGCAGTTTTTCCGCCAACACGGCGCCCCTCGAGCCAGTTAAAAGATATGCCCGGTATTTTATAGTATGTTATCAAAAAGCTTCCGTTCAATTCAGCTTCAGTTCAAATTATACACACAGGGCCGACTGCAGACATGTTTGAGGTGTTCAGCCGAACAGGGCCGCCGATTTTAGGGGAAGGGGCGGCATTTTGCACTCTAAAACTTTCGTACAAATTAACTTGCCAATCTGAACGACGGTAATGTGTAGATTGTGGCGCTGATACATTAATGACGTTGAGTGGAACTGAGTTTGTTGCACTATTGCCACTCGTTGCGCTGTTGACCAAAAAAGCCAAAAAAATGCTGTAACCACATGCGTTTTGTAAGCAGTGCAGCAAAATGCGACTGGAGAGCTTACGGTACTCCCCGGATCTCTTAGCTGCAGTGACAGATCCAATGGGGGTGTACGTGCGGCCGCTCTCTTCCATTGTGACCATATGCGCAAGTGAACACTGCATGATCTGGCAAATCGTTGATTAATAAATTCGCTTATCAAGGAAATTATTGAAATTGTTGCCACCAGATATTATATTTTAAGGCTAAAATGCATCAAATTTGATTTCGGCTGAAGCTGCGCCCCAGACCCCGCTGGAGAAGCTCACAGCGCACCCCCAGTTTTCCTGCCTGGATTTTTGGGGGACCTATTTCTGAGAAAAACAAGGAAAAGGGTATAGGAAAAGGAGGGGAGTTGAGGAGGTAAATGAGAGGTTAAAAAAGAAGAGGTAGAGGAAAAGCATATTCGCCCCTTTAGCTGAAATCTAGGTCCACCACTGCATACTTATAGGTCTGTGACAGATTTTTGCAGTTTTATGATTATCAGATATTCTACGTGTCACTAGAATGAGTATAACCTATTGATGTATCGAGTGCAATTCTGCATAGAAACTCAGAGCTGAATAGGCTTATGTAATATTAAAAAATAGGCTTAAGTCAATTGCAGCTGAGATCCAGTGATTGTTCATTGTTTCGGTTTTTAGAAATGTGCATTTTTCTGTTTTGACTGTATATTTCTGTACTATTTTGTAATAAATATACATGCATGCACTTTGTTTTCTTTTTTGACGTGCAACAGTTATTCTGTAGGCGTCTTTGGCACGGTTGTCGTCTGTCGTCATCTGTAACCGATGTATTGTGGCTATATGGTGCGAGATAGAGGCCTATAATATAAGTCTAATCCATGCAGCAATGCGGTGGAACAACAGCTTTCTCAAACCACTGCAGCTATCAGCTCAGCTCTCTGGATTCTCTAATCTGCACATGCTGCACAGCATCTTCTGCTGTCTGCCCGTATCCAGCGTTTCAGCAGAACAGAAAATTGTGAAGAATCGTTTAAGAACATCCAAGTCGGATGACATTTTGGCATCATTGCTTGTGCTTGCAGCTGGGCAAGACTTGATGATCCAGCTGTCAAGTGATGACATTATTGCACATATAGTTAAGTCGCAGCCATCGCTGAAGTCACATTTGCAGTTCTAGTCTTGTAGTCTGTCGTAAGTTGGACATTGTGAAGTTTATTTGTTTAATAACATCTACATCAGACGACACTCAGTAAGTCGAGAGTAGAATGGAAAAATGTCATATCTGCAGTTACGTATGGTAGGCCTAATGGCAAAACATGCTAACTATAAACTACAACGTTCTTCAGAATGTCACTGAAATATTTTTTTTCATTAAAATACAAAATATAGCAAGCAAATTGAGAACAGTATGATACTGTTTCATAAACACAGCCTTGAAATCTGGCGCCGGCCCCTTTTGAGTCGGCGCCTGGAAGCAGTGCATCCGTTTGCTTCCCATAGTTACTCCATTGGTTTCCGACCGGCCAGAGCAAAAATATGGGTTGAGCGAATGCCGGTATAAAATAGTAGCTCGTTCCTATTGACGAAGTCATCTGATACTTCTTCACAAAGAATCAACTGACTATGAATCAAAGTGAATACTTCAAAGTTCAAACAGCAACAAATATAAATGTTCAAAGATATTCAACAACAATAAAATTAAGAAACAACTATATATGTACACTGCCATAATTAAAGCACACTCAAAATGTATGCTTACAATTATAGGCAAATTAGACATGTACATGAAATCTGTGTTAAACCTTGGATACGTGAAAAAACAAAACATTTTGAAAATTGCAGTGAGCATTGAATTATGTGAAAAATTACAAGTAAATCAATGCAAGTTGCTTTCTTTAGGTACACAGCAATAGAAAAAAAAACAAAAGCGAAAGCCGGAACGCGAGGTTCTCATATCATTCCAGTTTGTTGCATTTCTGTGGCTCTGTATGCACTTATAGTTTGTTATTCTTTATCCGTATAAAAAATTTTTAAATACTGAGCAAGTAATTCAGTCGTTAGATAAACTGCAAGTACCACATAATAACCACGAGTAAAAAGCAACACGTTTCATGTGTGATGGAATATTTTCTATTGACTAGAAATTTCATCGACTGAGAGACTCATCAGCCATGCCAGACAATCACAGTAGAAAAAAATAATTATGTTACCCCGGTGCCAACATATTATGCGGCCATCCACCTACAGCTGCACAAGCCCAACCCTAGCCTGAAAATTGGCACACTAGTTACCCCAGCCCTGAGGAAGAAATGTTCACTCCAATTTTCTTTTTTTTCAGCATGTTTTTTAACTTTTAAATTAGGAACCTGTAGATTATTTGCGGAAAGGACTGGACAAGCATGACCCATAATGTGACGTGGTGTACGATGGCCCCACAATATTTCAACTAAAATTTCTCACACAGGTTTCTTCCCTGTTCGATGTTGCTGTCTCTATAGATAATTGCTCAACATGACAGTTCTTTGAGTCTAGCTCTATATATTGTTGTTTTTTTGTTTGTTTTTTTGTCTACCAATGTTTGCTTGGTGAAATCAAGATTATCATAAACAGCAGCATCATGGGTTAAAAAAAGTAGGCGGGGCAAGTAACTGCAATTTTGCGACAAACACTTTGAATTTTCCACAAAATTCTGACAGACAGCCGCAAATTTCCAATGAAGGAGATTATGGGTGCGCAGAATTTTAATTTTCTTCTAAATTTCCTCAAAACGGGGTGCTTTAGCTCCAATTTATCCATTTCGGACAAAAATTTTGTGACACGATGAAGGTTTCTGACAATTTTTTGACAGCTCCAAATTTACGGGGGAGCTGTCTCCCTGCCAGGACTCCATTATGGGTAAAGTAAGAAAGTTTTCCCAGATCAAATATTTCCGGCGGAATTTCTGCGAGGAGGTGGGGTGGGTGCGAAGCTTGTTCTGGTGGCTGACTGTAGCGTTGGATCGTTGTTTGAGCATTCCAGGCTGTTCCAAACGGTAAGCGCTGCTGACGGCCTGTGTGGTCCCATGTCATCAGTGTTGTGTGCTGGGGGTCCGTCGTTGTTGAGTGCTGGTGGGCGGCGTGTGTCGCACGGTGACGTGGTGGGCCTGGGTGAACGCCGGTGACGTCGTGAGGTCACGTGACTCCCCAGGGTCACGTGACCCGCCGGGCCGGTGCCAGTTCGGTCAATGCTCGGTAAGAATGGGCGGAGCGGGAATGAGTTGGGTGAACTCTTGGGCCGTAGCAGATGTGGCGCTGAAACACTGTGTGATGATGATGCGTTTAAGTTGCTCAGAGACATAGGAGATAACTCGTTGTCTAACAGCGGTTCACTTGCATCGATTGGTGCTGACACTGTTAAGCTGCCTACTGTACACAAATACACAGTGGCACACACAAAAAATGCGGAATGTGCAAGCTTTACGTAAATCGCATTGTTTCGAAAAACAACTCAATCGCTGCAGGTAAATAACACCTAGCTTGCACCTAGTACAATTTTCGGCTGTGGTCGTGCGTCATAAAGCAAATGACGGTGTAGCCTATGCGATCGAGCATGGTTTAGGTACAACATCACACTGTCTCGAACTTCTCATGAATCTGTTAACAGTTTCTTACTAGTGCAATTTTAAAATAACTTTGCTAATAGCTTCAGATTTGTGCTTATATAAAAATAGCAGACAAACTTACTAGTGCATTTTGGAACAGACTAGGTTTAGTGGTCAAAAGGTCATAGCAAACCTCGTGCAGCGTGCTGTGGTGGTTGTTGTTGCTGCTGCTGCTGCTGCTGTTGTTTGTCTTCATCAGTTACAGCAGCTGAGCCACTCCGAGCGTCAGCCAGCAGCTGACGTAAAGTAGCTTCATCCAGCCGTGGAACATTCTCATAGCTACAACTACAACAATGACTACTACAACAACTACTGGTGGCTTGATAGAGCTATGATAAAAAGAGGCTCCCAACTGGGTCGCTATCAAGTATTCACTACCTGGATGAGTGATTGTCTTCGACCAGGCAGATCACCCACTATATAACCAACCACCAGAATCAACTCAGCCTTGCATCCCTAAGAAATAGGTAAATTGAGTACCAGCATGCCTGGCAAATCGCTGCCACATACAGCTCTATTATATAGCCATAATTAATAGTAACTGATACAACAACTACAACTACAACTACAGGAAGAAGAATTTCTATTAATACATATTACTGGTACTAATACAGTAGATTTTTTTGTGTAAATGAACGACTTCTACGATTCTTTGGAGTTAAGCAAACCAACTTCTCCTGCAAAGTAACTTCTTTGCTGCCTTCAAATTTCTAACAGTGTTGGATTTTTCAAAATCATGATCAACTCTTTACTGTACTAATTGGACAGCACTAGTTGATGCTTGAAAAATGACGAATAAAATCTGCAAAAATAAAATGTGGCTCTCACTTGACTGCTGCTTGTGCCGAAGTTGCAGACAAGGACTCGATACAACTCCGAAGCAGTTCACCCATCTGTTGCTCCGATAGTTTTACATCTTCGCCCTGCATAATACAATACATAACAAGCTGACGCACTACAACTATAAGGTAATCATAGGTTCGGGGGAAGTATAGTCGAGCAATAGCAGAATGCCAGATGCCTCAAGTTCGAATCCCAGGAAGTTGGTGATGAAATTTCTAAATAACAAGACAATGTTCAAACGAACACGGAGTCTCTCCAATGCATTTCGATAGCTTACAGCATAACGTCCATATAAATAATATGATTGCGCTGTGTAGACTAGTGGTAAAAATTTTTAAAAAGTTTGATTTCAAATTGTACAGCAGCAATGTTATCGTCAACTTTCTACAGGGTTGGCCAAAAAAAACCGGACCTGTTTGAGCGTTGATAACCCAGCTATGGTTACCCACAGAAAGGCGTGTTATATGTCAAAAGTTTTAGAATATTGTAGACAAAAAAGGCCGAACTTGCATAGCAAATCATTTAAATATTTTTTGCCTAATTTGCACAAATCCCTGAAATTAGGCATTTGCCTGCACTCCCATGCGCCCAAGTTCACTGAACTCAAAAACTCACTGCCCAAAAGTCTAGATTTTAATTCTGTGAATTATTCAATGTGGGGGCATTGCAACAGACAGCATGGTCACAAAATTTCGGTAACTGGTTAGCTAAAACGTGTGCTAATCAAATGCTGGGCTCAGCTGATCCTGAACACATTGACTCCAGCGATTGATCAGTTGCCTAAAAGGACTGATGACGGTCTTGAATGCAAAAGCTGGGCAACTGCCTATGTCAAATTTCATTTAAACTCAACGTATCTGTTAATGATTGTTGATATTTCATTGAATGACAATCAACTTAAATTCATGTGTTACTGCCATTTGAGCATGATTTTAGGGGTGGAACAGATTTGTGTAAATAAGGCAAAGAATATTTAAATGCTGAGACATGCAAGTTGTACACTTCTTCTGTACACAATTTCAAAACTTTTGGCGTATTACGCGCCTTTCCATCAATAAACATCGCTAGGTTATAAAAGCTCAAATATCCATGTTAAATCCATGTGTTACAGTCAAATTTGACAGAATTTCGGGGATGACGAATATTTATGCAAATTAGGCAAAGAATATTTAAATGCTTCACTATGCAAATACGTCGTTTATTCTCTACAGCATTCTGAAACTTTTGACGTATCACACGTCTTTCTACCATTAACCATCGCTGAGTTATCAACGCTCAAACAGGTCCAGTTTTTTTGGCCCACCCTGTATAGGTGGTCCATTGTGACCATGTTTCTATTGGGCACCGTTATGGAGATATGGCACCTCAAAGATATTGGGGGACAACTTTGACCGTTTGGAGTTACGTGACGTCATCAGTCACCTGACCATTTGACTTGCAGTGGGCCACTTCCTATAGGTGGTTCATTGTGACCATGCGTCTGCCTTGCACCATTATGGAGATATGATGCACGAACGCTCAGGTGATTTTTTACTCTGTCCAATGCTGTGCATTGCATTGGACAGACAAAAAATGCTCTTCAGGTTTGCTCTTTTGTAATCATCAGTATATTGCTTGCTTGTGTAAGATATAACCACCAAGAAAGTAGTTGATACCTATCAGTGAGTGAGGGTGATAGCAGCAAAAAAAAGTTCTGCAGTAACAATTAACAAAAGTCAAGCTTCTGAAGATGCAGAATAACTGCAACAAAAAAAATTACTAGTCACATAGACTGAAAAAGCAGTCGCATCAGTGAGGACAATGGCAGCATTCGTAGTAAAAGCCGAATGCCCATACTACTGCATTACCCTGATTCGCTGTAAAGGTCTTCCACAACTAGTCGTATGACAAGTCAAGTTGTTGTGAAATCGTTGTACAGTTTGTTGTGCAATACGCTTTCTCCAATCTCCAGTGAAGGTCGTCGTCAGCTACTTGCTGCCAACTCAAAAATGTGGCAACTGGAAGACATTTGTTCTGCACAGCTCCGGGCCTGAAAACTATGGAACAGCCTCCAAGTTCATTTGGGACAAAACTGACATTATCTTTGAACACCTTAAACGGCTGATATAGGACATTTTACACAGCAAGAATGTGGCACATCATGACTTAACAATACTGTGTCATTTCAGTTTTCTTACCTACAGAAATCTACAACAGATCGAATTGGCATAAGCATAGTTTGAAAATATGACTATTGAGTTGACTAAGTAAGCTACAGGTCTTGGTAATACCTCAGCAACGTCAGTGGATGCTAGTCGTGCTAAATTATCCTCAATCTCCCTGAGCCTGGTCTTCTGCTGACGATCTAGTCGAGTCTCTCTCAAAACCCTCTCACCGTCCATTGCGACGTCGTCCATGACATTGCAGTCGACATCGCATGGTGAACTGTGATGGTGCGGCGACGTGATATCAGCGTGAAACGACGACACAGGCGGTGACTGAACAATAGAGACGACAAATAGACAATGCGCAACAACGAACACCGCACACACCACACGACATGACATGCATGTTAGACAAACCACACAAACTCGACAGAAATCAGCAATAACCAAGAACCAACAAAAAGTCCATATGTGCATCCAGTGATTCAAATGCAATACTGGAACATATGCCACTTTATCAAAGTTATTGATTGTGCTGCTTTTATATCTCATGCTTTTCGGAGTTGTATGGCATGACATTACTCAGATGTCAAGCAACATGAAGCTAAGTGCAATGCTGCAATATCAAAATTGAAATTAAAATGTCAAAAACAATAAGGAAAATATGTTTCCTCACACTCTATCATGCTGAGTCTTTAAGCTGCCATTTTATGCAAACGAGATGCGAAAAAAAATTCAATAGATGCAGTAAAACAATAACTTGGCAAATTAAAATATAACTTATCTGCTGCAAATGGCACCATACACTAAAATAATTCTTTACAGTAGCTAAACAAATATTAATCTCTGTTTACACAGCTCTGAGGCAGACACCAGTTTACACTGCGAGACCATGGATACAGAGCTAGTGCATCGTACGGTGTGCCAGTTTACACCCTCAGCTTTCACCGGTACTCAATGCACTAACCCACGGAGGGATGGCCAGGCTGAGTTGAGATGGGTGCCTGGTTTATTCTGCTTGTGCCAAACTGCAGTTTCAAATTCAGTACTTGCAGCAAAATCACTACTGGTGATTCAAACACACGAGAATAAAAATTTAAAAATGGTAAAAATAGCAAATGCAGTGAGAAGTAAAAAAAGCACAGCACACACACACGCACATCACGGAAGCACAAGCAATGACAGTAATAATGTGACCTCGTCCTGTAAATTATGACCAAAAGTTCATCTGTGTCCCAAAATGCTCCTGCAGTCAGTGGCATCGTAGAAAATGATCGGAGAAAATTGCTGCTTTAAGTATCAAATACTGAGCTGACGGAAAATTGTCGGAAAATCAATTTCTCTGAAAATTTTTGCTGGAAAACTTTCGTCCACAAAAGCAAAATTTCTGGTAAGAAAACTCCCATTTTTGGGAAATTTAAGGGCAAAGTTGAAATATATAAGCAAAGTTACAATTTTGAGCACGAATAACCTCAATTGTTAAAAATTTGCAATACAATACAATACAATATTCATTTAATTCAAGCGTAGACAGACCGCTACGTAGGTTACAATAAATTAGGCTACGCTAGTATTAACAGTGCAGCTGTGTGTCAAAATTCTGTTGGACATTTGCAGTGTCTGTCATAACTCCGCACTGCCACTAAATGCAGTATTGACAAAAATTTAATGAAAATCTTTTCAAAGCTACCATCTCAAATCTCGATATCTAATTGCAGGTGTTTAATTCGGAAATGGTAAAACCATTTTACCAGGCTAGGGATTAGATAATGACAGATAAACCAACAACACATCTCTCACCTGGCAGGTAACTATCACAATGGTATGCAGTCATGAATGTCTTACCTGTGAGCAGGTGCTAGTGTCATCATTGGTTGGCGTGATGCTGGTAATCAGTTGAAAGTCACTGGCAGGTAGCAGTGCTTTGAGCTGCTTGTCAATCTCCTCCAGTCTCCTCTGTTCGTCGTCCGCTGGCCAGAACCCCTCGCAGTTACGAGTCAACATCGACACCTGACGATCGCTGTCACCACTCTGATCACAATACACCCATCTCACAGCTACGGAACGTCACCTGCCATACGAGATCACACAGTGTTACCTGCCACCCAATATGGGTGAATGCACCCTGCCTTAACTCAGCCAACCAGGTTAGTACTCAATTTACCTACCTACCCGAGAGGGATAGAAGACTGAGTTGTCCTTGGTGATGGTTATATACTGAGATGTAGCTGTTTGCAGAGTCACCTATCCAACACTTGACAGCAACTTGACTCATGACCTTCTGATCACAAGTCCAGCATCCAAACCGTTATGTTGTCAGCTGTCAAAAAAGTGTGAAACAAAAAAAGACAAAAATCCGTCTGACCGCTCCTCTCAGCAAAACTAACTTGTATAGTGCAACTATTCTAATAGCTGCATTACAGAACTAGTCCATTTCTTTCCACACACATTCACCGTATTCGGTAGACAAAAAATAAACAAAGAATAAACAATGATAATAATAAAACTTAACTAGAACTTAACTAAGACTTAGCTAAAATGTAATATAATGTCCATAGTCAGAACTCAATTGATGCAGCAAGACAGCAGAGATGACATAAAAAGTTATTGCACTGGCTGAACCGTGACAAAAAATTTCTTTTACGTCTAGAAACTGCATCAGCTACAGGTAAGCACTTGAACATATCCATACATTCAGCAATAACGTCATCAGACCTAGTCTGGAATATTTTGCTGAAACAACTCTTAATTACATACTGCAAAGACTTAGGCAAAGACTTTCCTACACAAACTTCTACCTTGAAAGAAAAAAAGCACAGAGAACCAACATTGGTGTAAACATTTCTTAGGGCAGTAATAACCACTGTGCCAATTTTCACGTCAAAAGCCAAGGTAATAAAAAGTCAAATATCTGCAGAAAATGATGCACATCTCGCGTAAATACTTACTTGATATGGTTTACAGCACACTAGACAGGTGTAGTGCAGTGGGCAGTTACACTGGTGTGTGGTGGGCACTAGGCAGATGGCTGCATACATGTTATGGCATGGCAACATCTTAGCTACAGCATAATCTCACAAATGTATTTGTTGCTTATGTTGTTGTTGTAGCCCACCCTCCATCTCTTCAGGGAACAGGCTCAGCAACCTCCTTGGATCCCTGCCAGAGGTCCACGAGGGTCAGGTTAGTATGATTCGTCAGGAAATGGAAATGCACTGGAAATGTACAAGCCCTCCGAGGAAGCTCGGTTTTAAATGCGTCAATTGCTGATGCTGCAGCATTCAAGATATTGCTTACAGTTGACGTCAGCTGCAACATTCACGAACGCTACATAAGCTGACCTCATTTGCTGTCGAGTTCTCTTCGGGAATCTCTGGCAGAGTGTCGAGATCAGCTAGCAGCTCTTCAACACGTTTCTTCTCATCATCAGTCATTGCGATCACCGACTGAGCATCTCCAGCCAGCTGCAAACAAATCAACACATTTATTCATCAAAAAAGATTTCAAAAAGATATCCAATCACAAATGCCTCAAATAAAATATCACCATCACCACTATAACCACTCACAATTTTTATACAAGCAACATCAAGTCACAAAAAACCAGACATCAGCTACACTTACTCCAACAATCCTGATTCAATATTAACAAATTCTGGTATAGAAAATCATTATACTCTCGGTAAATTACTCTATGCATCTCCCGCTTGGTGGGGCTTTGCCAATGCTAGCGAGAAGAATAGATTAGAGGCTTTCTTGAGACAAGCTGGCAAATCAGGCTACTATACCGATGATTCTTTGCCCACTGTTGCTGCACTCTGTGAACAGGTCGATGAACAAATGTTCCGCTCTATCAAGTACATATCTACTCATCCTCTTCGACCACTCTTACGGTAGTACACCATATTGCACACGACCACGACCGCATAACTACAAACTTTCCTCTAAAATAAATAATCCTGATGAGTGCAATTTTATGTACCATGTATTGTACAAAGACTGTTTTTAGTTTTTTAGCATGTCAGTATGTTTTGCATTGTGTCTACAGCGGTGTGTCTGTTGATTGCTTTAATAAAGACTATCATCATCATCATTAGCACTTAATAGCACTTGTACCTCAATGTTTCTTTGTAGAAAATCTTTGTCTCTGTTCTTCTGTTTTCTGCCTGGTTGACTTTGCCTGCTTCCGACACCAGAATGTCTTCCTGCTGCTCCACTATCTGCCCCGGCGCTCCAAACGCTTCGACCTAACGACATGTTACAACTCTTTGTAATTACCAGCAAGGCGCTGTGGTAATGGAAGAATAAACAAAGTTTATTAGAACTGCCATGTGTATCACAGCGTAATACACATGTGTACCATGCTGTGATACACTGTTACATATGCACGCTCATAATGGGCAGTTCTTACAATGTTAGGCTTAAGATCGATGTCTGATGTTTTGTGTGTTGCGTATCTTTGTAAAAGGTTAAATTTTGTGTTTCATTAGTATATGTTCATGTGTGCATTGGCTAGAAAGGCCATGCACGAAATGATCTATTATCTTCTGGTAAGGTTGCCTTTTCGTGGTGGAACCAACAGCTGGCTGATTCGCCTGCCATCGAAAGAACGACGTTGACAACAGGCCTTGGCATGGCATGTCGACGTTTGTACCCGATGACAGTCCGTCCAGCACAACGGCTGCAAATGACTCCACATCCCCCTCCCACACTCTTCTCGCATCATCTCCAGCATCGTCAAGCGTCACTTCTTCAACCTTGATGACATGTGACGAGAAAAGAGGAGTTGGTGGGCTATTACAACAATATCTATTATGTGTTGTGTGAAACGATAAACACTATCTCACTCATTCCCTCGTCACAGGGTCCTCAGCACAGCACAGGCTGAAAGCAGAACACTATGGCTATGGACACAACGATCCAGTAAACAAAGAAGATGGCAGTTAACCCTGTTGTTATGTGTATACACCAATTAAACTGTTGATAAGAATTCCCACTAACAAATACACAGATAACTGAACAAATGAATGAATGATTTAATTAATTAAAAAAACAAACGAATAAGCTAATAAAGCAATATAATTAATGTACTGATTAAACAATGAAGACAATAAACAAAAAAACATGTAACTAAGTAAAGCAGAAAATAATCTGCTGACCATTCTGAGTTAAAGCAGATGAAGGTTTCACAGCTTGATGACCACTAACATTACTTGCAGCCCTTGAAGAAGCTGAGAGTTTCCTTGCCACACCATTTTCACCAGCTGTAGAACTTCTATGACCACTGGAAGCACCATGCTCTCTCCAAGGCAACACAAACTGCTCCGGAGGCTGTGTCTGGAACAGAGGCATCGTTGCCACGGCAGCACAACTGTCACGATGCCCGCTATTGCTCTCCACGTCCTCTACGTGTAGTCCTACGAAAAATGCATGTGACATCACTTCACATCACAAAACTTGCTATGTCACCCCTCATTCATAACGCAGGGGATCTACAGTATATGACAACAAAAATATAAAGTAATAAAATAAAATGAGAAATAAAGTGACAACTACACTACAACAAATACAACATTAACTTGAAAGCTAGCAACGAAATGTATGTACGAGGGTCATCCCAAAAGTTTCCGGCCTTGACATATTAGACAATAATATTTTCCACAATCTATACATCAGGAAAACTACATCTTTTACAAACTCTAACAAGTTGATTGCAGATACGACATCATTGTAATTTATGACTTCATAGAGCACTAAACCGAACCGATTTGGAGCGCTAACGCAAACAGCATAAAATCAGGCTCGCTGTTGCATGACAACTTTTCAGTCTGTAGCTAGATTTGTAAAAGTGGGGCCCAGTGGAATCTAATTTTAAGAAAACCCTGACAAATACGAATTTCTCATTTGCATATGTAAATATACGATAGCTTAAATTCGTGCTGGCTGCAAATAAAAGCATTTGAGTGAATAACAGTTTCATGCAAAAATGAGGGGCGGTCAAAGATTTTTGGGTGTAAATATAATAGACAGAAACTTTATGTCTATACATCAGTACAACATACCTTCTTTAAGCGTATTTGTGCGAACAGCTTATAGAAGTGATGTAATTGTAATTTATCACGTCATAGAGCATTAAGCTGAAAGGATTTGAGCACTAACACATGCAGCATTTGAACCAGGCTGATAGGTGCAGGAAACTTTTTCAGTCTGTAGCTGGATTTACTAACCTGGGGCTCCGTGGCATCTGATTTTATGAAAGCCCTGACAAATACCTTTATGAATTTCTCATTTGCATCTGTAAGTATACTATAGTCTAACCTGCAGTGGCCGCAAATAACAGCATTTTGGACAATTACGATGTAATGCCAATTTTTAACAGCATGAGAAAGATTTTATTGGAAATATTACAGTTAATTATATCAGTTGTGTTGAAGAAAGGCAAATCAAGCTTTGTGAATTGTTACATGGGCCCCTAATGGGCAAGGGGCTGGGAGTGAGCCCCACGCCCTAGTCCCCTAATTTCAGCACTGCACCAGGTGCACCTAAGTCCAAAGTCTACAGTTACCAATCTGGCTGTTTATGACTATGACTTAGTACACTAAGACCACTATGCGTACAATAATGACATGACACCCTATGACTATTATCTATTTTAAAATCTGAAATTCGATCATGCTATCCGTGATGATGAATGAATCAAGCCTCTTTTGTTGACGCCAAAAATCGTTACTAATTAATGCTCTATGACGTCATAAATTACAATGACGTCATATCTGCAGCAGACTTATATGAGACAGTAAAGGATGTAGTTTCATTGATGTATAGATTGTGGAAAATATTGCTATCTAATATGTCGAGGCTGGAAACTTTTGAAATGACCCTCGTAAATGTTAAATAAACAACACTTTATTTTGTTTTGGGTTTGTCAGAAACCATGGTTATCCATACTAATCTCCATATTTTCCTATGTATGCAGAAAAAAACAAGAATGTAAAATTTATTTTAAAAAACAGAGTAATATATGTAGCAGTATTTTATTTATTTATTATTAGTTCAGCACTGACATTCAAGAACAGAAGCAAAACACGGTACAAATAAGATTACAATGTCAGGCAAGCCCAGAAAGGCTCCGTACGAAGCACTGACAACTATCCTAATCAGTACAATAGGTTAAAAACTTCGACAAATCAGTACGTTTCAAAGCAGCTTTAAACCTAGCAAGGGAAGAAAAATCAGTAT
>Ga0056128_1005388_pt1 | contig 16107 bp, 13 predicted proteins | sample WorMetLIZISLAND2_FD_71113 | JGI IMG/M metagenome (GOLD analysis project Ga0056128, IMG submission 71113) | Marine gutless worms symbiont microbial communities from Max Planck institute for Marine Microbiology, Germany - Olavius geniculatus... ... | reverse complement strand
GCGTCACCGAGAATGGTCAGATGACATTGAGCAGTGGTGTGGGACAACCCTGCAGGAGTTAAGCCACGCTGCCCTAGATAGGCAGCGGTGGGCAGCGATAGCAAAAATGGCGTCAGACACCAACGGGCATTGAGCCCACGGTTGTCGATGATGATGATGACATTCAGTAACTGCATGACTCAAGCAGCCCACTCGCTGTTGATGTATCATTTCAGTTTGTCAACTTACAATTTTAAAATAAAGATGAAGCAACAGATTTTTAATGATTTCGTAATCTCAGTAATTTTCTGAGCTGACACATGCACTACCCAGTATGATTTCATTGTAGTAAATGGTCAAACTATGACTTCTGCATTTCACAAGGTAGTGTAGCAACAACCTTAGCGCGAAGTGGCCAAAACTAAAGACATTTGCGTCAAGTTTCTTTCTAATGCTACGTGCCAAAAATTGTTAAAATCGGCCAATGTTTGATGAAGCTATTGAAAAAATAACAGTGGTACATTTTTATGGACTGCAGTGTCATGGGTAATACTGTTTTTGCATAGTTCTATTGCCAGCAGCAATAACAAAGAATATTTAAATGCTCTATTCAAATACTGACTTTAATCTCGTAAAGAATTTTTTCGAAACATTATGCTGTAAACCACATGGCTCTGTGACATACGGTTGCAAAATTATGGCGTCATTAACTTTGTGCCGTTTTCTGGACCACCCTGTACAATAAGGCAGAAAAACCAACTTCCAGTTCTTTAGTATGCTCAGTGGCAAGGCATGACTGCTGGTTTGTTTATTTATTATTGATAGATATGTTAATGTTAATGTAATAGGCTTTGTTTTAGCCACTCCCGCTCTCTACCACTCCCTTCCCCCCTACAGAATGTATCTCACAGGTGCCGAACGTTACTCCGAGCATAAGCATTTTCACTGCTCATTTAAAGCATCATAAAATGAGCAAACAACGTTAAGAACGAGCAAAATGTTGTAGCGCAGGACAGCATGTCTGTACAGCAAGCACCATGCCCCTACCTTTTTTAGACTTGTTTGTAAGTGAAGCTAACTTGCCTGATTTTAGTTGGTATATGCTTAGTGCATTTTGATGGTAGATTGTTACGTAAGAGCCATGCAGCAGTTAGACTCTGTGAACGTATTTGCTGTTGTTTGCTGTAGGAGTTGGTAAGTCAGTTTGCAAGATGCGATGTTTCAGCGTCACTACGTTTACCACTTGTACACTGCGTACTGTTGCCACCACGTTGGACTGTAGAGGTTAAGTACTGCTAATTCCTGATAGTAGTATTATGTATTTGTAAAACCCGTTCTAACTTTTTGCTTACCATAGTGTTGAAGTGGACTACACATTTGTCTTGTCCTTCTGACAACTGAAAATGTCGACATTTTACACATTAATTTCACTGCTTCAACTACTCTCGCAATATTTTGGATGACCAAGTATATACTGGTACTAGAACGATATTATGGTTATTAGAACTACCGTTATGTTAATTACATATGCACGCGTATAACGGAGTTCTTACAATTTTAGGTTTAGCTTGTTTTTTCTGCATTTTCTGTTTCGTGTTTCTGTAAAGGTTAAACTTACTGTTTCGTTTCCATTATGTGTTTGAGTGCATTCCGCATGGAAAGGCCGTCCCCGAAATGACCTATACTGTGTCAGGTGGGATGTTAAACCCTACTCACTCACTCACTCATTAGTGCAAAAGTGATATGAAATGCTGAAATAAACCATGCACTCTAGTTGGAGCTTGGAGCCTGTTGTATATGGTAATGTCTTGTAATGTGTATTGCAACTGCAATTGTTGTTCTGTGTTTGTGTTAATAAGAAGCTTGTGTGTCGTGTTTGTTTGATGTGAAATGGCAGCAAGAACTGGCCAAACTGCTGGATGACGTTGGTGCAGTCAATGCAGCACTCGAGGTTTATCTGCGACTTCAGTCGTGGGAAAATGTCATTGCCTGCTATGCCAAACTTGGCTATCAGCAGAAGGTGAGAACAACGTGTCATAATTTAAGTAATAACATTTTTGGATTTGATTCACATTCGGGTTGCTAATAGGTAACATGCACGGCATTTCTCAACTTTGAGGATTTGTGAATTATCGGAAAAGAAAGAAAGAAAGAAAGTAGTTAGTACCTGGATTGCCAACTGTTTGCAGACAGGTAAAGCATCTTGGTATACTCAGTCTTTTATCCCTGTACTGTAGGCAAATAGAGTACCCCAGCCTGCCTGGCTGAGGTTAAGGCAAGATGCATTCACTCGTGTTGAGTGGCAGGTACTACTTTGTGATCTCACACAGCAGGTTGTGCTCTGTAGCTTTGAGATGGTATCCCATGTAGAGTTATACAAACTTTTGACTCTCAACTTCTCACCTCTTTGAATTTAGGGTACTTAGATACACTGAAAAGTACTGAAGTTAAAGTGTTGAGATTTTCAGGCATGCAAATTCTTGGAGAAAGGCATAGGTTTTGGAAAACCATGGAAAAGTCTTAACCTTTATATACAGTAATCACCAACCCTGGAAAGTTCTGACATTAAAAAATGTTGAGATTTCAGAGTTTGGAAAGTCCCGAGAAAGGGCATAGATTCAGGAAAACCTGGAAATGTCTTGGAATTCTAAATTAATAGAACCGATGTGTAACATGAAGCCTGTGGTGGTTGTTGAGGCTGAGAGGCTGATCCGAGACCAGCTGGCACTGAGTGAGACAGCTACAATGTTGTGTTACCTCGGCGATGTGACCGCTGATCCTCAGCATTACCATCGTGCGTGGGAAGTGTCCGCGCGGAGAAGTGCTCGATCACAACGTGCTCTCGCCTACTTCTATTTCAACAAGGCAAAGGTGTAAAATTAAGTTCTCCAGTTTTCTGTTTATCTTTGGTAACCATCAGCAGTTACATCAGTCTCGATAATGATGTGCATATGGCTTTCACATGTATCACTCACTGTGCTGATGTGCCATTAAGAAACTACTCACTCACTCACTGTATCACTTACGCATTCAACTCAGCCTGGCCATCCCTCTGTAGGTGTTTGCAATAAGTACCAGTACCAGCGGTAGCTGGAGCATGACAGGCTGTCCCCAAAATGATTTATACTGTGTCTGGTGGGATGTGTAACTTTACTCATTCACTCACTCACTCTTAGACAGGCACACTGTAATAGTATAGACTGGTGTTCTGCTGAGAGCTAAGCCAGTCGAGATGAATGCCAGCTTATTGTCCTGGTGGCTTAGGAAGGACTGTTGTGACTCCTATTGGTGCTGGAGGCATTTTGTTTCAGGCCATGTGTCTATTCTTGCTGTCATTGGTCACGGTCTCAGCATAAAATAATTTGGGGGCTTGTTTTAGTGGGAAAATTTGTCACATTACTAGTTTGTGTTGTGCACTGCTTTCATGTTTAGACAACTACTTTTTGAATTGTTTTTTTGGATATGCTTATATATGCCATATATTGGTGGTTAATTCATAATATTGTGGTTGATGTTTATGTGATAATGACAGATTCGTGAGTCTCTGCAGTATTTTGACAAGTCGCTGCAGATAAGTCCACTTCAGGTAATGTCCTTTTGTCCATGCTACTTACAGCTGTAATTGCTACTTACAGCAGAGATCTAGTTTCAGCTAGAGAGTTACATCTTGCTGCATGCTTAAAGGCCAAGTCGCACCATTTTACGTAACTGTTATATAGCGCTAATTGTCTTCATCAAATGTTAATTCATTAATATTTATTAATCTTCTTGTTGCTAATATATCTTTATACCGTAAAAATAAGTTTTAAAGTGGACAGTTTGATGTAAATGTAACGTCATAATTGGAGCAACGTATGTTATATAGCCTCCGTGAGAATTTAATGCTAGGAGCATCAACGTATGTCAATGGTGTGCGAAGGGACCTCGTTTGCATTTCAAGGTGTTGCTGTTATACCAGAAGTAGGTCGACTGTATGCTCTTTCCATTGCACCGATCACCAACAGCGTTCGACTTCTGGTTTTGAAATGCAAGCGAGATTCCCTCCCTGAGCACGCACTGCTTTGATGCCCTGACAAGCTGTTGGCATTGAACTTTTTCGCATGTTGTCAACTGAGTGTGACATCATCACTCGGGTTCGCACAAAATATTTTTATCAAAATTAATTAAAAAATGATGTTTTTATTTGAACTCATCAGCATATTATTGATCATTTTTTACATTCTACACTTATTTATGCAATATCATTACTTCGTGCGACTTGGCCTTTTATGATGATTATGGTGATGTAAACGTCACTGACGTGTAATGAGTGCAGAATAATGACAGTAATAGAACATGGAGCAAACTTTGCCTGCTTCAGGTACATGAATACATTTAGTTCGACTAGAGACATCATTGTTGTGTGGATAATTTAAAATAGCAATAAATTTGTTTCTAATATATCAATCAATCAGTTGATCAGTGTTTAGTTACGTGGCAATGCTTCATGAGGTAAATAGCAGTGTGTACATTGTATACATTGTCAGTTAAAAGAAATAGTGGCAGAAAGTTGGGATGACTATGAATGATAGTATTGCAGTTTTTTTCAGCTATTTCACCTTCTGTAGTTACTCTAGGTTAGCCTGATCCTTCGAAGTCATCTTATATAGAAAGCTAAGACAAATAACGTGGGTTATTGCACATCTTTAGTGCGATATTATTTTGAAAAAGCTGGCTACCGTAGTCCCGAACTACAGTGCAAAGTTTTGTATCTACTGGAATCCTAGACCCATCATCCCCGCAAGAGCCTCTCCAATTGGCAATGCCCTACCCAACTCCAAGACATGGCAGAAACAGCGAAGCCACCCAGCGCATGTGACTAAACCACAGACCAGGCAGGCACCAACCAAGCAATCACCCATGGGTTTCTGTAAGATCCCGTTAAACCCCAGGTACTAAAAGTCACAGCAGGAATAACAAAGAGCGCAAATACCGTCGCTTACGTGACTACATCGCCAGTCAGGTTACATCGCCCTGACCAAGCAAGTACTATATATGGGGCCCACCAAAGGACTGGGAGCTGGGAGGGCAAGTTGAGGCCAAAGGGCGGAAAATCGAGGCCAAAGGCTGAGAATAGAGGTGGAGTTTTGGGAATGGGGCAGCAAGCTCCCTAACCACCAGCCAGGGACTGAGGGAGTACTGTAGGCTCCCCCAGCAAGGTCTGGGGTGAAGCCTAGCCACAGACTTTTTTGGTCATGTAAAAGTCCTCAAAACGTTAGTTTTACTGCAGATTTGAATATTTCTTGCTCTCTGGGGTGCATGTGTACTCTCTGCACTCTCTTTGGCTACGCTTATGCATATAACATTGTGCATGTGTGGATGAAATTAGCATAGTGTGGGTGGCATATAGATTGGTGTGTGGTTCACATATGGTTGCGCTGCCTTGGAGTGCGAGGAGTTTGCTCTAGCCAGCACTGCTTTCAGACGATGTGTCAATCTCGATAGTGATGTGTGTATGACTTTCACGTGTACAACTTTTTCCTTTTTTATTATTTAAATAAATAGTGTGGAAATTTACTGCATTTTTCAAATTTCCACACTATTTATTTATTTAATTAATTCAAACATTATTTAATTAATTTAAATAATTGAATTTAATTTAATTTAAATTTAGTTTAGTTTAATTCAAACATTAATTTAAGCTTATTGTTGCAATGTATAATTAATTGCATCTACTGTTTATGTATTGTTTGACAGCATATTTTTTGTTCTTTGTTTGTTTTTTTTTCAGAATTTTGCAGCATGGAGTAATTTGGCAACAGCTTACATAAAAGCTGGCAACAAGTAAGCTAGTAGCGTTTTTTTCACAATTATGTGTAAAAAATATTTTCCTTTGAATTTAATAATTAATCACTTGACTAGAGTTTGCTTTCGGTTCTAATGTACATGACCACAAGTAAAGCTAACTTTGGTTAAATTACATCATAAAAATGTTTTGTGTTATTTTTGTATTATTTATTCCATGCATAAGTTGTGTTTATTTTCACGTTCTTTTTAATACATTATTTTTTTCATAATGATGTTGAATTGATGAAGTTACAAATGGTCACGAGTGATATGCTAATGAACGATGAATGGTGACTTTTGTACTTGGTCTAATTCTGGACATAAGTCACACATTTGTTTTGCTGTTTTTAGACCACGTGCATATGCGACGTATCAAGAAGCACTGAAATGTGATTTCGAAAATTGGCGCATTTGGGAGAACTTGTTGGCTGTGAGTAACAAATCAATTTCTTTGATGGTATAGTGCAAATGCTGCATTTTTAATACTTATAAATGACACCTTATCTTCGGGGCGGATGCCACCCATTAAGGCAGCATCCAGCGTTCAGGCCACCAGGTGGGCCCATTGCGCATATTGTAAATGACACTTTATCTGGTGATTTTGTGAATTTTGTGATTTGATGTTGTAATTAATGATGCTACTTATACAGGATGTTTAGTAAATATGATTATTCAATTTTTGCCTCACGATATTAACAAATAGAAAGATATTTTGTGATAATGCATGTAACTTTTTACAGCGGTTTTCTGATAGCAGTTTATGTAGTCTGCGAAGCGATCAGATGTATGAGTCAAGAATTCAGTATGTTTCAAGTATGTTTCAGTATGTATCAAGTAATTTTGTGGTGAATTTCAGGTGGCTGTTGATGTCGGAGAGTTTTCTGAGGCAATGAAAGCGTATCATCGGCTGCTTGAACTGAAGCACAAGTACATCGACGTTCCCGTGAGTGTAAATTTGTTGATCAAACACATCACATTAACACTACACCATGCCACAAACCAATGGCAGTGTCTTCATAGGCAAAGCCAGAAATTGGAGCTGCTCGGGGCAGTTTGAGTTCTAAAGGACCGGAAATTGGGACCGAAGGCTGTGAGCAGAGGTGGGGTTCTTAGAGTTCAATGAGCCCCATGCTCACAAGCTAGAGGTCTGGGGAGTGCTGTAACCTTCCCCATCTGGGTTTGGTGTGGAACACCAGCTGCAAATGCTTTTTGGTCATGAAAAAGCCACGATAACCTTAGTTTTATTGCATGAATTTCCATATTTTTTACACGCGAAAGCAGCTACTGCTATAGTGCATCTTAGCCATTGCAATTCTGTCCGTCCGTCCGTCCGTCCGTCCATCTGTCTGTCCTACGTGTGGATCAGTCAAAAACGGTGCAAGCTAGGATCACTAAATCTTCACCATTGGCTGCCTGGAAGACTCTAGTTTCTGAGTCCGTAAAGCTTGTTCATAAATTTTACTGGGGCCACCTCGAGTGAGGGTGCTAAATGAGTGGGGGGTGATGAAAATTTGCGATTTTGGGCCAATAAGTCGCTGTATCTCAGAAATGGTGCGGGATAGGGCCTAGGTTACTATTAATCACTAATAGGAAGTTGTACACAGGCTTTCGATTGCCACTGATAGCAATGACCTTGGATGACCTTGAACATTAAAATAGGGGTTTTTATGGATTTTTTGGCGATTTTGGGCTGCGAGACACATTTCAAGAGCGAATTGCGCCGCATTCACTACAGATAGACCAAGACAAGCTGCATATGAAATTTTTGGCATTGAACATAGATTTCAATGGTCTTGACCTTTTAGGTTCAAGGAAACCTGTGCACGAGGGCGCTGTGGTTGAGTAGGCAATTTTATAGAGGGGGTAAAAAGTAACAGCCACACTGCCATGTAGTGGCACGTACCACACACTCCTCGTTTTCGACTCACCTAATGAACGCTAGAGCGCACTGAATATTCATGACATGGTAGTGCTGTGGGTAACAGGTTGATTTATGGAGGGTGGAAAACGTAACGGCCTGTGTAACAGCAGCACTGTCACGGCACACTGAATATGCATGTGCAGGCGATGCTATTGTATGGAGGGCGAAAGACGTAACAGCCACAGCTGATGCAATGGCCACTGTGATAGTGGACTGGACTGGATTGTGAGCATGGATGAAAAAAAATTGAGAACTCATTGTTTGGTCTGCAGTTTTTTTAGTGCATGTCATAGGTTGTGAACTTGTGAGTTCTATATCTATTAAGCTTACAGCGCTCCCCCAGACTTCTTAGCTGGAATATACCGTATCGGCTATGATAATAAGTAATGGAGGAGGTGCTTTGAATTCTTTATTTATTTGAATATATTTTCTGTGATGAGATATGATGGTTGCCCAAGCAGTCAAAACAAAATGATGCCTCACTGTATGAGGCATTATTTGAAGCTGTTTAGATTAGCTTAAAACAGCATTTTTTTCATCTAATGTTGCTGTTGCTTGTAATGTCATTTATCTTGCAGGTGTTATCTGTACTGGTTCGTGTTGTTACTGAAAGTATTGCCGATGCTGGTGGAGTACCATCTTCTCATCTGCAACCAAAGCTGCTCGAGTTGTTTGGTCACATCACGGCAAAAGTTACTAACAATTCTGACGTCTGGCGACTGTATGCTGAATTACTATCCACCAGCGACTCTTTAACGGACACTTTGCATGAGAGAGTAAGTGGAAATTATATGAGTACAGAGATTTTTGTTATTTTTTGTTGTTTTCTTAGAAGACTTGCACATAAATTTCACTTTTGTTGGTTGAGTCATTTTTCTATGCTTGCCGCCAGTGACGTAAACAAGACTAAAATCTCACAGATCAAGCTCACCGAGCTTGAGACCAAGGGTGATGGTTTCAGACCTTAACAATACGTCAATAAATTGACACTTGTTTGTGGAATCCTTGCTTTCCAGCAGTTTAGCTGGTAAGTTTTTAGTCTTGTTTGATCATTATGTGGATTAACTTTCACTATTGGTACATCAACATGAACAAAACCAAACGTTTGAGATGAAGACTGAGGGCCGGTTGCACCAACCAATTTTTTAGTATGCACTTAGTTAAGTACCACTTAGATTAAAGTGGTATTTAACTGGCTACTTAAATTGATTCCGTTGCACCAACACAATTCACACATCACTTAGCTAAGTGACAGACTTAATTGTAATGACGCCTGCCATTGGCTAATTTCAATCACACACATCAGCATTTTCTTGATGGCCTATCAATAGCAATAACGCTTCATTGACAACAATGGTCGTAACTTGAAATGCCGTGTATTAATTGACTCTTAATGTCTGTTTGAGATCAATAAGACTTGAATGTTTGGTCTTCAGGCCAGTCTTCAGATACATCACTGGTTGCTCCCACTTAACCTTGGTCATATGTTTTTAACATTGCATTGGTGTTGAGTGAGGTGATGATGTTGGTGGTTTTCAGGTTGTGCTTTATTACAAAACAGCGTTGACGTGTGCCACGTTGACTGCCGGCTGGGAAAAGGATGTCACAAAATGTATTGATGTCGTCAAGTTGGCTCAACGGCTTTCACACGGTAAGTTGTTGTTTTCTCAGTGCTGCTACTCATTTAGTGTGATGAATTTGTTTGGTTTGTCTTGTTATTGCAAATTGACTTGTGTCATCTCTGAGCCAATAACAGCTGGCTGACGGTTAATACCGTAATGGAAGGAACTCTGGATGTATCTGTTACACTTTACTTGCTTGTAAATACTTGCATATGTAGGGAATGATCGCATATTCCAGCAGGTTATTATCAGTTTTCTTTAGATGCATTAGAAGACTTCTGCCAAAATTTTTTATCTAATATACCACATTCACAGCTGTTGTGTATATTTATTGATTGGCATTTATCTGGTGAAATTTTGAGATGATTGTTTAGCACTATTGGTTTAGGCGGGGTTTCTGGATCTTATCTGGCCAGTCAAGTTAGTGTTAACTGACAGATTTGCATAACTCGCATTTTCCATTGCACTAACCAACGGTCAAAATGGCCAAAAATTTTACTGGCCAAAATCGGCCAGTTAGCTAACTATCGATCATAGTTATCGTATTTAACGCAACTTTTGTATTATTTTGCAAACAGTTAATTGACGAATGTGATATTATAGAATGATTTTACCGTATAGCAAGGTCTTCAAAACGCTTGAGGAGATGTTTGCTGCTACAAATTTTACTACAAAATTTATTCATGAATGGACAAAATGGCCGTCCACAATCGGTTGGCTGGCTCATGGGCTGGCTGACGTGCGCTTGCGCTCATTAATATTCATGATGCCCGCGCTAGGCGGAAGTGATTAGTGCCCTGCACATCGTTGCTAAGCAACTATAGTTTACTGTTCAGTTAGCTGACAGTAGTCAAGGTTTTGTTCAGAAGCACGCACAAACTTAACTAGTGAGTTATAGTTAACAGATGGTTTGCTAACTGAGTAGTTAACTAAAAGAACCAGAAACTGAGCCTTAGTGTTGGAAATGGTATCATGCTTGTATAGACAGTTGGAACCATAATCTGCATAGACTTTTCTCTGGACTTTGGATGGATAGTACAGTCGCCTTATTAAACTTGCCTGGATGGTGGTCATCAAAGTCAACCACTTGTTACTTGTGTTGCATCATGCAAACTGCGTAGCATTGCCTGTTTTTGTGGTGGTACTGTTTATGGCATTTTTGGTTTTGTTGAAACTGATTATTGAGTGGTTTGTGCAGCACAAAATGTATCGAAGCATTTTGGTTCTAGTATTTTGTTGTTATGATTATCATTAATCTGTTGGAAATGTGATGCAGCCTGTGCAGAATGTATACAGAAGCTGTCTGATACGGAGCACACTGCCCGCGTTAAGTCTTCTGCTCGATTGGCACTGAAAGGTGTTGTTGCAAAAATTAAGGTAATGTTTACTTGTTCTGTCAGTCAATGTAATTTGTTAGTTGTTCGCTGTATTTGATCATCTTTACACATTATTGAATTCTCCTTATATGCTGTGACCATATTAAGCACATCTGACGTGGAAATAGCTTGCTGCTGTCTTGCAGCAGTTTATAAAAGTTTTGCTTTGGGACCTACCATAACCAATAGCAACTCTGAAACAGTAGGTTGGTTAAGAACCTGAGGTATTGGCAGCTGTAGTTACTGGTACGTGTATATTGGTTGTGCTAGCACTGATTAAATGTGTTTAGCATACGTTCAAGTTCTTTAGTTGTGAAAAGTACGTTGGTCTGTTACACAGAAATTGGGAGTGGAATTTCCGAATTAGTAATGGTAGTTGTGGGTTTTTATTACTACAGGTCACAGGTGTAGCAACACTAGTTGCATGTTCAGTATTGCACTGTGAGAGCAGAAATATTGCAATATTCGGAAGCAGTACTTTTTGATATAGTGCAGTTTTATTGTAGTTTCATTATCGGGAGATTTTACTAGCTAAAAGGTGACAGTTGACAATCATTGTCAGCATGCAAAAGCTCAAGATGGACTGTATTGCAAAAAGTATTGCAGTACTATTTCATTACTTACTTGGAAGAAGTATTGCAAAACTTTTTGCCGATATTGCTAACAACGTGCCAGTGAGAGACATGTTTTATGGTGAGTTTATGTAATTGCAGCGAGAACACTCAGATGTGCTTGCCAGCTTGCAGCTGCCGGACCTTGCTGATTCTCTGCAAGAACTTGAACAAAACTTACTACAGTTTAGCACCGACAGAACGTGATGACCATGTGAATTAGTAATTATTTGCCCATGCCAATCAGCTGCCACTCCTGATATCTGGCCGTGAGTCTGACTCATGTAAGCAGCTCTATAGCAAGTACATGTCTTGGACTTTACTTTCACCATTTCAGGTGCAGCTTTATTTACAGAATTTCCGGTGATTTTTTCGGCATTGCCCAGGCATATTGTCGATTGATCTCTGGCAGTCATTGAGTACCTCAAAATTCTTGAGTGGTGCTTCAGCAGCAGAGGCAGATTTAGAGTGTGTAGGGAGAGGGTGGCTGTACATTCCAATTTTCAGATATACTAATCCATTTCTACTGTGATTCATTATTTTTTTACATCTTTCTCACTTTTGAGGGTAGATGCAAGTAAAAGTCCTCTCTCTCACTTTCTTAATACGTCACTGGTCAGCAGAATGAAGGTTATTTTGTCATTGTTGGAACATGATTATGTGAACTGTGATCGTGCAGCAAAATATACCATTTGTCTCCTCTGCTGAAATTTGTCATACATTAACTAGATTTTAGTTTGCTTACTTAAGTTGTGTACGTCCATTTGCATACTGTCTACCTGTCTAAAACTTTGGTGTGGGTTGACGTGAAGCACCCTTGATCTTGCAATGGTAGCGTCAAGGCAAAGGCAAAGGTATCCCATACTCGATAACGAGCATAAAGGGGCCGAAGCAGACCCGGTGGTAGGCTACCAGTACTTTTCCACCAGGCCTGCGGATACCTTCCCCGCCAGAGAGTGGTGACCCCTTCACCGGTAACAAATTAATTATACTGCTTGGTGACAGAGGAACATGTGTGTGAACAACTTGCCCAGTGTCGTTACTTGGCAGTGCACTGGGCTGGAGTCGATCCAGGGACCTTGGTCACCAGTCTGGCCTGCTACCGCTACACTACTAAGCCACACAAGAATCATTAAATGCAATGTTCTGTGGTAGTTGATGAGTTCAGGTATAGTTTCAGTGCTGATGATGCTCAGTTGTCTGCTTACTACTGAAATGACCCATAATACGATATGTTGCGTTGGGTGTTAGACCCTACTCACTCACTTGCAGTGTTGTGCAGAATAAAAGTGCAATAAGTAACATTTGACATTAGTGGTCATGTCATGTATTCCATCATATAAAAATTTCTGGCAATATGCTGAATCTTTAGTGCCCACAATTTTTATGGATGGCAGAATTTAGATGCTGCTTGCGAATGCTGTTGTGGTGCAATAATTTAGCACAGTTTTATAACTAAGTTGAAATCAACCACCCACTAAGACGTTGTTAAAAACTCGAGTAACTTTCATGACTTGCACTGTTTATGTTTTAATGATGAATTAAAATAGTATGTGCAGACTGTTAACATGAACGCTAATGTTAATGACAATCTGGACAAGATGAGCATGGTTTTTGGGCCATAATCAGAACAAAAGTAAAAACTGAATAGTTTCTCTCATTTCATTTACATTGAAACGTTTTCAGTTCAGTTTATGAGCTTGATTAAACTGGCAGCTTGCCCATCAGTTTTCCAGTGCATATTGTTATTGTAATATTGTATTGCAGTTAGCATTAGATGTACATAGTTATTTCTTCCTTGCTGATGTGATATTTACCAAAGATCATCAGGTTAAACAATGATGAAGCTGGCAGTGCATCATGGTTTAACTTTTGTTTGATTAGTAGAAAGGGTCTAGACATGCTGAATATATTCTTAGTGATATCTCTGCAGTAGAAACTAGTCTGCTGGTTAATCTGTTGTGTTGAGTATATGGTGAAATTATGGATTAGCCAACTGATTGCCATTTCTCATTCATATGTGTGTGACAGTACAGTTTATCATGTTCAGTCATTTAGCGGTAAATTTTCAATGCCGGGCTGCATTTACACTAAAAAATAACTTACATGTTCAGTCTTTTTTGCTTAGCAGTAAGTTACCAGCTTATGTATGATGTAAGATTGCCTAGAAGTGTAGTAATTCCGAGCTTCAGTCTGTATATGGTAAATGACCAGACGGAAGATTTGAACTGAATTATTATATGAATAATAGCAAAAGCAGCAGCAAAACCGTCGGCGGGGAAATCCTCGAAAGCGAAGAAATTGAGCACAATACCCAAGGTGACAACAGTGGAGCAGCTGACCGGAAAACGTGGGACGTTGAAACGTCGTCGTCAGCTGCAGCAGCTTATTGAGCATTTTCAACAGCAGGCTGACAATGACCTGTTCACATCGACACCATTTAGATCCAACAATCAAGTTCTCACGGTTTCTGTCTCATCTCTGTTACTTTCTCAGTACTTAAGAGAATGTCAGACGAACGACAAAGTCGGCCGACTTTTGTGGGCGCGGTTTAGTTGCCTGACAAAATCGGCCAACAAAATCGGTGAACCATGACACACAGTCAATATTTTCGTCTGTTACTTCGTACGATATTAGCTAGCACAACAGCCGAATGCAGATCGCAAAATAATACTTGCATCACTTTTTTTTGCTGCATCTTATGAACGGAAATAATAACAAACACAATAAAATAACTAAAATAAATATTCATCTTTCGTTGTAAACAATCACCAACATTTGTTGTCCGATATACAAGAAGTTGGCCGACAAAATTGTCAAAGGTAGAACCTGCTCTATCTTGGCCGACAAAATCGGGCGATTTTTGCATGACACACGACAGATTTTTGTCGGGTGATTTTGTCGGCAGATAAAATTGGCCGATTTTGTCGTTCGTCTGACATCCCCTTTACTGTTCCATACTTTTCAGAATTTTTTGTTTTTTCAGCTTTGGCTTCCTTAATGTATGACATGTATTCCTCCTGAAAGTTTGCAGTTTTTCGTTAATGCACTGTAAAGTCTCAACTGATTTGGATAATTTCGGCAGTTTCTTGAAGATATTTTTTGCATGGTAATAGTGAGCCGTTTTGTTTGACCTTAAATGCATTATTCAGTACACACAGTGCAAAGTATTCACAGATAAGAACAAAAGTAATTGGTGTCCAGCACAACAGTTTTAACAGGTTTGGTAAAAGGGGCATGACCTAGTAAAAAGATTGTGTGTTGGCTATGCTTTGAAAATGTTCTAACTTTACGTCGAATCACTGCCTGCAGTAGTGTTAGATGATGCAAAAATTATTATGTCAGTTTTAAAGGTAAGATTGAATAGAGTAATTAATAGAAATAAATCAGCATGTTCTTGGTGCATTGCGTTGCAGTTATTATTTTTTTCCATGTAGGTGAATACTGAATAGTGAGAGTTGTTTTAACAGTGTCATTGAACAGTGGTGACTTATATAATGTGCTGTTTTTCAAATGTCAAATAAATTTTGTCAGTTATACACTGCTTTGCTTTGAGCAGAATTTGGTCTGATTTTCTGATGAAACATTTACCAAAAAAGTTCATTTTTGGAGACCTGGCATAACCAGAAACATAAACGGTCATTTAATTATAAGAATTCATCAAGCCACAACCTTCTTTTTCTAATTTGTTAATGTTTCAGCAACCACTGCAGCTTTCCTTTAATTATTTCTGTTCATCGCTAGATGTTTGCCATGGTGGACACGGAACAGTTTGTCATAGATGTGAGGAAGTTGCCAGGACCCATTGCCTTGGCTAATCGACCATTCTTTGATCCCCCAGTCCATTTTGTTGCTTTTTCTGTCAATCACCTTGGCACAGTCTTGTTGCTATCAATTGTCTCATGTTTATGACAAATTCTTTGCTGTGTCAAGTGAACAAAAATCATTTTAACGAAGTCAGCATCAAAATCTTAACAAATCAGAAAAAAATTGGTACCATACATAAAGGAACTTGTAATTTGATTAATTCTTATAGTTCATAAGTTACTGTTGGAACCTATGTATGAGTTGATGCAAAAGTCAGCAGAATGCCAGTTAAACAGATATGATAATAGTAAGCAGTCATCATTGGCTGGTGTTTACACGAGACCGTGTCTGTGTGTTTAGCGTACGGAGGATTTGAGTGAACTGGAAGAATGCAATCAGTTGCGGGATTTGTCTTCAGGCTTGCTAGCCACATCGTCGTGTGTTACGCCACATGGATTTTTGGGACAATGTGGCATCAAACAGACTCCTGTCCAACTGCCTACTGGCGACACTCCTCACTTACTTACCAACTCTGTCAACAGGTCACGTATTATTGCTGTCTGCTGTGTACCTTCCATCTGTTTACACCGTGAGACATAAAAAACATGGCACTTTACTTTTGTCAATATCTTCGTCGATTATTGACCGATTTTCAAAATTCTTTCTCTGGCGCACTCTAGTCAATTTGCAATAATGTATTATTACATATTCCACCACACGGTAAATGCATTTCTACACTACCTTGTGAAATATAAATGGAAGCAAAAACTGACAATAACTAGAAATTTGGGACAAAGCCCAACGTGAGTCTGCCCGACGCCCTAAGTCCGATTGGGGGAAATTAGGGGGGGGGGTAAAATTTCCTCGGCATCAAAGTCACGTGGCCCGAACTCAAATGCATTGGTATACGCCGAACGCGCATTGTCGACTTAAGGTAGGTCAACATGAGCGCTTATAACTTTGTT
>Ga0056128_1005385_pt1 | contig 16112 bp, 11 predicted proteins | sample WorMetLIZISLAND2_FD_71113 | JGI IMG/M metagenome (GOLD analysis project Ga0056128, IMG submission 71113) | Marine gutless worms symbiont microbial communities from Max Planck institute for Marine Microbiology, Germany - Olavius geniculatus... ... | reverse complement strand
ACCAGCATCCAGAGACGTTGACCTCACCAAAGACTTCACGCAAAGCTGCCACGGAGGCCTAACTATGTTGCACATTTTCTACAGCGACGGCTTTCCATAACTTTGAGGTTCCCCCGTTTTGCGGTCCCGCGTTTTCCACCCCTGTGATTTGGTGCCGGGTTTTCCAGTTCCGCGTTTTCCAGTCTCGCGTTTTCAGCGCCCCCGGGAAACCTATAGCAGAGCACAGGCGAACGTGCCCCACCTTAACCCCAGCAAAGTAGGCCGGTACTCTGTTTACGTATGCCTGAGGGATGGAGGCAGAGTTGATCTTGGTGTTTGCCTGTTTTCTTTCTCTGAATTTACAATGATTGTGATGTGCTGTGCCTGTGTTGCAGCTGCAGTGAGAAAGCCGTCTGGGTGGTGAACTGCCGCGGGCAGTAATTAGTACTAGCGTATATCAAGTGGGTTGGTCGGTCGAATGGTTGTCCGTGAGACGCCATCGCTGGTGCCTATGGCGGACCCCCGGTCTCCGGCCGCTGCCGCGTCGTCCGTGGAACCACTGAGCGTGGACGTAGGGGACAGTGCTGGGGCGGATAGGAGGCTGAGTGCTGAGTGTGAGCCTGAGACGTACGAGGTGAAGCAGGGCGGCACGCGGCTGAGCTCGCAGAACCTGGCCGTGCTGACGACCGGACTGAAGATTGTAACGTCGCTGCGGGGACATTTCAACGTGAGTGCCGCCCCCGGCAAGCTGAAGGCCAGCGTAGACGGAGGTTCCACTCTGAGCTCGTCGCTGTCTCGTCGGTCGGAGGATGATGACGGCTACTGCTCACGCTCCAGTCTGGACAGTCCGGTCCAGATCAATCGACCAGACGCAGCACCCGTCTCACCCACCACCACCACCACCACCCTCGACTCACCCATCGACTCATTTCCACCCGCGGAGGACTCTGACTCCACACCACTAGTACACAAGGTACAGACGGCATGCATGCAAGTTCTGTAAACTATGAAAGTCTGACTGCATTTCTTTTTGTGCAGCCCTGATAATAAATGTGTGGAATAGTTTACCGTATGCTGTTAGTTTTGAAAGTTTTCTGATGAGCTGTTACGCGTTTTTTTGTCAGTGTGGACTGTGGATTTAACTAGTTTTTACGTGCGACAGCAGCTACTGCTTTCAGCTCGTCTTAGCCATCGCAATTCTGTCTGTCCGTCTGTTCATCCGTCACACGGGTGGATCAGTCAAAAACGGTGCAATATAGGATCACCAAATCTTCACCATCGGCTGCCTGGAAGATTTAGTTTTAGGAACCGTAAAGCTTTTCCATAAATTCGAAGGGGGTCTCCCCAAACGAGGGCGCAGAATGAGAGGGGGGTGGGAAAAATTTGCGATTGATAGGTCGCTGTATCTCAGTAACGGTGCGAGATAGGGCCTAGGTTACTGTTAATCACTAATAGGAAGTCGTGCACTGGCTCTCGATTGGCGCCGAACTCGATGAACTTGAATGACATTGAACGCCAAAATAGGGGGTTTTATAAACTTTTTTTGGCGATTTCGGCAACACAAGTTTATATCATTCACAAGTTGGCGCCACGGAACTATCGTTATGCGATCCAGGTAGAGAATTTGGTATTTGTATATTAACTTAGCGTGAACACCCCAATTTTCAGCTAAACTACTGAACCAGAACTGCTACAGGCTTTCGCGCGTCTCGTGAGCATTAGCTCAAATTTCTTGTCTAAAGTTTTTGATTTGCGTAGGCCTATGTTCAGGGGGGCACCTGTCAGTGTTTTTGTTAAGAGCGGGGTTTTATATGTTTGCAACTGTTTACCTGCGGAGCAAATAAACAATTTGATTTGATATGATTTGCAGGTGCCGGACGCGTGCTGCCAGGGCTCTAAGGTCAACGGAGGACGTGGATCGTCTTGTCCCCCCAGCCCGGGCCAGTGCGACGACGACGACGATGAGAACACTGGACATTGCCGGGGCGGGGAGGAGGCTGAGTGGCAGGGTAACGGGAGCTGCGACGGCGCCAACGACGAGCTGAGGGCTCAGCCTGTGGACTGTAGTGTCAACAGTTGTCATACAGCAGCGGCTGTTGCTTCCCTGGACCACTGCTACCTTACTGCAACCTCTTATCCACCGTCGGCTGTTGATCAATTGCCGTCACCCACGCCTGATGTACCGGTACCGACTGGTCTGGAAGACACCGACGACGTTGCTTCGGTAGACGATACTGCTGCGGGCGAGTCTATGTCTGCTGCCGGCACGGCGGGTCGTAGTAGTCAGTCTAGAAACATCTCAATCTTCGTGGTTCCACAGCCGATGCCGTCGTGCGGTCTGCGCTGGCGGGCGCGCATCATCCGTGCTGACGCTACGAGCACTCCGGACGAGTTGAGCTGTGCAGCCGGGGGTGAGCCTGCTACCGCTAGTGAGTCCTTGAGTTCTGGCGCTCAGGGTTCCAGCTCCCAGGCCGCTGCTGCATCGTGGGTGCCGCTGAGCGCTGATGCCGGCAGGGTGACCAAGTCCACCACGGTAAATGATTTTCAGTTGAACAAAGAATGACCAAATACAACCAGATACGTAAATTTTCGTTTACTGAAAGTATAGTGGATTTGTGGTGGAATTGTTTGCCAGTTTGTATCAATCTATAGTTCTTCTGTTGATAGTTTTACGAAGAATTTCCGTTCGACGACTTTCGGTACAACAGTGATTTAATATGATACCGTAGATTACTACGTGTGTTATATTAGAAGGTCATGATGTGTATTTGAAGAGGCAGTACCCTGTATCCACTGTCCAGAGGCCAAAATTTTGGCATCGGACTCGGTCTCAGCGTTCAAATCATGATCTCAGTCTTGGCCTTGATAAAACCTTTACGGTAGCTTACGATGTCATTGTCACTTTAATATTTCTATACCGTTGACTTTGGTCTTGTCCCTGATCTTGAACAGTTGACTTCGTGGTTCTGGCCTTGGTCTCCTTCTCGGCTTTGTGAGTTTGGCATTGTTTAATATCACTGCGACTATCTCGATGATATGCTATGCCATATTACCGTGGGATACGATGCAGGTGGCAAGGGGTAGTCCGGCCGTGGCGGCTGGTCGCCGGTCGGTGGCGGGGTACAGACAGCGTCTGACGGCGTTGACTGCGACCGCTGACAGTCTATCACGGGAGATCGCCCGGGTCGCGTCGACCTCAGCACGGACTGTCGCCGGCGGAGGTAGTCGTGGACACCGGGAGACATCAGGTAGACGAGCTGCTGCCGTGGCAGAACGTCGTCATCAACTACGTGGAGACCTGGCCGTCTTACCCCGTCTACATCCACTCGTCGACCACGACTACGGCGCATTCGCCACCTTCAACGCTGAGGTACGCTACTGTAAACACTATCTGTTCTCTTCCTGAGTGTTTCGGGCTTTACTGATCGCTGATCACGGATTCTCTTTTTCTTTAATGTAGTAGTGCTTCATTTGGTGCGTAGCAACTAGCAAGCAATCTCTACTAGCAAGCAAGCGTAGACTAACTTTTTCAAACAATTCTTTTACAGTTACTTATATTGTGGCGGTTTGGCTTAGTTGGTAACATCGTTAATGACATTCAACACCCAGCCCGGTTAGTACTTGGATGGGCAATCATCGGCAGGCAGGTAAGCCATCTCGGTATGTAACCAGCCACCCAAGTCAACTCAGCCTGGCCAACCCTCCGTGGGTAAGCCCAGTGTGTACCAGTGAAAGCTGTGACGTAAACGGCCACACCGTGCGATGCACTAGCCCCGTATCCGTGGTCTGGCAGTGTAAACTGTTGTCTGGCTGAGGACTAACGTAACGGAGATCAGCGGTATCCTATGTCTCTTATGGCTCAGAAATGACTGTTTAAACTTTAATTTGCATTATTTCTACTAGCAAAGTTTCGCCATATTTGTGGGTCCACTCCCTTACCGCTAAACTCAACCCCTTTCAAACTGCCCGCGTGGGATGTCGGGGCTCACGTACCTAAGGCCCAAGGAATCAATCGTCGCGGACCCCAAAACGCCGTGGTTGGGGTCTGCGACCTTGCAACACAGAAGGCGCCATAGGGGTATGGCAGACAGCCAGACAAACAGACAAGCATGTTATAGTAAGATTAAGCCAGCCGTTTAATACGCCTATGTGGTAGAGTACTGGTGTTGAGTGATGGTAAATGATAATATTCAAGTAGTGATGGTGGATCATTATGACAGGTGCAGAGCAGCATCATATCGACGACGACTGACGGCGTATCACAGCTGGACTGGCGCAGCATCAGACGTCATCGTACCACCCCTTCCACCAGTCATTTACTCGCTGCCCCACGTGGTGCTAGGCACCTGGTGGATACCTCGAGGCCCACGTCACCCTCGACGCTTGCGACCTCCGCCGCTGACGTACAGCGACCCAAACGTAAGTACTGCCGCCGTGCCACGACAACGCAGGATCTAGTTTACGGGCTGGGTGCGTCCTACGTGGGAGGTAGCCGTTTAGCTGTAACTAAGCCGTCACATCAGCGAGTCGCCGCCGGCCGCAAGGGTCGCCCGCCGTCCTTGGATAGCCGTGGGCGACAGGCGGCCACCAACGCCCGCAAACGGCCAGCACCCTCTCAGCACACTGAATACCCGTGCGATGGGAAGAACTACGTCAAGATCCCCGGCCATTACCAGGACGACTTCGTCTACTACGCGACGAAACGCGCCCGAGGACGTCCACGCAAGGACAGTACAGCGACGGCGCTGCCACAGACGTCGAGCACCCCGGGCCACACACGATCCACCGGCACCGTGGGTGGCATCAACGTGTTCGACTGGTACCGCGAGATGGCGCAGACCGACAAGGTTAGATCATATTGTTGACTCAACAATCATCATTTTTCAGTAATATTGTTATTGCTGCTTTGATGACCTATTTCACGATATGAAGAATCTAACCACTCTCCATGAACTGCAACTGACCTCCTGGTTCAGCGTTGTGAGAGTCTACGTGCACGTCGACATGATTTTTTCTTACCTGTGTGTGACACTATTTCCATAAAGAATCTTTTTTATTTAGATGTTTTTTTTTGATTTTGTATAGTTAGCCCAAAAGTTATTGTTTTTTTTTTAAATTCTTTTTTTCTTGGTCATTTGCTGTAGTGCGGTCTGCCACTGCTGATGTGTGTCTGGCACGTTTATTAATAAATACTGCACACGGGTTACTGTGTAAAGAGCACTCGGTTCGGTGTGCCGACCACGACTGCAATGACTGACGAGGTACCACCCAGGCCAGTGGAGTCGACGGCAGGGTGGGCTGATACGACCCCGGTGGATGAGTCAGCGGTGGCGGACCTTGTGATGGACATGTTACCGTCCAGCTCTGCATCATCAGCCAGCGTGACCACCGACTACAGCTGTGAGTTGAGAGAGATGTTTGTCTGTTTTATTGCATGAGGCAGATGCACGTGGTTCGTAAAATGATCAGCAATAAGGAGCATGCGTTCACCAGTTATTTTACTACCCTCAAGGATTCTCCACATGAAACTCCATGACGCTGGAATGATGTATTTTTGTCTTGCCACACTGTGCCATTTTAACCTGTACAAGCATTCGGTTACAGTGTACCGCGAAGTTTGTTCGATGATGCTTATTAGTTGACTTGATGCAGATATGCTGTACAAATACAAATAGTAAAAAGAACATTAGTAACGTAACTTTTGTTAGGCTGCCCAGAACGGTAGTTCTCGGAAGGCCTTGTGTTTAGTGCTGTTTCTTTTTTTCTTTTTTTTCAATGCAAGATCTCCGAGGTCCGTTGGCTGATCTCCGCGAAATTTTGCCGCAAAACGTGTTCAATTTGTAAATGCTGGTCCAAAAGTTTGGGGGTCTGCTCCTCAAAAAATTGGGGCCAAAAACATGCTAAATTTGGCGCGATTTCGGACACCTTCCCACTTTAAGCGCAAATATCTCTGAAACGGATGGAGGTATCCAAAATCTGAAAAATGGTGCACTGCAGCGTTCCTTCCCGCGTTCAACGAGTAAAGGTCGGTGAACTTCGGTCCACTAACCACGTAGATTTAGAAATGCAATTGTGCCCCGAAAATCAAATTTTTCGGAATACCGTATTTCAGCCCCTAGGGGGTTCTGCGAGCCGAAATTTTTACACGCGCTATAGAATGTTCAAGTCTTGCTAGCTCACACCCCACTGGCGATGGGGGCTCCCCCAACAATTTTTTTCAAAGGGGGTCAAAAATTGGCTTATAATTCAGCATATGAGCCACTAGAACTTTGGCGTTAAGGGGATTAACCCAATGAAACTTTACCGTGTGATGTGGTGCTGGATGGGGGTGTTAACCCGTCTACAAAATTTGGGGGCACTGCCCCCTTAAGATTTGGGAAGGCAATAAACGTTCTAACTTTGGAGCGACTTAGAACAACTTTTGAGTTTGACCGCAAATATCTCTGGAACTGATTAAGATATCGACAAGCGGTCAACGGTGTTACAAACTACTGTCCCTTCTGCGTTGAATAAAAGAAATTTGATGAACTTTGGTCCACTAACCACGAAGTTGTGTTTGCTTATTTCGACCTACTCATAATCGACAGTGCATGCGTTTTCTGACAACTTTCGACTTTGACTGCAAATATCTCTGGAACGAATAAAGATATCGACAGTCGGTTAATGGCGTTTTCAATCGCTATCGATTCCACGTTAAAAGCTGTAAAATTGGTGGCCTTGGGTTCACTAACCACAAAGTTGTGTTTGCTCATTTCGACCTACTCAACATTGACAGTGCGCACTTTTTTGGACAACTTTGGACTTTGACTGCGAATATCTCGAGTAGGGATAATGATATCGATAAACGGAAGAAAAGCATTTACAACTACAATCGATTCCACATCGAACGCAGAAATATTGGTGAAATTCGGTTCACAAACAACAAAGTTCTGTTGTCTCATTTTGAACCATACAAGTTTAACATTGCACTTGCTACACTTGTAAATGATAATGCAGTTGTGTTCTGGCCACATGACTTCGCTGCGAACGAAATTTCAACCCCTTAACTATCTTGCAATTGGACTTACAGCGCCGGGCGGCCTCACGTTGGGCTCTGCCCCATATTTGTAGTTTTCATTTAGTTTTTTTTCATTGTGCTTTGTTGTATTTTCTGTTATTGTCAATGGGTTTGATCACTGAGAAATAAAGTACTACTTACTTACATGCTTATTTACTGCACGGTAACAGCGGGGACGTTCACAAGACCAGAGCTGACCGTAACCGAGGAGGACGTCTGTGCCATGCTGCGATCACTCAACGAGGCAGATCTCAAGATGCTGGAGTCACATCTGGACAGTGCCACGGCGGCAGTAGACCATGATGATGACAGCATCAAGAATGGCTCCTTCGACGCCGCAACCACCGACAAAGTAGATTCCGAGACTGGTGTGTGAATAACTGAACATATTACATAACTTTCGGGCTTTCCTATTTTCGTTGTCGTCACCGTCTTCATTTTCCATTTGTCTGATAAGTAGCAATAAATGAGTTACAGATGATTTTCACAGTTTTACCATTAATGGGTTGACTTTATGTGCTGTTATTGCTGCCAGTGTCATAGTTCTGTGTCAAGATTTAACGTTTTTCATCGATGGAATTAATACCTAATATATCCTGGACGTTCTATGAAAATTTTTGCATAAATCGAAACATTTGCCAGGGAGATGTAGAAGAAAACGTGAGTGTTTTTTAACACAGTGCAAAGCTTTAACGAATGGCTTACAGTGGTGCATATGGTGATAATGATTAGCCAATTGTCGTGTACATTAACAGACATACCATTGAAAGCATGGAAGATAAAATTACAAGCCAATAGGCTTAGGAATGTGGCTGTCGACTAGGACCTTGGAAATAAATAAATACTGGTAACTTATCGCTCTCTATCTAGTCAATCCCAACCCGGAGGCTGTGCTTTAGTGCAGAAAATAGACCTGCATTGAATAGGTGTTGATTGTTCAGTGTCATTATTATGGTATATGATCAGCCGGCACTGCAGCAGAGCTCCTGCAGATACTATAGGGCGGGCTGGGGAGGACGACACTCGATGACATCGTCGATAGGCCTAGTTGGCAGTCAAGCAAGGTCAGAAGGTATAAAGTTTGTGTGGATAGACACCGACTGACCGACGTTGGAAAAACTGGCAGTGTGACTGCAGCAGCAACCTTCCAACCGTTCTCGGCCACGGCCAGAGCCACACACAGACAGACATACACTTTCAGAATCTCTGCAAGCAATTGGGCTAAGCTGTTAGTGGACAAAAGTTCACCGATTTTTTTGCCCAACGCGGGATGAGTCGTAGGTAATAATGCCGTTTTTCGCATGTTTATATCTCAATCCGTTCCGGAGATATTTGCGAATAAAGTCTGCATCTGAGCAACAATAAGGGGGCTGTATAGCTCAGTCGCCAGCGACAAAAATTACACTGGACAATTTTTCTAACAGCCAAAGTTTGTGTTAAATGTGTATTGTGTATGGTGCATGGTTGTGGTCTTAGGTGGAGATGGCAATCTGTCACAGTATCTCAACGACGACTGTGCTGATCGTGACACTCTGCTGCCAGTGCTGTCGCAGGCGTCGACATCCAGCGGAGGACTGCTAGACGTCGATGAGATCAGTGACGGTGACCTGCTCTCTGCTGATATTGGCAACATGCATCACATCCTCAGTGACCTCCGAACTCCGACCCGCGATCTTCGCACCGTGGTGACCCATCTTCCGGTCACCTCCAGGTCTAACCTGTCAGCACTGTTTGAGTCTGCTGACTACACCATCTCTGACCCCAGTGCGGACTTTTCTGTCCATCCTGCCCCCAGTGTTCATTCTTCCCCCGGTGTCGACCACCACCAGTCCATGGTGGTGGACGTTCATTCACCACAGACGTCGACGCCGGATGCCTCGACGGTTGCCCCGCCGGAGTTGTGCGTGGTGAACATGTTCTGGAACGATCTGCCAGGTCTGATGATGGAAGGTCGCGAGTACGTCCGTTTGGTGGACATACATCGTCAGGTGCTTCCAGCCAAGGACACCGGGATACTAAAGAAGCGCTGCTACATGCTAGGTCTGGACGTGCGTCAGTGTAGCGAGCTGCAGCGTGACTTCCTCATTCGTTACATGAACGCCGCCAAGTCCAAGAGCACGGTGGTCGTATCACGGCCCGATGCTATCCTTCTCATCAGCTTCTACGTGACTCCCAAGTCAAAGACTCGGGGAGTTGCCGACACTGACGATGTTGTGCTAGACAGCTGTGCCGTGTCATCTGCCGCAGGTCAGTGCTCAGTGCTCACGGTCATGTTCGATTTATCCAGAATGAAGCAGTACAATGAATGACATTTTCTAACTTTTTTTCGGACTTTTATGCAGAAGTGTTAATTATTAGTGCAATCTGTCTGTGAGCGTTTTTGTATGAATGCCGCAAGTCATCACTCATCAGTGATGATTCAGTCATTCAACAAAGGCTCTGTCATTCTGTTTCATGGAAGCTAATTGTCGTACTAATATCAGGGTTGATGCGATTTAAATCAACTGGCACATGGATTACTTCTGCCAGGGCTGCCGAACGTTTGCATGAGTATATATTTTTCTACAGTTTCGTTTTCGAATTTGGAGTCTGTGGTACAGACAGATGGGAAGGCAACTCAACCCGTATTGCGGCGTATTAGAACGACCGCGCAAAACACGTGTTCATAGTCAATGTACACGGCATGCACGTGAAGTCAAACGGTTAAAAATGTTAAAGGTCGTATATAGCTTTTAATGGTAACCAGTGGCAGAGCCTCTCCCGAGCGTCACCTGCCGTATGGGATCACCTGGCACTCAACGCAAGTGAACGCGCCCCGCCTTATCCCCAGCCTGAGATTTACATACCGAGACCGAGATGGTTTAGCTGTCCGCAGACAGTCACCCGTCCCAGTAGTAAACACTTGACCGCTCACAACCTTTTTATCTTTAGATGTTCAACGTCCTAGCCGTTCCGCCATCGAGTCACAAGTATATAATGAATGATGATGATGCGGTGATATATAGGTGAGATTCAGCAGCAAACAGCAGCGGTCGTCATTGGCTCTGCAGCCTCCATACAGTCACAGCCCACAGTACCCTTGTCGACGTCGTCGGTGACTCAACATGAGCGTCTGTCGTCGTTACGTCTACCGCAGCCAACCGCCGCCGCCGCCCCGTGAGCTTCTATTTACATCTTCCCTACTCACCCAGTTCTCCATTTCTCTTCCCCTCTCCCGCGACTGCACTGCCCCCGCTTGCCCGCCTGGCTCTCTCCCTTCCTGCTTCCTTGTCTACACGCCTAGCCGGTCGGGTCGTCGTTCTCCATATATGTTAATTACTATAAGGAAGCCAGCCGCTTTCTACTGCCTAATTTGTCACCATTTGACTCCCATCAGCCAAAAAACAGATAAATTGCAACGCTGCACATAGTGCCTATCCCGGGTTAAGGCTAGTGCGGTTGTGATGTATGGTGAACGTGTTGTGGTAACCTTGTAGTTGTGGAACAGCTTCAGCTGAATGGAATCCCTGTTGAACTTAGGCCTACTTAGTAAGGCAGTTATGGGACGTTTTATTAGTCCACCAGTACGTAGTAGTAGTAACGGGAGATCTTAGGTTTTTACGCACGAAAGCAGCTATGCTTTCAGCGCGTCTTAGCCATCGCAATTCTGTCTGTCCGTCTGTCTGTCACACGGGTGGATCAGGCAAAAACGGTGCGAGGTAGGATCACCAAATTTTCACCATCGGCTGCCTGGAAGACTCTAGTTTCAGGAACCGTAAAGGTTTTTCGTAAACTCGAAGGGGGTCACCCCGAACGAGGTCGCTAAATGAGAGCGGGGTGGTCAAAATTTGCGATTTTTGGCCTATAACTCGCTGTATCTCAGTAACGGTGTGAGATAGGGCCTAGGTTACTATTAATCACTAATAGGAAGTCGTACACTGGCTCTCGATTGGCGCCCAATTCAATGGCCTTGAATGACCTTGAACGCCAAAATAGGGGGTTTTACGGATTTTTTTCGCGATATGAGGCTGCGCAAGTCTATATCATTCACAAGGAGGCGCCACCGTCGCCAACGCCACACGCCTATGGCCGATGTGTATTATGGTCCCGATGGGCCGAGTCCAAGTGATAATGCGATTATCGAAACTATAACTACTGAACTGGAAATGCTATAGGCTTTCGCGTGTCTCGTGAGCTTTGCTCAAATTTCTTGTTACTTAGTTTTTTTCACCTTTCTTTGTCTAGCAGTGCACATGCAATAACCTGGAATCAATGAAAATCCCACTACTCATCAAATTGGGCCTTTTTAAAAACCCCTGGATTTAACCCCAACCGAGTAAACCCCTGGGGTTGGGCCTGTTTAAAATGGGTTTTTAAACCTTGATACGTTATGTATAGTTAACTGAAAGTTCTTGTGGTGTGTGCCTGTGACAGTGGGCAGTCTGACAGCAGACGTCAGTCATCAGCTGAGAAGACATCCCCACCAGCAGAAGGTTTGAAGCGCTCGGAGAGACTGCGTGACCGGCGTGTCCACTACGCCGACATGCTGCAAGGAGTCCTTCACCCACGCTCTGACCCTGACACTGTGGAGCCTGCTAGGACTGGCCAGCAGAGCAACCGTCGGCCGACGTTCACCGTTGCTGACACACGTCTAGATTCATCGACGACGATGCTCGGTGGCCGGACGTCAGGCACGCAGAGACGAGTAAGGTCCTCCGATGCTGTGCTACTGCCGGTTGAACCACCAGCGACAACGAATAATCGGAGGAGATCCATGGAACTGCGCTCGACTTCCGATAAGCTGACTAACAGTGACGCTGTACCAGTTCATGTTTCAGTGACGAGTTCGCCAGTGTCCCCATCTGCTGGCAGACGTCGCGTGTCGGAAATTCCACCACGCACTACCACCATTACAAGTGCAGCAGGGGTGGTGGAATGCAGTACGAAGCAGACGGCACTGAAGCCAAACCCCCGACGACATCCACCATCTAATGTCAGACATCGGCGACGCATGGCCGGCAGACGACGCCCCAGACATTTTCCACTGTCAGTCACACAGCTGGCAAACACTTCACCACCAGATACTTCACAGCAGCCAGACAGCTGCAGTGAGGTTGCTTTGAGCGAGTGCAGCGGTCAGCTTAATGTAGAGGCAACTGTCGATTCTCATCTGGTCGATGGACTAAAAGTCCAAAGCTCCGCGGATACAAGAGTGTCAAAGGTGGTGGACGATTCTTGCTGTAGATTGTCGGCAACGATCGATAGCAGCGATGCAATGCAGAACAGCATGGAGTCCTGCAGTTCCGAGGCTGGAACTACGAGATCATCGACACGAAAGACGTCTTCTTTTCCAATCTCCACGGCTGCTGACATATCAGCTCTGTGCACTGGTGGAGTTCAGAGTCTTCGGGTGGGGAAGCCGGTAGCAAACTTGGTTCCCGTGATGCACGTGGGCATGTCCGGTGGTCGTTTCGGTCGTCGTCATCGCTGTCAGGGTGGTGTGGTGGTACTCGATCGCTACATCTCGGCCGATGCTGCCTGTGTCATGTGCTGCAGTTGTTCGCAGCTCTTCTCTGTTGCCGACTTCCTTCGTCACACTCACCACTACGTGCGAGGGTCTGCTGATGTGCTGGGCTCAGCCAAACGTCTTGGTCCACTTGGAGTTGCTGGTCCGGGCTGGCGTGAGTTCCAGCATCGACAAGTTCTGTTTGCTCTGGACAGCACCTGTGCCGTGAACCTGCCAGCCGACGACCAAACCATCGCCGGTTGTCTGTTGACTGAAGCTTCACCATCAGGACCAGCTGATACCGAGGACACTAATGATGGCATCGTGGCTGCAGTTTCAGCCATGGATGTAGTTGGAAAAACTGATGAGAGCGTGGGGAATCTACCACCTTCGCCGGTTTCACCAGATTTTACGAACCAAGACACGTCAAGCAGTGACAAGGTTGAGAGCATGCCGCTCATGCCAGTTGTCGGACATGATATGAAGGACGCTTGTACCGAGAGATGTCCAGCGCCGATGCCGAGTGCTGAAGTCATTGCTGACACCTCACCCGGTGCGTCGTCGGAGAACGTTGCCGGCATCATTGCAGCGAGATGTCCTCCGACGGCAGTCGATGTTGCAGAACCACGTCTCACCCGCAGTCGATGCACCAGTGCCACCATTGGTGTCATCCGTGCCCAGCCCTCGCCTAGCTTACCATCACTTCGAAGTCAGTCAGGCACGGTAGACAGTTCTGCGACCGCCGCCCCACAACACAGTGAACGCAACTCCAAGCAGCGTCTTCACATTGACTCTGCGTCAACCCGTCACACACGCAGCAGCAGTAGTGGCAGTGTGGACAGTTCAAGTTCTCGCGTGGAACTGAGACCTCGTCCGCCGCCACGCGCCACTGCGCCCAAGTAGAACTGTCCCCCACGTCTACACAGGCCCGTAGTCAGTTGAACCCTCTCTCCCACTCTGTCAGCTGAAACCAAGAAGCATTGCAATGCATAGAAAGAAATACGAGGGTCGTTCGATAAATAAGTTTACAAAATGGTGCCATTTCACTAATTCTTAAAGTAGAAAAAATTAAAATATATGTTTTCTAGGGAATTCAATTCTAAGTACGAGTTGTGAATTTTTTTATGAAAATGACGTCACTGTGGCGTCATTTATAAACATTAAATTCTGCGGCATTCGCACTGAAATTGTCCCGTAATGAACAGCAGCGGTAGTTGTTTTTTGTGAGCAAAAAGACTTAATGCAAATCAGATTCACGCTGAAAGTTTGGTGTAAGAAAATGCTAGGTGGGTAGAATTTTGTATCAGATACCGAGGTGCAATCAGTCATTCCTCAGTGGTTCGGACAGCAACTAGCATTGTCTTTTGCATCAGGCATTCAAAGACTTGTTGACAGATAAAACAAATTTTTGAATAAACTTAGACGATATGTTGGAAAAATGAAACAATAATGTTTAACGTTTAAAGAGGTGACATTAACTTATAAACTTCACTCATTTTTTGCTTTTTTGCTGGTTGTCGCTTGTGAGTTATGCTAGATTACTGGTGTAGAAAATAATACACAAATAGACTGTGTTCTATTAACAGATGACGTCACAATAATGATGTCAGCATTAAAAAAAATTTTCACGTATGTTCAGAATTAAATTCCCAACAAAACGTATATTTCGGTTTTTTCTTGTTTTAAAAATTAATGGAAAGACGCCATTTTGTAAGCTTATTTATTGAACGACCCTCGTAACCAAAAACGCCACCAGATGAGCGATTTCCAAGCTCAAAATGCATAAAGTTGCATTTGCAGCCGAGGCTTTGCCCCCATCCCAGAAGCTTAGTCCTCCCCACATCCTATAACTGAATTAACGGAGATCACTTAATGGTGGCTGAAGTCAAAACCCCTTCTGAAAAAGTCTGGCTATGGGCCTGTCATATACATCATAATGTATGATATGGGCTTCACCGTCGTCGGTTGTCCGTTGAACTGTTGTGCTGTAACAGTGTGGTCAATGCGTGCATGCTGGAACTGGTGTTAGCGTTGGTTTCTTACTATCAGTTATTTACGATGCAGCTTTTCTGTTCATTCAGACAAGTGTATGTTGCATGTTGCAGTCGGTGAGAAAATGGCAAAAGCAGAAAAAATCGTTACAGTAGATAGTAATTGTGCTAGGATTTGCTCGTAATTACACAGGTATATATCTACAAACACTGCATCTTGGCGAAAAAAACGTTGTTTCATCTTCAGTGATAACATACCGTTACCAGTAAACCCCAAATTTTTCGATTACGACATTTTTGTCACACTGACACTGTCATCAAAATCTGATTTTATTTTCATTTTTCAAACAATGGTTAGAACTGCTTTTACATAAATTGTGCTTATTTGTTGAATGGTAGGAGTGTAATAATTAGGCAAACTGTTTTGCTTTACTGTCCTAGTGTTGTCAGCACTTAATCCTGATGTAAGACAGTTTCACTAAATAGGAGATGTGGGAAAATGACTGGTACACCAGTTAGTACTGAGTGTGCTGAAAATGTCAAGTTTTAGGGTAAGTTATCATTGAACATGAAGCAGCATGTTTTTTTTGCTGGGAGACGGTGTAGTTTAGGATGTAAGGAATGTTGTTGCCATTTATTACCACTTACATATAGCAGCCAACAGCGCAGTTTTTCCATTGTTTAAACTTTTCAGCTTCAAGGCATTTTGGGTTGGAATGAAACTGTTTATTCTGTATTTAGTATTTAAATGTTTCTTGTTACATTGTACAGTTTTAAAATTTTTGATTGATCAACATAAATTGTACCAGTCATTTTCTTAATGTATAACCATGTTTGACAAGAACAGACTTGTTTTGTCTACAGAAATAAAGAACAACAACAGTTTTTTTAGCAAAACAGTTTCATTAGTTTCATTCAAGTTAAGCATCTTGCTCACGTTGACAAATTCGTCCTGTGCTCAGTTGTCTTCAGTAGTTAGGCAGTTATTCTCTGTAATTGTAGATAGCTTTTTGTTCAGCTGTCAGCATTTGCAGTTATTGCATCATTTTGAATTGCTTCGTAACATCACAGACTGATGAGCACTTTTATTTCAGTGTTAATAATTAGATGTTTTTGAGCAGTTCTGTTTGTTACAAGCATTAATTGCACGTTGCTGCTGCTTTTGTTAGTTAGCATAGAGAAAACAGGAAATTTGAGCTAATGCTCACGAGACGCGTGAAAGCCTATAGCAGTTCCGATTCAGTAGTTTAGCTCAAAATTGGGGTGTTCACGCTAAGTTAGTATACAAATACCAAATTCTCCATCTGGATCGCATAGGTCTAACAACAGTAACGTGGTGCCACCTTGTGAATGATATAGATTTGTGTCGCAGCCCGAAATCTCCAAAAAAATCCACAAATCCCCCTATTTTGGCGTTCAGTGTCATTCAAGGTCATTGAATTCAGCGCCAATCGAGAGCCAGTGTGCGACTTCCTATTAGTGATTAATAGTAACCTAGGCCCTATCTCGCACTGTTACTGAGATACAGCGACTTATTGGCCAAAAATCGCAAATTTTGCCCACCCCCTCTCATTTAGCGCCCTCGTTCGGGGTGACCCCC
>Ga0056128_1005377_pt1 | contig 16132 bp, 14 predicted proteins | sample WorMetLIZISLAND2_FD_71113 | JGI IMG/M metagenome (GOLD analysis project Ga0056128, IMG submission 71113) | Marine gutless worms symbiont microbial communities from Max Planck institute for Marine Microbiology, Germany - Olavius geniculatus... ... | reverse complement strand
AAGTCGACGGCGGTCGACTTGAGCACATCCGACTCGACTTGACTTGACTTGACAACGGCATGTCGACTTCAGTCGACTTCAAACGACTTGAGACGTTCAGAAGTTGTGATGAACTTGCGTTAACACTGTGCACCATTTTTGTACGTCTTACAACTTCACTAAATATTAAAAGATTTTCAAAAAATTTTTACTGTCAGAATCAGAAGACAATTTGCAATAAAGCTATTACTATAGATCTCACCACAACTAAAGTGTGTCACTACACTACCTTGTGAAATGTCAGTGTCTTAAAGATAACAATTAAAAATAAAACGACTTTTGTTGCAACGCATTATAAGATTAACAACAGAAACAACGTGTTTGTTGTCTCAGTTATTGTCTAAAAAAAATCACACCTCACAGTTTTCACATCAAAATGTCTCCACCTTGCTGCTGGACGACGCATCCAACCGGCGACGCCACTGACCAATGGCGCGATCAACCAAACGCTAAGGCACTTTTCTCCCCTCAGCGACAATGGCCTTCTTCAGCTGGTTGATCGTTGTGAATCGTCAACACTGATAAGCCATCTGTTGAAGGCAATCCCGAACAGCATAATCGACCGGATTTAAATCCGGTTTGTTTGGGGGGGGCACATGCCAGGCTTCATCAATGTTGATCACGTAACTAACTGGTCAGTGGCGTCGCCGGCTTGAGTGCATCATCTGACATTTCACGAGGTAGTGCAGCGACACACTTGAGGTGTGGTGGGATCTACAATGGCAGTTTTATTACAAATTGTTTTCTGATTTTGACAGTAAAAAAAATTTTAAAATCGGTTAATATTTGGTGAAGTTATAAGGCGTAGGTCTACAATAAATGGTGTCATTTTAGCCCACCCTGTATACTGTAGGCTATTCATAAAGTGTTTTTTCTTTCGGCGGACGTCTCTGTTATTGTCATTTCTTAAGAAAAATTCGCACAGACAGTTAAAACTGTGTGTAATGTGACTGTTTTGACGCGGTACAGCTATGCTGCACGGCACCTTTGGCATCGTTGTCGTCCGTCCGTCTGTCGTCCAGCCGTCTGTGCGTCTGTAGTGTTTGAATTGCCAGAGGGTTGGGGGGTTCAACCCCAACTGTTTTCTTAACTTCCCTAACACACTCTCAAATTAGGCCTATGTTCTGTGGGTCATCTATATGCTTTATATATAGGATTTATATCACAATTTTGGTCGGGTTCTGACAGTCGATAACTTCGACCCCCAGCTAATTTTTTTGCAATCCAAAAACTGATTGTGGCTAAACGTTAGAGCTTGTGGAAAGAAACTTTTGCACTAATAAGCAGCCTTGTTACTTAAACCTAGGCATGCACAGTTTCAGCGATCTAGTGCAAAGGGAACAACTACATGGAAACTACGTCATTCACAGTTCCGTTTACCTTAATCGGTAGGCCTATAAGCTTACCTTTATTTTGTGATACGGTTACTAAAATACGTTACAAATGGTTGAAATGGCCTTATTTGCCTGAGCTCATTGATAGCCGCGTTTTAGAAAACTGCTAGATGCAAGATTACTGGTTAAGTCGACTTCTCAAGTCGACTTGAAATGACTTGTAATGAGACCGACGGCGCCAGAAAATTTCGACGGTGACGCTGCTACAGACCGACTTGATCCGACTTGGAAGACCCAAGTCGACTTGAGTCGACTTGATCGACCCGACTCCCAGGTCTACGATGAATGCGAAGTACTGATGGAACCGCTGGAAAACGCCGTTTTTACGTTTTCGCAAAAATTGTTGCAAAATTGTGAACGGATTAATTCTAATAAAATTATGTACAGTGGTCTGAAGTCAAATGAGTATAAAAACAAGTTTCGTCGAGCAAGTAAAGTCAGACAATCTTTTGTGCCTATTTTGCCCAATTTTCTTCCCGCTCATGCATTTTTAGTTGGACAGCAATTGTTTAATACTGTTGCTTACACGCTTTCTTAATTTCGTCAAATTTTAATTCCCCCAATAATCATTAATCATAGTTGAGCAGTACATGGAGATTGAAACTGACTGGTATTGGCAAGGCTGTCGTTGGACTGGCAGCTATTAAGACGTTGATTGTCGCTGTTCAGCTGACACTGCTGCTTTGGTGCTGACGATGACGATAATAACGATGATGATGCTAGTATCGTGTTGCTGCTATAATCAGTCGTTCTTTCAAACACTCCACACTGATGCTGCACGCGTACCTACAACACCAGTAGTAACATCCAGTAACGATACTGACAACTACTAGTCGATGAAAATAACTTGTTACTTTATGTGGCGGAATCTTTCTCTAGGGAGACAACGAGCCACAATAATCGCTCCAATGCGCTACAACGTAAACGGATGGCGGAATTCCAGTCGTGCTTAACATAGATGTAAAAATATTCCAGAAAAAAATTTTAAAAACGTCAAAAAGTTAAAAAGTGGCAGGAATAAAAAAACGCTTAAACACGTTAGAAAAAAACGTTAGCCTTAATATTTTCAACATCTTGCCTAGGATCGACGTTGACCAATATCACTTCGATAAAAACGTTGTGATATATATAGGCTGCAGTGGCACTTCTATGTTGAGATTCGCAGCAATCTGGCCCTCGCCAGCTAATACTAGAGTAAACACTTACAAGCAGAGGCGCGCTATGTAAACTACCTTACCTACCTACCGACTTACTTACTTAATTACTTACAGAAGCCTAGCATTTGACTTCATCGTTGCATGCATCATTTATAATTTATTATAACTATGTCATATATTGAGGCAAAACGAGCAGCAGCTGTCTGGAATCTGAACTGCTTAAACTGCACGCAGCAGTTGACTACTGACGCCTGTGAAAGCACTCTGTGTCCGTTACGATATGATATCTAGGCCCCAATACACCACAGATATTACGGAAACAAAATCACAGCATTTTTAATATAAATGTAAGAATGCTGTACAAAAACAGTTATTATTAACTAAAAGATACATCATGAGACTTCATTTGTATAACGTTTATCTGTTTTTAGTGTTTAATGTACTTTCAAGTTTCTGTTTGTAAGCGACAGTACCGTCCGTTGTTAGAAGTCGGTTTTAACTAACGGACACACGACACACCTATTCACAAATGTTCGAATATATATATAAAATTATTTTCATGTTGTACATTATTAACATATTGCGCTTGTCAACGATTATTAAACGAACACGTGATGATGATGGTGATATGATGATGATAATCACGCGCGATCAAACGAACGAACAGCGCCTAAATGTGGCGGAGGCACAAAAAAGAACGTGAAAGTCACTCACGTTGTGATGTGGATCGTTGTTGTGGCAGCAAGACTGCGTCGTCAGAGTTGGCCGTAGTCTACGGTGATCAGGTTCTCCGTCGCGGGGAGGAGGCTGAGTGGGACAGGCCGAGTTGTGTAGGCTCACCGACTTATTTATCGTGACGCCGCCACGAGCCTCGGCATATCCTCCACGTCTACAGTGGGGGTTTACGGCTGTCGAGTGTCTTCCCGCAGTGCCGCTCGGACAGATTAAATCAGCTGACATGGACTCGACAATCACCGCGGAAGAGCCGGCGGTGCGAGCAGCGGACACTGACGAACAGTAGTTACCGTCGGCGTATTGCGCGTCTGTGCAGCAGCAGCGAGTGTCCAACGTCACCGTACTATCGTTGGCTGCGGCATGCTGTCGACGAAACACGCTTGGCAACATAGACTGCGCAACGGTCAGACGACCGCCTGCACCGGCACCGATGCTGCTTTTTGACGACTTAGTACCAGCTGCAGCCGGACAACAACGCTGGTTCGCCTCAACTAAACTCCGAGTCTAAAACACGCAACGCACAGCACACTGGTATAATTATTATACTTTTGTCGTTATTCTGTGTTTTCAATTAAACCATGCACTCACTCTTAATGTTTTCATAACCTTTGGCTGCAGTCGTGCGTCAAAAAAAAGCAAAGGACGGTGTAGTTTATGCTTGGCGCACTTGAGCACTGCCTGGAGTGGTATAAACTCGTACTGCGTAATCGCTTATCCGTTTGAGCAGTGCAGTATCTAGTACAAATCATGCTATTTCTTACTGCCATAATTTGATCGAGATTTTACGCTGAACGCTTTCGGTCGAATTCAAATAAAAAAAACATTTAGGTTTTGACTCGATCGGCAACATGTTGCCTGGAAGCAGATTAGCGGAGAAATGTTCATACAAGAAAATGTCTGGCATCTACGTTTGGCCGGAACACACATGTGGCCGTACCGTACGTAACTAGAAAAAAACCGGAACCCCTAGCCAGAATTTGCGTTCCAAAATGCATTCAACTTCTGTTTTCATCGAAATGTTCACAACGTGGTGAAGCAGTGACAAATAAGTGACGAATGTTACGAGTGCATGATTGATAATGACTAATGATAGTCTTAGTTGATACGCTGTTTACCTGAATGCAATAATTGGAGTTGTTGGCGTTCAGTTGCTGTTCTTCCTGTGCTAGCATTCTATATTTCTTCACCTGATAAACATCATATATCGTCATCATTGCAGCAGCAACAGTTAACTTACGTAAGTCGTTTTTGGTCGGAGTTTTTCATGCCCCGTATTTTAATTGGGAGCTCATAACGTTTTTTTCAAACCACCAATCAAGCAATATTAATTAGTTGGCTGAGAAAATAAATCTGAATACCCCTCCCCATCCCATACCTAACTTGACGTTTGTGACGTCTCATTCTTGACTGTTTCGATGCATCGACTTGCTTTGAAAACTTATATGCGGACCCACGTTCCCAGGAATGACCCTGTGTCTCCGACGTCACTGTGAAAGTTAACATCAACCATTGAAAGAAGCAGGGGAAAATGTGAAAGTAGGTACGTGGTATGCAAAAAAAGTCAAAATAAATTTTTGCAAAACAGGAAAAATTCAAAGTTATGCCACTGCGCGGCCTGTAGGTTTGTGCAAATATTAAAAAAACTTTTTTTTATTAAAAGTGATATTATTTCAGCATAATACAGACAGACCGTGTCTACGGCTTCCTGAACAGAGATTTTTCCCTCTTTGACAAGCAGCATCAACTGCATACGATCTTCATCACTCATCGTCATCTCGCTAGCACTCAGGTCACCTACAACGTACCATATAGCTGCAGCATTGTTAACAGTGACTAGTTGATTTATTATTTATTTACTTATTTATTTATTTTAGAAAGAGAACAACGGTTAAGACGATGATACGATCATCGTCTTAGTTATAATTACTGCACCTGGCTGTAACTTGGAGGCTAGAGCATTCGTTTACATTTTACACAGACCTTACGACTGAGGAGTGTAAGAAATATACCCAGAAGAGCCCCAAAGTGGTCTAGACTTGTTTGATGACGTGATGTAAATTTACAAAAATTTTATCTCTTCCGTACTTAGTGTTAGTAGTACAGAGAGTGGTCGAATTTTGCTCGTACGAGACGTGCAGCTGGTTGAATGTAAAAGTGCAGACAGGCATTATTATAACCTTCGTGCTGTCTATAGGTGTATTTTCTAGCGACACGTCGCAGAGAGACGTTCTTAAGCATGCGACTGAAACTGCTGCTGAGACTGCTGCGTATTGAAGCGGCCTGAACGGTTGCAGCTGAGCGTTTCACGTCTACGACACAACACGCGATATGATGTCATGATATTGAACTGATGCTGAACTGAACTGAACGAAATTGAACTCGTTTTGCACATTTCGCGATATAAACAAAAATGAAACAAGAAGCCTAACTGTCGCTAAGATAGCCGACCGTACTGTTTGTCAGTGACCTTTAAAGTCATCCAAGGTCAATGATTTTCATCTAGTCTGACAGGGCATATGCCAATTCCTTGTCTTTATTTCGCACCGTTTCCGACATATGGCCAGTTTTCCGTTGGAAAACCAACATTTTTCTATCTCCGTCTATTCAACCCCCAGTTTGGAAATGTTTTCTTTGGAGTAAATGGCTAAAATTTTGCTTGCTCGAGTTTAGCACCCACGGCTATTATTGTGTAAAAAGTTCGCGACGATGCGCTATACAAATTGACGACCTTTACCTTTTTTTACCTCTACGCCCTAACCGTTAGTCACAGTACATCTGTCACAGACGGACGGACGGACGGACGATAACCATGAAAACAGCTCGACCGTTACTAAAGTAAGGTCGGCTAATAAAATGAAATGCCAGTTCGTTGGCTTTGTACAGTCCGCGCAATGCAACGAAACTAGCGTTTCAGTTCAGTTTAGATTAGTTCATTTCTGACGCTCTGTACGCGTCATAACTTGTAGCTGCAGCATTCAAGGTGCCTAATTACCGTGTAACCGTTGAAATCAATTTGCATTTCGTTAAAACGATGGGTTCAATTTGAAGGCTACTCCAAATCACCGCATCGTAAACTCAACAAATGTTTTCCAGCATGTAAACGGCGACTGATAAACTCGAAAAACTTCAGAATACATCAATGACGGGCAACAGTAGCTTAAATTCGCTGTGCTACTCAACGTATTAAGTGTGATTTTGCTGACCTGGAATAAAACGTGACTCGGATGAAGTGTCGCTAGTCAGCGGCCTGCGATCAAACAAGTTAAAACAACCAAACGATCAAACGATCAAACAAGAAAATAATATGATAAAAAGGCATACAGACTGTCGGACAAACTGTCAGGGAAACAGACAAATGAGCAAACAAATGAGTGACTAAGTGGATGAGTAAAATATGCAAGGCTGTGAATTTTCCACCACGAATGTCGAAAAGCTCGATAAAAATGTGATTCCAAATTTCCGACAGCGTCGACGGACAGCCAGAAATGATTGACACCCGAAACAGCTATATCGCCAGCTCCTGTTGTCCCTCGTTTTTGCAATCGCCTGAGAACAATCGACCACAAAAGCCCACAGGCAGGGCATGGAAAAAGTTCTGCAATGCATGGCTCTGTCATTAATATATATCAACCTTTAATCCTTTATCCACCAAAAACATTTTGGTAACAAAAACACAGAGACAGAGAGAAAACAATGAAAAAATGTATGTACCTCTGATTCGTTCGTGACGGGGTATTAACGCTATTTTCTAATTGATTAATTGACTGAGTAGAGAAAACACATCACTAGCCTGTTCGACGTAGCTGACTGACACTGACAGTGACATTGACACTGAGTGTGACGGCTGACATCTACTGTGAGTGGTGATGTTGCTGCTGCTGCTGCTGGGTTGTCCAAGTCTGCACTGGTAGTCAGCCGAGCACGCGACTGCAGCGACTGCAAGCACCTGCTGACGTCATCGACGTTGACATTCAAAGCCGCCGAGTAACGAACAGCCAGCTGTCTTAACGCGGACTCGTTGCGTTTACCTTCCTACATATACGTATATCATCGTCATCATCATTATTTAATTCGCCAAAGCAAATACAAGTAACAATACAGTAAAGCGGTACTGCGGCAGGAACGACCACTCACAAACTGCATCTAAATAAGTTGCCCCAACCAGAATTAACATACACTATGCAAAATGCACAAACAGTAATAAACTAACAAGAAAACTACTGCACGAAATACGAAAGATTGGTGAGTTTTATATACAACGACTAATCCCGACCGAAGTCGATTCGATCTGCAGGCAAGCTATTAATGACACGTTCAGCGAAATATTTGTATGACAGAGTTACTACGCAAAAAAATGCTTCAAAATCGTGTAGGCCTATGCAGAACAACTGCGGCACTGTATGCCATACGCCTACATGCAACAGCTTAAACTGTTTAAAAGAAATTGATCAAATTATTCAAATTAAATACGCGAGCTAATACTTTTACAGTACGGAAGATTCAGCATTATACAGACGATACGAACGATCGACAATTTCTGGACGTGGTTGCTAAAATGTTGCAAAATGCTTTAGCCTACTTAGGCTACATATAGCGTAACCACTATAGTCTACTCTATTGACCTTCCTTCCTTGCGTTACACTATCAGAGAGTCAAAGAAGCTTATTTTACCTGAGAGAGGTACGGTTCAGCTGTAAGTGACACAGCGTCATCCGTCAACCTGTCGCTGATCAGCGACGAAAGACGGTCGACAGCAATCGACTCCGTGCAACTGTCCGGGTTCTCGAGCGTAAAGTAGACAGCAGCGCCAGCAGCAGCAGCAGTCGCATTGTTGCTGGCAGCATCAGTTCTTCCAGCCAAGTCCACTGCTCCCGTAGTACCACTGCAACATTCTTGAAGCTGACTGACCGCCTTCAGTAGATTAGCGCGGTCGTCGGCTGTCGTCACTCCGATAGCGTCCAAGTCGGCGTCCCCGATCTGGCGACAGACGTCGAGGTCGTCGTAGCCGTTGTCGATGAACGCCTGTGAGTAATCCTGCGCGAGGCCGAGCTTCTCTAGCCACGTCTTGATTACGTTCCGATGTTCCACGCTCCAACTCATCCTCTTCACTCAACTCTCACTGATTGCAGATGTTGTTTCCATCGCTGGCAAATCACGAGCTCAGTGTCCGAAGGTGTCAAACAAATTCATGGTTTACCAGCAGTCTCAATGACAATGACTTTATTTCCCACATTTGCGGCTAGTCAGCCGAACAGCCAACTATAGGCCTAACAGTGCAACGGCGCAAAAATCTGTAAGCAGGCAACCATACTGAATCGTAAGCTTTATTCTCTCTACGGACACGGGACAGTCGTACCGGGTATAGCGTTCCAATAAGCTATACCTTTGTGTATAGACCGTGTTACTGTGTAGACTATTAAGTGGGTCTTTAGTTTCAGCGAAGTGGCGAAGAAACTTCGTTGTCGTCTTTAGATTTCTTGAGCACTGATGATGATGTATTACTTACCGGTCCAGTGAGGCAATCTGCAGTGATTCTGGTAGAACAATAGCGAGCGAACAACGTCAACAACGCCAACAACAACAACATCATCATCAGCAGCAGCAGCAGTAGTGGACACGCACGGTCAGTCCCTACTGGACATGGTCAGCAGTGCAGCGTGTGCCTGTTCTAGTATTGGATCAATACAAGCAGCACTCAGCTTCAGCTTGCTTACTATAAGGCGCTCTCCTCATCAATCACTGTCTTACTACGTACAGCCACACCTCCAATAGACTAGAGACCACCTAGTCTTGTCGACACACACCAGAGAGTACACCCAGGCTTCATTATGCAACCGTCTTATTAGTCTGCCTTAAGGTTTTTCCTGTCCGTCCCTCCGTCCGTCTGGCTTTTATAGGCTAACTAAAAACAACAAGAAATCTGAGCTAATGCTCATAAGATGCGCGACAGCGTATAACAGTTTCTGTTCGCAAATTGTATTGATCTATCTGACGCCATTTCGTCGCAATTCACTTTCACATGTAAAGTGTGCGCTGCAGTCGAAAATCGCAAAAAAATCACCAAAATATACTTATTTTGGAGGTTCAATGTCGTTCAATGTCGTTCAATGTCATCTAAATTCCAGCATAGCTGTAACGCGTCAAAAGCGATGCACCAGAGAGCGTCAAAAACACCACTTGGTACACAAATTTCTACAATTTTTTTTCTCCCAGACCTCTTCCCAGTGGGGAAGGGACATTCCTCCCCACACTCCACCCATTGGCGCCTACGGCGCCTCGACACTTTCGCGCCTTCGGAGCTCGACCTAGCCTCCCCTACTTCTTTCGTAGCCTCCCCAGCTATTTCTCTCTGGCGCCGGGGCTGGTAGCACTGGGAGATAGACTATTAGCATTATGTCATCTGCGTATGAAAAGGCACCTACGAATATAATGTATTAGGCCTACCAATATAGCATCCTATCCTAGACTTCGCAAGTTTTACTAGCAAATTTTACAAGTATCAATATCCAATTAGACCTAACATAGGTTTTTTAAAATTTCACTTAAGCCTACTGAAAGCAAAAAATACATGAGGCAGCATTTTATGTATAGTGTATCATGTAAAAACAGGACATAGAGTGTGCGGTAACAAAGTATTCGATAATTTTTTTTGTCATTTTCTTAGCAATCGCTAAGAATTTTAAAGCGAAATTTCACACGTTTGTTATCTATTCGTACTTACGCAAAACTGCCGAAAAGCATCAATTAACTAAGACAAAGTTATTGGTTTTTACGCGCGAAAGCATCTACTGCTTTCAGCGCGTCTTAGCCATCGCAATTCTGTCTGCCGGTCCATCTGTCCGTTTGTCTGTCTGTCCGTCACACGGGTGGATCAGTCAAAAACGGTGCAAGCTAGGATCACCATATCTTCACCGTCGGCTGCCTGGAAGACTCTAGTTTCAGGAACCTAAAGCTTTTTCATGAATTCGAAGGGGGTCACTCCGAACGAGGGCGCTAAATGAGAGGGGGTGGGCAAAATTTGCGATTTTTGGCCAATAAGTCGCTATATCTCAGTAACGGTGCGAGATAGGGCCTAGGTTACTATTAATCACTAATAGGAAGTCATACACTGGCTCTTGATTGGCGCCGTATTCAATGACCTTGAATGACCCTGAACGCCAAAATAGGGGGTTTTATGGATTTTTTGGCGATTTCAGACTGCGAGACACATTGCAAGAGCGAATTGCGCCAAAACCAATTGAGATAGACATAAACAAGCTGCACATGAAATTTTCAGCATTGAATGTAAATTTCGACGGTTTAAGTCTCAATTTTCTAGGTTTAAGGAAACCTACGCACGAGGGCATCAAAGAGCGGTACCCCCGTAAAAGTCGCGACGAAATGGCTGGAGATAAACTGACAGTTTGCGAACAGGAACTGCTATAAGCTTTCGCGCGTCCCGTGAGCATTAGCTCAAATTTCTTGTTTTTTTTTCTGCAGCCACATTGTCATTTTTTACGTGTACGTGCAGCAGAATATGTATAGAACGAAAGGGGCACCATGCTTGCGCTGCGCAGAAAGACACATTGTCATTCGAACAACAGAATAAGCAACTGGGCAATCACTGAGAACTAAAAAGTGTCCACCAGTTTTCACCCATGCATTTAATCTTTTAGTGAGGTTTTTAACAGTTTTGCCAATAGCAAGTTGTCCCAGATCATCTGCAGTGCCTGTTGAGTTTAGCAACGGCATTCAGTTTTGGTAAGAAAATGTCAATATATAAAATACAAAAAATATTATAGAAAAGACTGTACAGACTTTGCTAATAAAGTTTACTTCACTTCGACGTCACTATAACAGCAAGAGAGATAGAGCCAGTTGTTTTCAGCACTCGTTATTCATTACAGCTCTAAGTTTTTGAATGTGCAAAATCACGATGTTGTCTCACAATAAAATTTGTAACTTTACAACAGTAAAAAAAATCAAATGCCGCTTGGTTTTTTATGTAGGTAAAAACTGGTAATAAATGTGTAAAATTTTTGCGTTAAAATTTTGAGCAGTTGCTAGAGGAAATTGCAAGCAACTTTAGGGGACAGTTTTTTGCCACACCTTGTAGATGTTTACTGTGCATGCTCAATTTTGTTTATACATGTATATTCTTGCTGTTGTGTTTTTTTTCGAATTCTAGATTAATCGTCTATATAAAGTATAGGCACGTCGAGAGCCACAGCGGGGCCCAAAGAGACATTCTCGCGGGGCCCTATAGAGAATTTAAAAAAATTTTTTTTTAAATGGCGCACTCTGATGTACTTTATACTTTTTGAGCGAGGGCAGGGCCCCCCCAAACGTCGCGGGGCCCGGGGTAATTTACCCCCCTACCCTTCCCTCTCCACGGGCCTGAGTAGACCCGTACTATATAGTTATTTGCTGGTATATTAGCGTTATGTTTTTGTAAGATATTTTATTGCAATGTGTAGGGTCTATAGGTCCCTATGCTGTTTATTGGCGAAAAGGATTGACGGATGATGAAAGTTTTTGCACTTCAGCGATTAATAAATGTTTGCATGTATCCGAATACACAACACAATACACATTGCGTCTTTTCTACGGCGTTCGTTCGTTCTAGCGCTGTAGTCTAGCGACATTCTCTGTCGCTTAGACGACATTGCAGAAGATCGGACGCCACCAGGTCCAGGCGTTGTCGGTGACAATGTCGGTCGAACTGGCGATGAGTGGAGTGTCGTGTGTGTTGAGCTGACACGTCTTGTCAGAAGGACGGTAGTTGTACGAGTCACAGATCGGTGACACCGTGCAGTTGGCCAAACATTGCAGACGAACATTTACTCGAAAACTGCTCGCCACTTTGTTGATCATCCTCTGTCCAGGACGGTTCTTCCAGTCCCACTCTAAGTGAACAAAAATCATCAACATCTCATTGCTATTTTAGTGCCAGATCGAACCTACAAGTCCCAAGAACACGCATAACGTTTGGAGAGCGCGCTTTCAGCGTGGCGATCCCCATGGTGTAAAACTACCTGCCATTGCACGTTCGAGCCAGGTTTATATGGCGAAATACAATACATATATGCATATACAGGGTGGGCCAAAAAAACCGGACCTGTTTGAGCGTTGATAACTCAGTGATGGTAAGCGGTAGAAAAACGTGTGATACGTCGAAAGTTTCAGAATGCTGTAAAGAATAAACAACAAATTTGCATATTGAAGCATTTGAATATTCTTTGCCTAATTTGCATAGATCGTTATTACCCCCTGAAATTAGGCATTTGCATTATTATTTGCACTCCCATGTGCCCGAGTACACTGAACTTAAAAACTCGCTGCCAAAAAGTCCAGATTTAAATTCTGTGAACTATTCAATGTGGGGGCATTGTAACAGATAGCATGGCCACAAAATTTCAGTAACTGACCAGCTAAAACGTATGCTAATCAAATGCTGGTCTGAGCTGATCCTGAACATGCAAGTTGTACACTTCTTCTGTACACAATTTCGAAACTTTTGGCATATTACATGCCTTTCCATCAATAAACATCGCTAAATCATAAAAGCTCAAATATCCTTGTTAAATCCAAGTGTTACAGTCAATTTGGCGGAATTTTGGGGGTGACGAATATTTATGTAAATTAGGCAAAGAATATTTAAATGTTTTACTATGCAAATTTGTCATTTATTTTTTTACAGCATTCTGAAACTTTTGAGGTATCACACGAATTTCTACCACTAACCACCGCTGAGTTATCAATGTTCAAACAGGTCCGGTTTTTTTGGCCCACCCTGTATATTGATATATTTAAGCAGAGACTAAAATTAGGTTCCATTGTGGTGTATTTTATCTGACTGGTGGACTGGTCAGCTTAGCTGAAAGTCGTCCCTGTCTGACATTATCATTATCGTTATTAATTATAGGTAGCTTGTTTTAAATGTAAATTAACTAACGAATCATTACACGATGTTAGCAAAATAACTTACGGCGAATGTAGACCTCCAGCTCACAGAAGTTGGCCCTACCGATCATCGGAAACTGCACGATGAGATATCTGTACGCCGACAGGCCGCAGGTACACTGCAGGTAAAGCACAAGTGATGCGGTACAGATTATTAATACAGGTCATACAGGTACACTGCAAGGTGACTGTGGATGCGAAAGCAACGGCGCCCGGGTACTGACCACACACAGTGTAGCTCCACAGCGTGGGTGCCCTGGCGGCGGGTGGAACATTCGTCAAACCGACGATAAAGTTGTCAGATCTCTCGGCTGAACAACCATCAAAACTACTACGATAGAATAACAAGCTTATTGCCACCGGCGAAGTGACGTTTGTCCAATCTAGAAGCACGAAAACTTCGCTGTTATCTCCGCAAAAGACTCTGGCTCCAGCAGCCGTAAAGCTGGAAATTAGGAAAAAATCATTTTTGGACAAAGGCGCTAAATGAAATAGGTATGGGTAGTTGTTGATACTGATACCCTAAAAGCTCGTTACTTGTGCTTGTTATGATAAGCAGCCATGTCTATGTCTATTTGTAACTGTTTTCACGCTAGACGAGCCAATAGTGGTAAAATAAGGACTTTATAGTGGGGATAACGATTTTACGCTCTCATTCGAAGGAAAACACCTTTATCCAGGGGCACAAAAATTTTAGAGTCTTTGTGGCAGCCACAGTAAAAATTTTATGATTCTAGCTTGCACTGTTGTGATTGGGCTCCATGGTGTGACAGACGGACGGACGGACAGACAGACAGACCAACGCCTCGTCGATAGTTATGTCGCGCAGCATTACATGCTGTCGCGCACTGAAACAGAAGGTTGTCGCCATAGTCAGTTTAAGCAGCAAACAGCAGGCTATTACTTACTCGTAGGCCTATATTTATAAAACATCACATAACAAACGAATTATGAAAGAGAGACTGAATGCCTAGGTGGTAGCTTAAATGTCTGCGCGCAAGCTATGCTACGTTCTGTAAAACTGCACGAAAGATGCGAAATACATACGATAGATTTCTCTGTTGGTGAAGTTTACGCCGGCGACATAGAGCGGCACGAGCAAATCGACCGCCCACCAAGGGTTAGTTTCCCGATCGGTCATAATGCACGGTCCATTCTGCATGTGAGTACTGTGGGAGCCATCGTTAGCGTACTGGGCAGAATAAGTGCCAACGCTGTCAGTGATTGTGCTGATTTGAGACGACGGTCGATTTCGAGCGACGTTGACATCGAGGCGAGCGTCCACCGCCACTGCACATCGCAATCAGGTGACGACGTTAATAGGTTATATAAATTTCATTTATAAAATTACAACTTTTTTAGTTAATTGTAACTTGATAAATTTATATAACTTATGAGTTTCCGTTTCAACTTACTACACTGTGGGGCATAAAAACACACCAAATTTTTTTGGCCATAACTTGATAAAGGGTTATCCAATTTTAATAATTTTTGGTACACATACTCATGACACAACACTGGCCATCAAATGCCCGTTTAGTTTCCCACCTCACTCAACATCTGCTTCTGCACTACATGGGAAAAACAGAACAGACGAAATATGCATTAAAATCAACAAAAAAACTTTATAAAATTTTACCTTTCCGGATATGTGGCCACCAACAGCTAATCAGTTACAAGGTTTGACTGTTGTGCAGCAGCACGTTTATTAAATAGGCATAACATTCAGGAATATTGATGAATTCAAGAAGTGACTAGTGAAGTCTGGATTGGTCTCGAGCAGAACGTTATCAACGCTGCTATCAACGAATGGAGAAAGTGTCTCCAAGCCGAGCCCATGTTCGTGGGCCAACATTTCAAACATTTTTGTAGGCAGCTAAAACAGACAATTAGATAAACTATTAGCTAAATGATAAAGTATTGGACAAAATGTGTGTTTTGTGTGTTGTTTTGATTTTAGCAATAATACCAAAGTGGTTAAAACTTAAAATGTAATATTTTATTCGTTTTCTTTCCGCAGGTAGTGCAGAAACAGACAATGGGTGAGGTGGAAACAGTCATTTGATGGCCAGTCGTATTGGGAATATTCGTACCAAAACTTATTAAAATTGGATCACTTTTCTTCAAGTTACGATGAAAAAATTTTTGGTGTGTTTCATGCCCCGCAGTGTATATTCAAAGACATGACGACGCCATTGCGTCTGTACTGCACTCTTCAAAATCAACAATAATTATTCGTAGTGCAACTGTAACTACAGTGCGTCTACAAAAAGTGACTCATAAAAAATCTAAAAATAACCAGGCCGTTATACAAACCTGCACGGAATAAAACGAACGTACACACACAGAAATCTGTCATTTTGTTTAAGTGATTTTAACGCGCAATAGCGCAATGACTTTTTATAAAGCAGGCAATGGAATTCTTAGTCATTGCAGTACAGCTGATGTCTTTGTTAAATTAAGCCCAGTCAAGGCATACTGTTTGCCAGTACTTATCTATTGCATTGGTGCTCTGAATCTCCCAGTCGTTCAGATTAAGGACCTTGGTGTATGCTGGAATGACTGTTTTCGTAAATTATTTGGATACAAACGTTTTGAATCTGTTAAAGAGGTGCAATATTTTTGTGGTGAATCGTTTGACTTGATCTATGAGTTACAGCGATGGAAGTTTCTGACTGCTGCTCATAAGCTTTGTGACAGATTTTCATGTTTGTATTATCTGCAGAGCCATAGCGTGAGCGAATAAAAGCTCAAATTTGGTGATACTGACTCTATTGGCAGAATGAAGCAACTCGTTCACGTTTACTTTGGTCATTTGTTTGAATAATGTGTACCTTTGAACTTTATGTAGGCCTATATTAGTAT
>Ga0056128_1005376_pt1 | contig 16132 bp, 11 predicted proteins | sample WorMetLIZISLAND2_FD_71113 | JGI IMG/M metagenome (GOLD analysis project Ga0056128, IMG submission 71113) | Marine gutless worms symbiont microbial communities from Max Planck institute for Marine Microbiology, Germany - Olavius geniculatus... ... | reverse complement strand
GACTTGTTTCGCCTAACGCAGGAGGAATCGCGGTAGACGGAATGACTATCCGATTTTGAATATCTTCATCCATTTCGGAGATATTCGCCGCCGAACTTCGAAGTCGTCCGAAATCGGGCCGAATTTTGCATGTTTTAGCCCCTGAAATTTTTTTGGGGTGTGCTTCCCCAAAATTTTGGACCGGCATTCTAAAACTGGGCCTAGTACTGACCATCGTGCAAAATTTCACGCCGGTCGGCCCACGCATCTCGGAGATCTCGCGTTGCAAAAAAAAACATCTGGGCTAAAACATAAGTTTTTCCGAAAACTGTCGTTTTCGGGCGGACTAATAATTTAGACGAATAATGTTAACCAAGGATCCCTAAATAGTAACAGGCTGACGTTATTTTAGGGTTAAACGCAGTTTTGTTAAAAATGTAATGCATTTGTAATAAATTACTGTAGTAGCCTATAGACAAATCTTCAACTGCAAAAAACTGCAATGTGCAAATTTTTGTAATGGAATCGACACTCAATTTCAGAAGCCGATCGTTTTCCAGTTTAGATGAAAGTGAGTTGAAGTAGCTCGATCACTAAAAGGCTAAAAGCATTGGAATTTACTATTTGAAAATGATGAAAATAGTTCATTCTTTAAGCAGTTAAAGTGATTTTTAAAAGTTTTGCATGAGTTATGTTTACTTGATTATACGTAATCGCATTAACCTCTACTTACTTGCTACACGGATTACGTAATAAAATAGTGACGTCATCATTTGCGTATCAACAGCAAACGAAAGAGCTTTTGAGGAATACTGCTTTTTTCCTCAGACTAATTTGTCCGCCAAGAGTGAGTCCAAATTCGTAAGTAGCACGCTTTGATACATTTCGACAAGACAGTTTGAAGTAAAGTCATTATGGAGTTAACGATAGTACATGTATAATACCGTTGATTAGGGCTTTTGTGAGTTCTTATACTAGCTGTCTGTTATACTCATAACCATTTGACATGACATAATGCATGAATGATTTGCACAAAAATAACAGACAAGCTACCAGTTTAGAAACGATATTACTCAACTCTGAGGATATGTGCATTATCAAACAAGAAGCCCAGCTGTCGCTAGAATAGCCGACCGTACTGGTTGTCAGTGATTTTCAAGGTCATTTAATGTCAATGATTACCATCTAATCTGACGAGGCGTATTAGTGATTAATAGCAACCTTGGCAAAGCTGAAGTTATTTTTTTTGTAAATATCTGGGCAGTATGGATAATCACAGTTGTACTAGTATGGCTAGGCAGTCATATAGTTCAAACCCATGCATCTGTAAAATTATACACAGTATTTTAATCAACTTTGTGTGATATATTGCGAGGACATTGAACACTCATATTAAAATACAAAAGCTTGGCTTAATTTTGTTTTGCCATTTCTAATATACAGAAACTTTTGATGTGGAATTGTTTTTATCGTTGTTATGTTACAATATGGGTTGAGCTGCTTAAGATGATGATCTAATAGTGGTTATATTAATTCCGATCTAGTTAATTAAGTTAATCTTTGTGAAGTTACCTATTGATAAATTTACCGTGACTGCAGGAATGCATCTGTATTGTGGTAATATATAAGCCTTTAGAAAGCTGGTAATGGTTAATGGTTAAATTTTTAATAGAGCTTGACCTTAACTATATTAATCATTAATTTAAATTCAAATTAGCACAGGTATAACTGTTAACTGTCCAGCAAAATGCACGTTTTCTTTTAGCAACTTTATCAATTTGCCTAACAGCTTTAAACTCTTGTATAATGCTATGGACAGCGATTCTGGGGAGGATAGGGAAACATGTCCCCGCCAATATTTGGGCCGGGGAGACAACATACAGGTTGTCCCCCCAATAATTTGCCTCAAAACGATTAAGTTTTTGTTTTAAATTTCAGCTATGCGTTTCAAATCAGGTCAAAACGACATTTTTGCACCTACAACAAGACAATTTTGTTCTGCTCGCTTTGCTCGCAGATTATTTGTAGCCCTACTTTCAAATTTTTGGTACCACCTTTGTTTGTCTTTAAGCTTATTGTTTAAACTGCTAAAATGTGGTTTATTTAGCAGAATTATGATTTTGCATAACAAAGTCTTTCCTTTAAATTATTTGAATGTATGCCCAAAGTGTGCCCCGCATGCACGGACACGATGGCTTAGCCTCAGATGCAACGCCACTGGTTGATATAAACGATTGACTGATCAAACTGCACTTACTCATCAGTTAGACCTGTTTTGAGCTCGTCAGTTATCTATTTTGTTGTCTGCTATTTTCAGCAAAAATATTAAATACCATTATGCCACGAAATTATTAAATCACAAGTTGATGATGCTAAAGTGAGTAATCTGACAATAATAATAATCACTGCGTTACCTAACAATTTGAAGAATCTGCGTTTAACACGGTAGTGCATTGACGAAAATTAAGTACGGTGGAAAATGAGTGCACCTCACATAATTCTATCGTCTTGGCCATTTTTTGCTATGGGTTATTAAAGTTGGTGGAAACTTGACAGAGTTATGACGAAATTTTGCTTGTTTGTCTGCGAGTGACACGGTGTACCGGTATATATTCACTGAGTCTGACAAATAATCACTCAGTGAGTGTTTCAATCCCGTTTTGCAAAGACTTTAGATGCTTTAGAAAAATCGTTATTCGTTCATGATGACATATCACACGGAACCGATGCGACGAATACGCACTAGGTACACAGTTTGTAGCAGCGAATGACGTTAATCGATTAACATTTCTTCTAATGACTAATTATCGGATCAATCGCCAGATTGCGCCAGCTCTGCAGGTAAAGGGATCTGCGTGTGTGCGTGTGTGTTTTGTGACTGCAGGCATGGAGGCTTCGGTGCAGACGTACAGCGGCGGTGGTACGATACCTGCTGCAGCGTGCTTTGACCGGTCGCCGTCTGGAGCCAGCACGCCGGTAACTAGCGCCTACGAGTCCAGCGTCACGGGGTCGGGGAGTCAGCCCGTGGTCGACGCAGCGGCACCGCTCCAGCCGCACGGCGACTCGCCCAGAGTGCGCCACAGCAACGCCGCAGACAAGACGACGACGGCCACGACGTCGGAGGCGGTGGCTGATATACCGACGACACCGCAGCATCAATCGGTCGACTCGGCAGGTGAACGTGCGATGGACCTCCACCCCGCAAGCCCGCCGACTTCTCCAGCTATTGCCCCATCAGTCTCCGCAGTCCCATCACCGTCACCACGGGCAGCACAGAGCGAGATCTGCAGTCTGCCACACTCCCCGCCTGTCGTCACTGACGTCACACTGACGCCATCGTCCAAAATCGTCGTGCCTCCGCCGCCGCCGCCGACGCAAGTGAAATCGGCTGAAGTGGAACCGTGCACCCCAGCATCGTCCGTGCCGTCCACGCCGACGACCCCGTGCGACGCGCCCAAGAAAGCGGCGTGTCCAGCCAAACAGCGCGACGTCAGCGACTCTGTACTCCGCTCTCCTGCCGTGAAGGCTGCCCCGGCCTGCGTCACCCCCGTCGTCACCGACTCCATTCCCGCCAAGCGCTGCCCCCCGCCGCCGACTCCCAGCAAGGTACCCGCGGTGTACCAGCAGGCGTCAGCGTCGACCACGTCGTCAGTGACGCCGACCGCCAGCATGTCGACGATGCAGAGTGAAGCGACAACCCCGCGCCCGACAGCGTTCTACCCGGCCGACCAGCACCTCCACGCCGCCCTGGCCGTTGACGACGTAGCCACTTCGTCGTCGTTCGGCTCCATCAAGAGCCCGGCACCGAGCACGGGCACCGGCAGTTACCTTAGGTCGCACCAACAGCGTCGTGCCGCAGCAACAAACACGTCGATGCAGCCGGCTGGCACTGGTGTGCCGCCGTGCTACTACCATCATCATCACGCTCACGACCAACGCAAGTCACGCAGTGTTTCACCGACGTCGCAGTCTGACAGCTATCGGTCGTCGACGCCGCCATCCACCATGCAGAGCAACTCGACACTGCGCGATGAGAGTCGTGGTCGCTCACCGTCCCAGCACTCAGGCCTGTCCCCCGACCGCTCGTCATCGTCCGTCGACTGGGACATCGCTGGAACCACCGCGTCGGACGTCAGCAACGCTCGCGCTTACCGCCTGCGAGCTTACTCGCCGCGCCACGTCACTGAGTATCGTCACTGCGTGTCGTCCGAGCCGGAAGACGTGCGTCCATCGCGTCGGCTGCGTGAAAACACGCACAACAAGCTGTTCGGCGCCACCGAGCCCGACTCACCGCGTACTGCGGCCGTCGCGTCCGCCGCTGCGGCCGGCGGCCTCACTCCGACGTCGGCCTCGTTTTCGGCTCGACGTAACGCCGAGGACACGCAGGCCACACTGTTCGGTCCGCCGGACCCTCACCGCAAGTCGTCGCGCGTCCACCCTGACACCCATCAGAGCCTGTTCGGACCTCCGCCCGTGCTGGGGCCGCACGTTCAGCGCCGCAGCCGGTCGTGTTTCCACGACACCGTCGATCTGCTGCGTCATGACCCAACGGCCGGAGGTCACAGCGACGAGTCGCTCAGAGCGGTGCGTGGTCGCTACGAGCTTCGTCACCAGGATACCTCCGCCAAGCTGTTCGGAGACGCCTTCCCGCCGCCGATGCACTACGCATCAGCTGGTCCGAGGCAGCCCTATCCTGACCACGACATCTTCCTCGTGGGCGCCGGCCATGCCCAGCCTGCGGCCACTCCCACTTCCACTCTGTAGCACGCTTCTCACTCAACCCACTTCAACAACGACCTTCGTATCGCAGCCGTCTGCCAAACAGACCTTCGTTTGCTTCCTATATTTCGTATGCCACGTCATTTCTCGCTCGTTTTGCGCATCATCGTTACTGTACGACTTAAGAACGGACTCGTTTGAAAACACATTCCCGTAGAACCAGTCCGTTTTCTGACGTCATTTCCTACTTCCAGATACACCTAGTTTTCGTTCTTTGTTCTTTAAACTCTCCACCGCTTGTGGTGTTTATTTCTGATCTAACGCTGTTACTGTAGTAGCTCGATAGATTGCACAAAAATCGTTTTCGATTACTGACAGAAATTCGTTGATGCCTACTGCTTAGCAGAACTTTACGTCTGTTATGACGTCCCGTCAGAAAATTAATTAACTGGTGTCTTGTGACGTATTTGGTGACGTTTAGTTACGTAGTATAGCAAAGATTCATTTCCGTGCAGATCTGAAACCTAATTTTTCTTTAATACGACAGCGCCATTCTAACATTATTCGTTTACATACACATTATATTGTTTTTAAAGTTTTGCAAGAAATGTTGTTTTAGTAACAAACAAAGATGTAATAAACGTTTTTATGCTTTTTTGTTATTGTCACGTTTTTATGTTTTTTAACGATTTTTTAATTTTCTCAACGTTTAAAAAAATTTTTTAAACACGTTTGTTGGAAATTCCACCTAGAACGTCGAGAAGCACTTTAAAAACTATATAACAAATTAATATTCTATACTGGTGGGAGTTAACTTATTTGACCACACGGCTGAATTGAAATTGAATAATTTCTCTAGTTTTAGCTATACTACACCTATCGTTAATTTTTTAACAAGAAGTTGGACAAATTATTTCTGACGTTTTTATGAACATGTTTAAACGTTTTTTAGTATATTTCTGTTACATTTTTACGTTTTAAACTTTGTTTTGTTTCTTTTTGGAAAGTTTTTACATCTACGGAATTATGTGTAATGTTATTTAACTGATTCGTGTCACTTGTATACAAGCCGTATATTTTAGTTTACCCTACACTTTGTTGATGTTTTTGCAACATCTTTTGTGTATGTGCAACATCGTGAATATCAGTCAACATCTTATGCTGATAGTTATATTGTTAAAAATCAAGTTACTGGTAACTAACCCTCTGACCTTCAAAACCATCACGAATGCAAACTATACTGTAAAGCGTGCACAATCACTTTTCGCTGAATAGAGGAGAAAAAAACAAAAATGCCGACAAAAATTCACACACCATATGTCTGTAATTTTTATTCCGAACATTTTAATGCTCAGCTTCGCTTTGAATTTCCATTGTTCCATTCACGTTATATACACTGTGTCCCCAAAAAAACATCCCCGACATTTTCGACTGTAACGTGAAGAAGGATTATCGGATTTTAATAATTTCTGGTACGAATATTCCTTGGACAACTTGTCGTCAAGTGACAATTTAATTTCCCATCTCACTCAACATCTATTTCTACACTCCCTGGGGAAATAGAACAAACAAAATATCACTTTTTATTCAATGCGACATGATTGCTTAATTAACATAACGCGTAAAAACACATTTCAAGGGTCAAGCGACAGCATAGCCAGTTGTGTCATAAATATTTCTGCCAATTATTATTAAAATCTGCTAATCTATATTCAAGGTACGATCGATAATGTTGGGGATGTTTTTTTCCAGGTTTTCTGTTCATTTTGATGCATATTTCGCTTGATCTGCTTTCCCTAGGTAGTGAGAAGCATACATTGGGTGAGGTGGGAAACTGAACGATCATTTGATGGCAAGTTGTGTCAGGAATATTTGTGCCAAAAATTATTAAAATTTGTTAATTGGTTTTCAAAATACAGCTGAAAATGTCGGAGATGTTTTTTTGGGACACAGTGTATATACCAGTGAAAATTTTTTTTATCACAATAGTACATAGAACAAGACAGGCCTATATATATATAACGCTAGCGTTTGTCAACCTGTAGTAACTTTGATATAGATAGGCCTACACGTCTTGCCGTGCCTACACGCACCGATTTCCTCGTCTGAGGTTTTGACGGACGTCTTTTGGCTGGCAAGCAAAAAAACCTGGTCCGAGGAAATCGGAAAGAATGGGTATGCGCATTTCGTCCGATTTCCTCGGACGAGGTTTTTAAACCTTCGAAATCTCGGCGACGTCGGACAGCACCTTGGACGAGGAAATCGGTGCGCCTAGCCATGACATAATGACGCTCAGCGGCACTTTGAAGTTTTGAACTTTGTCGCTTGCAATAATGTCATCAACTTTACGCATAGACGCATAAACTGCCGGGGACACCAAATTAAACATTACCAGTAAAAACAAGGCTGCAAAAATGGGAAATGTTTAGCTTTAAATTTTGTACTTTTAACGAAAATTTTTCGACGAAAAGAAAGTTTTCCAGCAGACTAAAATTTAGGCGGGGGGAATTCCACGACGTAACTAATTAACCCGGCGCCAAAGTGCGCATAGGAAAACAAACAAAGAGTGTCTCGTAGTAAACGAAACGCCGGTGGCATCGAAAGCAAAATATGATGGCTTTCTGATCCCTCCAATTTAGGCACAAAGAGAGGGAAGGCGGATTCTAGCTATACATTAATTGCTTAACGAGTCATCATATTGTACGTACTATACTGACACGATGTAACCAATGGAGGAAAAAACTGCAGTGTTCGTGGAGAAGGGAGGGTCAAGCGACAGCAGGCACCCCTGCCCCCTCACTTTAACCACTGTGGTGTCTCTTTGACCTTGACACAATTTGAATTCTACAGACAAAATAGAGCTCATTTTGCAAACGGAGCACAAAATTAAAAATCGACAAATGTCTTGGTTATGACTCGGATTCTTCACTTAGACAATCGGCTACAAATAGCTAGCACGCCACCAACAAATCAAAGACATGAAGTGATTTAACCACTCTCACAGCGACGAAAATAGAAAAACACATCACTGTATAATTATGTACAGTTCAGCAACTTCAGCTGTCCACTATTTTTGGGAGGGGGGATACAAAACACAGCTATTGTGGAAACGAAAAAAGGGAGGTGAAAAACTGATAAAAGTGTACGATGTATATCCCGTTTACACCATAAAGCTAGCTCGACAAGCCAGGAGTTAGCTGGATCAATGTTTGGAATATCTTGATAATGCAAGCAATTGATTCAGCCAGCTAGACGAGCTGGCTCGACAAGCGCTCGATAAGCCAAACTATCAAGACAGCTTGACGAGCGCACGACGAGCGAGCTTGACAATTGCTGAACTAGCACTCGTCAAGCTGTTTCCACTAAACAGGGTGACTAACCAGCTCGTCGAGCCAGAATGACCGTGTAGGCTAAATAGGGTATTAGTTTTATAGTCGCCGCTATATATACTGCAACGTGGTTGCAACGCGAACTGCTCAAAGGCCAACAACGCGATAAATACATCAGATCTACTCTACTACAGAACTAACAAGTAACTTGAGAAAAGCTCACGCAACGCGCGACAGCATCGGTGCTGTAACCTGGGAAATTGTACAACGTGCAATAAAACAATGCGTTTTGGATGTCCACCCAAATTTGACGCCCCGTGGAGAGGATTCATTGAACGTAAGACGTCGAGACTTAGACCGTTAAAATATACCTTTTACGCTAAGAATCATACGCAAATTGTCGTAATTTATCTCCAGTAATTTCGGTGCAATGTACTGTTAAAATAGGCGGCGCACTCGCAGCCTAAAAACGCGAAAAAATCACCAAAAGCAAAAGCTCGCTATCTGGATTTCAAGATAGTTAAAAATCATCGATGTTAGTACTTTTGAGAAGTCTGTCAGTAGTGCTTGTTACGATAAACAGCAAGTCTGGGTCTATCTGCGGCTGTTTTCACGCTAATTAGTTAATAATAAAGTCACACAATCTGAAGTAGCACCCATATTTGACGTCTATGTACGGAAAACTATGAAACAGAAGAGGTCGAAACTTAAACTAGCAAAATCCACGTTACATATAATGAAAATTTTATACACAGGTTGTCTTAGTTTATCTATAGACATTTCGGCAGAATTTAGTCTTAAAATGTGCGCCGAAGCCTTGAATTGCAAAAAATTTACTAAAACTCTAGGCTATTTGTGGGGCTTATGGTCGTTTAAGGTCATCGGCGTTAGTATCTCATGGAAGTGCTTGCTATGATATGCAACAAGACTGTTTCAATTATTGTAGATAAACTAAGACAACTTGTGCATAAAATTTTCACCATATATAACGTGGATTTTGCTAGTTTAAGTTTTTAGGCCTATCACATCATGACTTATCGTATTTTTACTAGTTAGGCCTACTAGATTTTAGGCAGTCACACATTCCAATTTTGTTGCTGTTATGCTATTGTTCAATTGTCGTGCTTGTTTCTGCAACATTTGTACATAGTCTTGTGTACTTTTTAAAAAACTTTTATATTTACTGTATGTTAGGCCTAAATTGTGCACATGCTTGCGTTCTGTCAAGTTAATGTATTAAACGATTATGATGATGATGATGATGATGATCACGTTAGACGAGTCAATAGCGGTAAAATACGGCCCTAACCACTTTGCAGGGGGTACCTCTGACGTTCGAGGAGGATCCCGTTACTCAGCGGTACGAAAATCGGTCACCAAAAAACAAGTCTTGGTGAAAGCCTATAGTGAAGAGTTCGTGATTCTAGGTGTCACCGTTTATACGCGCGAAAGCAGCTATGCTTTCAGCGTGTCTTAGCTATCGCAATTCTGTCCGTCTGTCTGTCTGTCTGTCCGTCTGTCTGTCACACGGGTGGATCAAGCAAAAACGGTCCAAGCTAGGATCTCCAAATCTTCACCATCGGCTGCCTGGAAGACTCTAGTTTCAGGAACCGTAAAGCTTTTCCATAAATTCCAAGGGGGTCACCCCGAACGAGGTCGCTAAATGAGAGGGGGGTGGTCAAAATTTGCAATTTTTGGCCAATAACTCGCTGTATCTCAGTAACGGTGCGATATAAGGCCTAGGTAACTATTAATCACCAATAGAAAATCGTATACTGGCTTTCGATTGGCGCTGAATTCAGTGACCTTGGATGACCTTGAACGCCAAAATATGGGTTTTTACGGATTTTTTTCGCGATATGAGGCTGCACAAGTCTTTATCATTCACAAGGAGGCGCCACCGTCGCCAACGCCACACGCGCCTATGGCCGATGTGTACTAGGGTCCCGATGGGCCGAGTCCAAGTGATATGCAATTTTCGAAACTATAACTACTGAACTGGAAATGCTATATAGGCTTTCGCGCGTTTCGTGAGCTTTGCTCAAATTTCTTGTTATATGCAGTGCCAGGGTGTGACAGTCGGACGGACAGACGAACTGACGCCTAGACGATAGCTAAGACGCGCGAAGCATTACATGCTGTCGCGCGTAATAAGTATACAGCATCCGGCGGCGTCGTGCGTTTAAAACGTCACAGGCAGGAAGTTGCAATTTTCCGAGTTACAAATTTCCAACAGGGTGGATTGTGACTGCTTAAAGGTTTAATTTTGCCTCCAATTTCCATACAATCGGGGCCCCAGATTTTGTATTTTTAAATATTTTTTTTTCATCGGAAGACACTTCTTTTACGTGCTATTTGGGAAGGACTGCAACTACCCCATCCCCATGCGGTCCACACCTGTCACATCGCCACTGGTGTAGCAACAGACATGTAGTATAAAGCGACGCGTATAACATAGCGAGTTAAACTGTTGGCGTACACGAGGTGCGTTTACAAGTTCACCAAAAATATTCAGTTGATAGACCTATACGTGCCTTCGCATGATGCAGTAACTTACAGGGCGGGCCAAAAAAGTAAGCTACGGTACTTTTTCCATATTTTCGCTAAATATTGACCACTTTTCACAATTTTTTTACCGGTAGACTCTGGAAGAAATTTGCTACTCAGTGGCATGCACACCACGCCTATTATGTCGCTACACTACCTTGTAGAATATAAATATGCAAAAACGTACAATATCTACAGATGGTAATGAGGTCAAGTAGTAAATTTTTAAATTATATAAATAAAATGTTAAACATATTTTATACTAAGTGTCAAAAGGGTTTAGGTGTAGCTACAGAGTACGTTTTCATCTTTCAAAAAATAGTGCACAGCTTGTACCGCCGCACAATTGAAAAAATTGTTCTGTATGCTCATGCAGTTAACTGAGCAAGATTGCAGCCATCAACCAGCATTAGTGTACATTGTAAATTAGTGCACAGTAAAATCGTTCATCGTAAAATCGTCCATCTGTAGATATTGTATGTTTTCAATATTTATATTTTACAAGGTAGTGTAGCGACATAATAAATGTATAATGTGTATGCCACTAAGTAGCAAATTTCTTACAGTATTCATTGGTGAAAAAATTATGAAAATTGATGAATATTTAGCGAAGGTATAGACAAAGTGCAATAGCTTACTTTTTTGGCCCACCCTGTATATACTTGTGTAGCGTCTTTCATGATCACATATTACGATACAACACTGTATAACGCACCACGTCACAGAACTAATAATTACGTCTATCGCACGTAAACTAATTATTTCAGTTTCAGTTCAAAATACGCGGACAATTGCATTGTTTTTGTGTGGCTCTTCGTCGACCTCTTGGATACTGTTGGAAGGAAGAAACTGCAAAGCTGGCATAACGTTATTAATTTCAGGGTTTCATTTTTTGGCCATGGCGGTACGTTGTGACGTTTATTCGTATGCCTATATTGACATTTTGAATTGCTATGCACCAAATGCGTTTTTCAAGCTCAAGCTGTACCAAAAAAGTTTCCAGCCGCATGACTTTGTAATACTGGTACAGAGTCTCCGGCCGGAGACTCTGTCACGGGGAAGACTCTGTAATGTGACACCGGCCCCGGACTCACACAATGAAGCTTACGAATAGGATGACTGATGCCTATCAATTCAAGTGAGTTTGATGACGTCCTATAGGGCGCATTAAACGTATTGCACGTCGGTCTGTCTGTCTGTCTGTCCGTCTATGTGTCTGTCCCTCTGTCCCGTATAGGTACTTGAAAACAAAAAAGCGTTAGAAAACCAACAAACGTTTTCCGGGACAAAAGCAACTTGTGTCACTTTTCCTGCTGATAAACTGCGAACGAGAAAAAAATCAGAAAAATAAAAAAAACCATTGCGCATTCGAAAGCCAATGCTATCATGACGTTGGATTGATCGCCGAGATTAGCAGTGTCGAAAGGGTGTGCACATTGGAGACTAGAGTGTGTGTCGGTGCATGTGTTACTGTAGGTCAGGGCTCGAGCAGAATATGCCAGCGACACATCTCGTCACCGTTGCTTTCTCGCATCTCGTTCCAATGTGACAACTCCTCGTCTCCGCTGTTCGTATAACCTGCAACAGCCAGACACCGTTCAGCTACTGACGTCCTGACATAGGGAAGGGGGTTAAGAGGGAAAGGGTCAATTTCTCTCCGTAGTTTTTGGCTGTCGAAAAATTGTCGACAAATCCTTTTTTCGTCGGAAAATTGTCGCCCAAGAATCCAAAATTTGGGGCCGAAAACCTCAATTTTGAGAAAATTTAAGGGCAAATTGGAATTTAGAGCTCCCGTAATTTTTTCGTCAGAAATTTGCAGTGTCTCTTAAAAAATAGCAACATTCTGCGTCGCCTACTTTTTAACACACGACGCCACTGCATTATGTCCGCATCATCATCGGTATGGCCCAACCTAATTCACGATTACATGGATGTTAACACTTTTTCTGAAATTGTCAGGTGTCTGTGTAGTTGGAAAATGTACCTAAAATCGCGGGCAATCATATAAGATTGTTGTATTTTTCAGATGCTTTCGGCTGCAATGCTGCATAGCCGCATCGTCGATCATAATAGACGATTTACACGGTCCACTTCCGTAGTCTCCAGTATAGCCAGAATAGCTCAAGTTTAACATCTTCAGCAAACTTTCCCATGTAGCCTTTATTTCCGTGCTGTGCGTGTTCGTAAGTTAGGCCTGTATGCCCCCTTCCACGATATGCCAATTTTCACAAGTAGGTAGATCAAGAATTGGGTAGGGGAGCTTGTTGTTAGTTAGTGAGATGGTTCACTGTTTATTGTTATCAGAGCAAAAAACTTTAACAGTTCACAAAGCTATGCAAGGGCGATATGAATCAAAACTCGAAAGCGGCAAAAATGGTTTTGAGGCGATATTATCATGTGTTGAATTCCAGCCTGGCCCTTACAAGACTGGTCTTCCTAAATACTTGGAAAATATTACTGCACACTTGTGGCCAAAATTGTGGACACACCTAGCGATTTTGTAAAATCTTGAGCTTTTTCATTGCAAACATACAGTCACATGCAAATTTCAGTAAAAAATCAAACACATTTGTGTTTTGTTGCCCATACACAAACTCTTTAAGCAACATTGTATTTAAAAATGTGTAAAATATAGTTAATATTGATATTAATACTGTATATAACTGTTTGTGACTAGTGGAGATAGTCAATGTGCACCGTAAGCTGGTAATGTTCAATATCGTGTTGGAAATCCTTTGGCATCTATAACAGCCTGGCACTCCTTTGGCATGGATTCCACTAGTGCTGCTAGGTGTTCAGGTGTTATTAGGTGGTACCAGGATGCAATGATAGCTTCAATGAGTCATCGCCGGTTGCTCGGTCGTTTCGCTGTGACTGCCCGCTTCAGTCTCGACCCCAAGTTCTTATGGGATTGAGGTCTGGACTGTTTCCATGCCAGTCCAGTATTTCCACATTGTTGCCAGAAAACCACTTCATGCATTTGTGGGCTACATGGCATGTAGCACTGTCCTGCTTGAAAATGCAACCATTTCCTGGTCCAAACAGGTCACGGGCTGACGGCAGCATTTTTGGCTGGAGGATGCTTGCAATGTACTTCCCAGCATTAATGGTGCCATCAACTACCTGTATTCGCCACATTCCAGTCATAGCCATACAGCCTCATATCACGACACTCACAAGGTGTTTCATAGTGGCTGTTGTGCACTCTGGAATATTGTCTTCACCCGGTCGCCGTCTCACGTACCGTACACCATCACTGCCGTATATGGAGATTTTTGTCTCATCACTCCAGAGAACTTTTTCCCAGTTATCTGATGTCCAGTGAATGTGTTTTTTTTTGCCCAGGTGAGACGTTTCTTTCGTTGTTTTTCATACAGGTATGGCCTTTTTCTGGGTATCCTGGCCTTGAATCCAGCACCGACAAGTCGCCAGTGAACAGTGCCATCGGAGACGTTGACACTGGAATCCTCGAGAACCTGGTTGATTTCATTTGCTGCTGACTTTCTGTTTCTTAGGGCCAGTCTGACTATCCTCCTGTCAGTCTTTCACTTGTGCACTTCTTTCTGCCCCTGCCTTTTGCAGTTGTCACTGTGTTTGTGCCTTCAAATCACTTGCAGAGTTTGAGAATACCGGACGGAGTTGCACCACCACCAGTCTTGTCTGCAATTTCTCGAAGGCTGTACCCCTCTGAACGCAACGTTACATCAATGGAGCCATTGGCATGCTTCTTTGGTGACCAATCCAGCTTCTTTACAGGTGCTGGCATTATTGTCTGCAGCAAAAATAACATATGCGTTAACCTTTCGGGTAGAATTCAATTTTTGCGCAATTTATCAACAATTTATTTAAATATTATTTTAATTTAAACTAAAAAAATACTATTTTAAGCACAAAAAAGAAAACATGCCTTTATTGAATTGTACTGAATGATATAACAGCGAGAAAAAATAGTACAACAACGTGAAAAAAACTTTAGGCCCTATAGGCATATACGCACCTGTAGTTCCGAAAATCTTGCCGAATGTCACCGATCACATAAAAACTGTACAAAATCTCGTTATTATGATACCAAACAAGTCAGATGAATGTGAAAGTGAAACTAGGAAACACAAACAAGTAATTGCAAAAAATATTTACAGTCCTGGATAAACCAGTAGAAAAATAAGTAGGCCACAACAGTTAAGAACTTGCTACACTGTGGGTGTGTCCACAATTTTGGCCACGTGTGTATATCCTAAACAAAATTTTATTGTAGATACTTTTACTTAATAGACACAAAATAGGTGCCAAGCTAAGCTAAGTAGAAGCCGTTTTCGAATGTTGACTCATATCGCCCTTACATAGCTTTGTAAACTGTGAAAGTCGCTTGTGAAGAATGAAGATGCTTAGGCCTATATCCGTTATCTAAGTTTTTCCTCAATGTAATTTAAGCTGCGTTTTGGATGGCCTACTTCTAACATGTTAGGTGTCAAATTAAATAGTCTATGTTGGAGCATAAAAAACAAATTTACTAGTATATTGCTCCAATACAACAAAACAAAGTTCTTTCGAATTTTTCCTATGCCGTGCCCTCAGCAGAAATTAGAACTATTAGCTAAAAGTACTAAAACTATTAAAAATATTATTAGCATTAGCATATTTATAATATATTCATCTATGGTACACCTAACGTGTTATGGGCATTCAAAACGCACATTGACAGTTAGGCGATGTGATGGTGAGTGATAACGGTGCGGATCCTGCTACATTTTTTCCATGCACACAAACAACTGAATAAGGTCGACATTAACACATCATAAAAAGGTGATATCACTCAACAATAGCTGCGTTTTTCATCAGCGAACGGGGCGGGGCTGTTCACTGCTGATCGACGTCATGTTTATTTACATATTCACGAAAAACGAGCGAGTTCTAACGCACACAGATAATTGAATATTTTAATCCAGTTCAATGTTACAGACGATAAAAACCATTGAATTAAATATTATATGAAATTATTACATAATAATATGGTCTAGTTCAATAATAAAAACAAAAAAAAACAACAGACATGCCCACCACAGAGTCACGAGACTACCGTAGAACGACTACGACCACAGTTTTATCTCGGCAGGCAGATCGCGTTAGTTGTTGACCTAGTTGAATAATGAGCGTCCAAATAAGGCAGTAGGGGCGGAGTCTGGTAGAACAGACACGCCCTGTTAGCTGATGAAAAACGCAGCTAATGCCGAGTCAAATGATCACGTGACCGATGACGTCACGTGACCCCAAAAGGTCAAACTCGTGACCCCAAAATCTTTGAAGCCCCGTATCTCCGTAGCCGTGCAAGGTAGATTCATGGTCATCATTGACCACCAATAGGAAAGTGCTCTCGACGAGTCCGATAGTCACGTTCCGATGACGTCACGTGACCCCTAAAGATCAAAATCGTGACCCCCAAATATTTAAGGTTCAGTGTCTTCATGGCCGTGGAAAGCAGATGGTTTATAATTGACCATCAACATAAAAACTTTGTTATTGTAATAAAACAGCAAATATAAATGTACAAAACATCAGTT
>Ga0056128_1005368_pt1 | contig 16143 bp, 9 predicted proteins | sample WorMetLIZISLAND2_FD_71113 | JGI IMG/M metagenome (GOLD analysis project Ga0056128, IMG submission 71113) | Marine gutless worms symbiont microbial communities from Max Planck institute for Marine Microbiology, Germany - Olavius geniculatus... ... | reverse complement strand
ACTGTACACCGATTATATTCAGTACATTTATTATTAGCAGGGCTCCCAGTTGTCCTGAAATTCCTGAAATGTTACATATGTCCTGAAAATGTTCGCCATCTGCTGCCAGAGTCTGTGGCTCGGACGTTAGCATGCAGCTTAATCAAGTCGATTTGACTACTGCAACTCGCTACTGCACCGAGCTCCAGAGTCGACTATAAAGAAGCTGCAGCGAGCACAGAAGACTGTAGCTCGTGTGGTACTTGCAGCAAATCGCTGGTCTGTTGCTAGGCCACTAATTCGCGAGCTTAACTGGTTACTGGTGCGCCAACGTGTGCTGTACAAGATGGCTGTACTGATGCGGAAAACTCGCACGTCCGGTGTCCTGACGTACCTCAACGAGCATCTGGTTCCACACGTAGCTGTCCGCTCTACACATTCTGCTTCACTGCTTCTGCCGACTGTACCAAAACTGATAACTGAATTCTCTAGGCGCTCATTTTGTTACGCTGCACCCACTACTTGGAATAGCCTTACCTCAAATATTTTACTGTGCAACTCTATGCCGCCCGATTGACTGTCGTCCAGCGCCTCTGTAGGTCCGCACATTGGTGCTATATAAATATGATTAGTATATAGGTATAGTATACCGAACCTTAGCCATTCACCTTTATGTAATATTGTGTATTATTTCAGACAAGAGGAATGGTCAAACAGTTTAACGAGGTTTTATTAATCAAACCAGCTAAGCATATCAATGAACGACCCGTAGCAATGACAGCAGCAGCAACAGAAACACAGCGTTATTGAATAAACCAATCAACAGTATATACTCAACTGAATAGTAGTGACCAGGGTGCCAAACATACATGCAAAGTGTGTCGAGGCCCACGTTCCACTGCTTCCATTTTTTGCTGATTTGCTGGACGACAAGTCGAACAACAAGTTTTGCAATACCTCGATATGTTGCGGAGAGCAAGTTTTTCAACAAATCAACATCAAATCGAAGCAAGTGGAATTCGGGCCTTAACCAGTTGACCTGTAGATAGACGGAGACAGTGGGGAGACGTGGAATGGACACAAACTGACCACACATCTGAAACAAATAATAACACAGTTTTAAGCACACAGACACTGATGCCATAAGAGCTTGAACAGACGAAAATCAGCCAATGTGTTGCATTTCTTGGCCATCTGAAATTGTGATGCAAACTGTGTGTGTTGGGCCGGCAAACACCCTGGCAACTCAAATGCTTAATTTGAACTTGCCAAAGATTACCACTTTGTTGGGGAAAGTGTTCAGGTGCACAACAGAACGCAAACTTAATCGCTTATGTTTTTGTCAAAGTAACATTCACTCAGCTTTCCAGCAGTATGGAATATCGGAAGATTTCCATCTTCATAGGGTTATAAAAATAGAGAACTGAACCGTAATAAAATTATCTCATATTCAGTTAGCGAAGAAACAAAAATTGGACTAAGTTTGGGTGGCGTTTTGGTGGGTTTCCCCCAATAAACCTGGGGTTATTATTGGGTAAGAGCCTGGCTATCTTAATGCTGAAAGATAAGCAGGGAGTGCTGGCTGGCTGCTCATGCTGGTGTCTGTCTGTCCGGCTGGCTACACAAGAACACAATTACATGTATTATTATTCAACAACAATAAAGCAACATGCCATGCAGTCATCACAACCCTACATACAGCACATGCAGCGGAGATCTGTCCTAAAGCAATGAATGATGCAGTGTCTGTTTGTCACAGCAATACTCAACAAAAAAAACAGCTTTTATCATAATAACAGGTCCGTAGCCGATCCCCTCCCCTACTCCACCCAGGATGACATGACAGCCAAGGGTCGACCCCATTCCCTTTCCTACCACTATCAGCTAAAATCAGGAAAAAGACGCACAACAATATTTTTTTAAATTGGCTACCAGATGCAATTTTTGAGCTCCCAATGCTCTCCACTGGGGGAGCTACAGCACTCCCCTGGCCAGCTGGATAAACGGAAAGGTGTTAAGCGGCCCAGGAAGGTTGAGCACGGATTTGTAAGTGTGGCTACGGGCCCGAATAACCAAACATGAAAGAATACACCATATGTACTTATATAACACTGTGCATAGTTGTCAATATTGTATTCAGTTGACTGATGGCTGTGCACGCAAGGCTAGGAAAGAGTATAGTAAAGTAAGTATAGTATAGTACTAGTAGAAGTATAGTAAAGAGTTGGGAATGGGCAATACAACAGCTAACAATTCTTGACTGACATTTCAATTAACCTACATTGGTGTTACATGTGTAAGCGTTGAATGCATTGCACTCGAGTTTGTCAAACTTCTTATTGTACTTTGTGTAAAATAACTCCATTGTTTTCAGGATGCTTAAAGGGTTTGCACAGATTTGTAGGCACTGTTTTCCAGGACATTCCACAATCGAAAAAAAAACTCCTTTCCATGGTTTTCCAGAAACAAAATACTGCACTGTTCACAGAATGGCCACTTTTTGCAGGCGGAGCTTGTAATCGGTCAGCACAGAAAATTCATGACTGAACAGCAGGGTAAACACCAATTTTATTAATAAACAACTAAAATCAGTACAATGCTTAGTGATGAACTCAACATTGAAATCAATTATGCAACAAACTATGACATCATGATTATGGATTAACGTACACTTTTAACATAATTTGGTAAACCTGGTACCCAGAGAATGGGCCTAAGTTAAAGTCTAAATCCTATGACTGGACATCTAGTGAGACATATGGTCCAATCATAGCACTTAAGACTAGCTTAGTTTCACAATAGTGCTTGACCAGTATATGTCTGCATAGACAAACAAGTCTGCAGTGTATCCAACACTTGACTATTTTGTATTATTAGCAACGTGTCAATAATACATAAACTGTACGGATAATAATAAATAAACTTTTATCATGGCACAGATATGTCCCGGGGCAAGGCATACCAAGCAATGATGCAAAAACATGTTTAGTTCAGACGAAAATATCATGCAATCTCTCTCTATAAAAAAACAGACAACACATCCATTGCATGGTATCACAACCGGAACAAAAAAAACCATCAATTTCAACACAGGATATGAGAACTTTCAACCAACCATAGGCATGGACAGGCAGCAACGTTCCTCAGCAGAGCTTTGGCAACACACACAAATTTTTATGATTTTATACTAAAGAATTTATGCTTAAGTCAAAAGTAATTATGCATCACTTTACTCAGTTCCTTACTATAACCACATTCACCATGCTCATAGTTTTGACTGTATTACAGGGTGGGCCAAAATAGGATGATTTTCCGGCATTGGTAACGAAGAGACGGTTTGCGTCAGAAAGATGTGTGATATTTCAAAACTTGTGGAATTTGGTCCAGAAAAACAGTACAAAAGCTTGCATATCAGTGTTCTGCCCCTAAGCTCTGACGCCCCGCACCCAATCACCCGAGTTTGATAATGCAAAGCCCAAGCTTTGTCTGGGAACCGGCAAGAATGGTGCAAATGGTGCAAAACTTGACGAGACGGTGAGCTATTCGCTGCAGCAAACAACACGACATGACATGGATATCAAACCAAGTACCACACAGCACTAATAGCACATCACTTGGCCGCATATCGTAAGACAGTTAACAAAAAAATCAACAACAAACAAAAAATACACACAGCGAGCGAGCAAACGAACAAAAATACCAGAAATGCATAAACTCATTAATTACATACAGCGGCAGAAGCACATACGTCAACGTATAAAGACGAGAGAAGACTTTGACGGTTATAAAAGCACATCAGTTATTACGCCATCATTCCGAGTCGACAAAGACCGATAAACAAACGCTGCTCTAATGCTATCCCAACATGAACATCAGCATTCCAACATGAAGCAGCTGGATAAAAAGTAACGTACATCGAACAGAGGCATACTTCGGCAGCCGTTAAAAAACAAAACTCGAGATAACTGCGTCTGTGGCAAAGGCTCGTAAAGAACTCGGAGACACTAAGAAACGCACAAAAGCATGATTGACTTTCCCACTTCCGACTATGTTGTTGTTAGCAAACACAATTGAGTAAAGCTCTCTAGTGATGGTTACAAAGGCATTCACGATTTTACGTGGCAAAAAAGTCAAATTTCACAAAATGCCTTTGAATGTTCCACACTGCTCTAGAGATAGACGGAGAAAAATGAAACCTTCTGCAAACACAGTTTACTAATGCAAACCTTAATGGCACATTGTATGATTTGAGAAACATGGCAAAGAATTTGGTGAGCTTCCTTCAGACTGGGATTCGAATAAAAACAGATGACTCCATCCCCATATAGCATATGTGGTGATGAAGAAATATTCTGCTTAATTTAACAAAATTCAGCAAAAAAATAAAAATCGTGCGCCTCAAACATACCAATGTCTCAGTGACTTTTCGGTTCAAACGTTGCCTCTGTCTCTTACTACTACAATCATACACAGTTCAGTAATTAACAGTCCATTTGATTGCAGACGACTCGTAACACAAGGAAATCAATTAAACACAAAGCCGCGTGTGATATTACTGATATCAATCTTATGACACATGTGATAACACGACGGAATGCAACCTACAATGTCCACATAACAACAGAAGCCAAACCAGGGCTGGAATAAACCTAGGCTTTGTTTTAAAAACATGTCAATTTTTTGGGTTCAAAGATGCGATGCAAACTTTAAAAAGATTGTTTTATACACCATTTTCCATCTCACATCGTTTTTTTGTTGAGCGAATTACGTGACATCAGAAATCACGATTCAAATATGAAAGTAAATTTGATTTATTGCATCATACAACAAATAAAAAGACCTTAAAATGTGAAGCATGTACTTTTATTGTTCTTTACTAAAAAACCTAAGTTTCCACTTGATTTCCCAGCCCCGACTTCTTGTACCCTTGAATTACTGCATCACCATAATCATCAGTCACCGAGCTGCTGGCGTATTATGCAAGAACAAATTAAGAGTTAGTACGAAGAACGGGAAATGCGAGAGTTTAGTAACGCATCATCCGACACAAAATCTTGTAAAATATAGCCAGCACAATGGGCAGATGTCATGGTCAACCAAGGTCTGAACAAAATTAGCATGTCATCCGAGACAAAAATGAAAAAAAACCACAGATTTCACACATCCGCTAAAACCAAATGTTGGTCAATTCAAAGGACGCGTTTACCACAAAATATCGATCAACACTGTAACGTCACATTTCTTCTACAGAAGTCATGTCAATGGTGAACAGAAAAAGATAGCAACAGCATGCAACTGCACCCCTATTTCAATGTTGGTTCCAAATAGAATAGTACAAATGCCAGAAACCAGATATTGTGCTACGATAAAGATATCTATGTCTTACAGAACATGTACAGCAATTGTGTTATGATACTGAACGATTTTTTTCAGCAAATTGCTTATTACGGTGTATAAAAATTTCAGAAGACATTATCATCAAAACACAGTGACTGCTGATATGATCAAAAATAAACAGTGTTTTTTCTGAGCATTGCTAACGAAATACACAGCGAAACGTCGGCAACGAACAGCAGCATGCAATAAGAAATAACTTAAAATCAACTCTGCACAACCTGATGCGATCACTGACTCAGGGAAAACAAGAACAAAAGATATAGTAGTAACTTAGTTGTACCAACATTATGAACACAATGAGCAACTGTACAGGTGCATTTTACCAGCAATAAACAAACCCAGATTCCACTACATCAATCTGTTGTGGACTTGTTGCCCCAACAAGTGAGTCATGCTTCAACCGGTCGTACAATGAGCTGTGCAAGATCTCAAAGGTGCACACAGAGCGACATAACTGAACTGAACTGACACGGTTTAGTTTTTTACGAACTGACCAATAGGCAAGCAGAGCGAGCTCATTGGTCATTGGCTGACATGTCCGCGAGCCACCATTAGGCCACCAATGCCGTTACACGGTGCCTACTGTAATTCATTTCTGCTTGCCCACTGTTCAGTTCATTGGAAACTAAACCATTTCAGTTCAGTTCCATCATTTAGTATGTGCCTTAACGAGTCAATGCATTGTGGCTATGTTGTGGGCTTTTGATTTCTATCCGGACCTTTTATACAACCGGTTTTGTGGGTTTGCTACAGACAGACTTGCAACTTGTAGTCCAACATGTTCTACAACAGATCACAGTTAAGTGGAATGCGGGCTACAGAAGCTATTCTTTGGTATTCTGGCGCCAGTGGTTGAGAGACAAACAACGTACCAGGTATAACATATAATGGAGTAAAATATCCTGTGCTGCAATAACTCTCAAGACATCACTTTTTGTGGACCAGAACTAACTGGGAGAAAAACTCTATGTCTGGAAAAGTTGGACAGTTAGAGGAAAACTGACAGCAGTCGTAGAAATAACAGTATTTGCAATAAATAGAGCAAGTAAAAGTGCCCATTATTATGACTGCTACTACAGTTATGGTACTTAGCTGTAGCTACAAGATAACTAAACCTACAGCACAAAAAACTACCAAAATATGTATCAAAATCTGCACATTGTACCACTATTAACAACTTGATCACAAAATTCTATAAAATTTTTGAGTAATTCGCAAACAGCTGTGTATGCCACACTGCCTGCGCCTAACTCAGTTACATACTTAACCAGTTTGCAAATAAGGCATTATGGGGGAGACGTGGCAACAGAACACACCCCATTCAGTGTCAAAAAAATGCACGGCCTTGCACTTCACGAAGACAGCAGGGCAGAATAACTGGAAAACAAATACTGGCAGAATAAGTTATATAAAGTCATACAATTACGAACTCCATCTGCTGTTTCGCTGACATTTTGGCAACTGCAATTATTTCAAATAAAGCAGTGGCAACGATTGCCGAAACATCATCAAATCGGCAAATGAGAGCGGAAATTTTACAAACTGATATAGCTTACTAGTTAATGTGTCAACCTATGAGTTTGCACAAAGAATACTGGCATGCATTTATTTTCAATGACAGCAATGATAAAACAGCCACAAACTTCAGAAATATCAAATAAGTTTATAATTCAGTTTATCGGAAACAATACTGACTAAGGTTATTTGGTTTATCACAGTTCCCATGATGCATCGGTCAGAACAGGAGTTCCGGTTCCACTTAAGATGCGATTGCCATATCATATTTCCCATCATGCATCTGATATGTAACCAGAAATCCTACTATGACCGATGCATCGTGAAAACTGTGATAAACTGAATACAGTTATGACTGGTGTAGGCCAACAGAAAGACTGTGCGAAACAGAAACAAATATCACAACTGTACTTATTTTCGACTAAATCTTTACAAAACACTAAACATTTTTTGCCAAAATGTAACGACCACTAGATGACTATAATGCTAACACAGCAAGCAGGACAATGTGATATCCTGAAACAAAAAACAAGTCAGAGCAAAGAGAGCATAACTCCGCCTAAACTGTTACAATGCACACACTAAACAATAACACCATCTATCAGTTTCACTAGTTTTCTAAAATTACAAAATAAACATTTTTACAGCAGAAATTATTAGCGGCCATATGGCTAATACTCGAACACAGACAGCCGTTTTAACCTAAGCTCAGAAGCAGCAGCATTAAATATGGTAGATTTTAACAATTTTTATGCGCGAAAGCAGCTACTGCTTTCAGCCTTTCTTAGCCATCGCAATTCTGTCCGTCATACGGGTGGATCAATCAAAAACGATGCAAGCTACTATCACCAAATCTTCGCCGTCGTCTGCCTGGAAGACTCTAGCTTCAGGAACTGTAAAGATTTTCTATAAATTCGAAGGGGGTCACCCCGAACGAGGGGGCTAAATGAAAGGGGGGGTGGGCATAATTTGAGATTTTTGGCCAATAAGTTGCTGTATCTCAGTAATGGTGCAAGATAGGGCCTAGGTTACTATTAATCACTTATAGGAAGTCGTACACTAGCTCTCGATTGGCGCCAAATGCAATGACCTTGAATGCCAAAATAGGGGGTTTTATAGATTTTTTTGGCGATTTCAGGCTGCGACAGTCTATATCATTCACAAGGTGGCGCCACGAAACTATCGTTATGCAATCCAGATAGAGAATTAGTATATTATTTGTATTTGTATATTAACTTATCGTAAACAGTGAACACCCCAATTTTCAGCTAAACTACAGAACAGGAACTGCTATAGGCTTTTGTGTCTCGTGAGCATTAGCTCAAATTTCTTGTTATACTTAAGTGCACTAAAGTTACATGCTACAACAAAAATTACAGGTTTCCACAGTTGATGAATAACAACCACGGTTTGCTCACATTTTGTGCAAAACTAACTGCCCAAGCTGTTTTTTCCAAACTACGTTCCATAAATGAACAATAACGGGTATAACGGCTGATAATGGGCTGTTACACTAGGCACGTTATGGAAAATACTGTATGGACACAATTATGCCTATAACTAATGCAATGTTCCAAAAGCAATTTGCACTACCAACAGTGTGCGAATTACCCTAAAGAGTAGTATTCTGACGACTGATTAGCCAATTTAACCTACTGGTGATCTGGTGAGAAAAGGAGAAGGAAGAAACCAGCTGAGGGTTAGAAGAGACATGTGAGTGACACATGATGGTGGAATACACTGGCACATCAGCACCAAAGCACCAAATTGCACTATATCAAAGTTATCACAATTAACACAGACCTCACAGGGTTTCCCAACTAAAGCTTTGCCAGTGCCCTCCCCACGAGGTGAGGCGGTGGCATAATATGAAAGCATAAATTGCATCCTGTAAGATCTTGCTTCACAATCTTAATCTCTACAGGCATTGGAAAAGATTAGTCAAACGTGCAGAATCGTTTTCAATGCTATCGCACCCAACTGTCAATAACTGTAAATTGACCACTGTATGCTAAACGAATATATGGATGAATAAATGAAATGTCATGTTAAAATTTATTCACATACCCAGAAGTAAGATAAAGGACAGAAAAGGCACCAAATGAGGGGTGTAGGAGAGAGAGAAGGTTGAGAAACCCTGTAATAATGCATTGAACCACTGAAGTCTTAGGCAAGCAGTCTACCAGCTCAGCACGCAAAAGTCATAATCGCATAATCATCGACAGGTAAATAACAAAAATCAACCAAAAGCACGGCAGACTATCGAAGAATGACCGACACTGCATTCAGTAATACTGGAGTTGTGGATTTTCACAAAAACACACATTCGACGCCGACGTTGACCACCCGACCTTCGTCAGCCGTCGATGCTAAGCCGGAGAAGTACATGCAATGCGTATAACACTTCACTAAGATGCATATACATTTTACGTATATACAGCACAATTATATACTGAGTCTCATATATATATATATATGTATATATATATATATACCTATTATTGCGATACTATTGCGTCGCACAAGCCAACAGTGCTTTTTTCTGGTGCCCGATCGAGGTGAAGATGCAAAGATATGAAATTAATCACAGGCGCAAAAACTGAAGTCAAACTGAGCCCGAGCAGGGGTCAAGTAAACCCCAAAATAGGTCCAAATGTTCAGACCCACCTGCTGTGGGTTGCATACTCTATCCGTCGAACTCTGACTGCAAATGTAACACAAAACAATTGATCGGTCACACGCTCGATCATGCCGTGGCGCCGAAACACAACCCTGATATTATCGACATCAGATAATCGATCACAACTCAGCCTCTGTGGAGAACGAAAACAAAAAAACAAATCCCAGCATGCTCTAGCAAAACTCGCCGACGCAACATCGGCATGTCCTTTAAAAGAAAACGTGCGCCAGCGACCAAGCGCACACTGTCAGAAACAAAACCGAAAACAAACGTCACCACCATCGATGTTTTTGTTTTTCAAGTTTTCGTCAAAATGACTTAAGCAGTAATCATCATTGTTCGACACTGCTAACATGATTTTAAGCTAAGCTAAAATGACATATGACTGGCGGCTAGCGCTGTTAAGATATGGACATTATTACCCTGGGATCATTATTACCCAAACTGCAAATTAAAGATTCTGGCCAGATAACCTTTATAAAAATGCAAAGTGCAAGGAGTCTACAACCACCACACTTTCACAAGTCAGAGTAATTAATTTCTGTCATTGACAAGATTTCTCCCCCCTAACTCCACATACTTTTGGTCGATTTCATGATTCTTAAATTTCCCAAAATACCTATGTTTTCAAGACAAGTGGCCACCCAGCATATTATGTTGACATCCACTAAGTTTACACCTAATGCTTTGGTTATATCCCAAGCTAGTCTGTCACAACTTAAGAGCATTCTCACAAAAATTGTTGAGACAGTTCAGTCGCCGATGCATAAACATTTCCAATTTGCCTACATGTTACAACATAATGTACAGTATTTTCCCAAGATCGACTGAGTTTAACGCTAATAAGTTAAATCAATTCATGAGAATACAACCTTTATTTAGTTGAACCAAGATGAAGGGTTCTACGACAACTTACTGCCGACTGTAGTGACATCTGACAGAGCGTTGTTTTGACGAAGGCGACATAGCGGTTGCCGAAACGTCAACAAAAACAACAAAACAAAGGTTGTACTCCAACGTATCCATATAGCTTATTTGTTACTGCCTCAGCCTATGACCCAATTCAAAAACACGAGTTTTCTGCCGACTAAGGTAGGCCGGGAAGTTCACTCTGGTGGCAGGTAGTGAAATTCAGCAGGAGTCGTTAAGAAGGCCGGCTGGTAGCAGGGAGTGATGGTCACTTGCATCATCTCCGACACTCCAGCACTGATCATATGTTCCAACACTCCACTCCATCAATGGCGCCGACACACTCGACGGGAGTGTCGTCGCCGCTGCTGTTCCAACAGCCGCCACCTCGCCCCCGCCGACGAACTCTGCCACCATGTGGCAGTCCCCGAGAAGGCACATGTTGAGAGCTCGCTGGGCGCGCACAGCGTCAGCGTGCGCGGCGTACGTCACGGTCGCCTCGCCCTTTTCCAGCTGAGGGACGAAGTTTTTCACTCGACCGTGATTGGTGCACAAGTTCTTCAGCATTGTACTGTCAACCTGTATGACATACCAAATACATTATGTCCATCTAAGATAAATAAACAAATAAATAATACAAGATTTACATAGTGCCATAAACTCCAAATATACAGAGATGCTTGACAGATATAGAGGCGCTTAAAACTATCTGCTAGCTCAAATAATGGCAGGGTGTCATACTGATGATCAAGCAGTCATGGGTTTGACTCTCGGTCAAATCATTATCAAATGGTTACTACAATAACTTCGATTGGTGGGTGACTGTCTGCAGACCGGTAAACCATAATGGTACAGGTATATAACCAACACCAAGGTCAACTCAGCCTTTCATCCTTCCATGGCAGGTAAATCAAGTAACTGCATGTATGGATGGGGTTACTGAGATTACGGCAAAGTGCCTTCACCTGTGTCAAGCTGCAGGCAACACTGTTTGACCCCATATAGCTCTGCGATATGTTTCCTATAAACAGCTGTACACAACCTTTAGCCTTTTTCTTTTCACTAAGTTCATTTAACATTGCTATTATGTCATACAGAAAATATAGAGAAGCTCAACTCAAGTTCTTCACTTAGCCATGACTGGAATTAAGGTTCTTCAGCATTGTACTTCCAGCCTCTTAGACATCACACTATGTCCACAAAGGGGCTTCTATCCCCCCAAATCTAAAAACTAGAATCAAAATCTGGCCTAAGTTCTCCCTCTCTTAACCCTCTTTCTCCACACTTTCCTTCCTCCATCCTTTATCCCCTTTTCCATCACTATCTTCCCCTTTCCCATGGATGTCCTCTTTCTCTCTCTTGCCCTTCCCATTCCATCCTCCCCTCGCCTATCCCTCTCCTCCCTCTTCCTCAGGGTCCCAAACCTTTAGTCCAGAGTGCTCTAAGCTCCCCCAGCAGGTGCATTTTGAACTATAAACAGTGCTTTTACGGACAGCACTCTACATGTATTTTGTATACACTATTAACAAAGTTGTTCCCTCCCCCCGCGTTATATTTCACTGGGTGCAAGCTGCGCATACCAGTTGTAGGGATAGAAGCCCTTGATCACATCATGCTACTGCCATTAATGAAATTGGTATAACACAATTATCTGTACCTTGTCGGAGACACTCTTGAGTATCAGGGTACATGGCAACGACAGAGCAAACATTTCATCTAAACAGCATAACAATTCTCTTTATTGATAAACATGCTTATTCACAAAAAGCAAATAATAATAAAAGACAAAGATACACAAAAAGCTAAACTAACTAAAAACTATACAATGACTAAAACCTACAGCAAAACAGATGCCAGCACAGGAAACAGGATGCACCATAAAAACTGCTATTAACAAAGTCACAGAACTATAAAAATAATGGACCGCTGATACCAATAAACCCAGAAAACACTGTGCCAGACATTAGCCATTGAAACTCCAAAAATTCTCCAAATTTTTATGTTCCAACAATGCACTTAGTTTATTAATTTATCTACACTGATATGTCAGAGCTGAGTAGGCATACACCAACTCAGACCAACCATGTGCTTCTCGTAATGTAAGCAGAGCCATTTCACGCATGCAATGCACACTTATTAGCACCAGACGTATGGCTTATTGATAGAACAGTTGCGTACACAGTTCGTGACCCAAAGCCACATTATAATCTTGGAAGTGGCAGCTGATTGGCACGAGCTTATGTTAAACGCAGCAAACTGTGCATGTTGGAAAACAATTTGACCTGTGCCGCTGAAGCATGCAGACATAGCACTGCCCCATTTAGCCTTCCTCTGCAGAGCTGCTTTTACTCATTCCCCATCCTGCAGACTGTGGAGGTTAGGAAGCTGAGTTGACTACTTGAGCATAAAATATAGGTTTTAAAACTTGCTCAAGGTTGCTTGCAAATTAAACAACAGATATACGAACCACAACCTGATATTTGTTAAGCTGAATACTCTGAATACCAGTAATTATGTATAAACCCACAGTAACTAACTACAATAAAAATTTCACATTTCACTTCACAAGTGGGATGGCTCAAAAGATTATCTAAAGTAATTTATTCACCAATTAAGCGAAGAATAAGTCTGATATTTTCACCTTTAGATGAGGGTACTGGAGGAGTAGCGGATGCATCCAATGGAGTCCACAGTGCAGGCAATGATCCAGCCGGATCCACGATTCCATTAGAACCGCCAGTGGCGGCTGCTGATCCACCAGCAGTGACATCCAGCGACCACTCCGATGTGGACATGCGTGAAGTGCTGGTTGCCACCAGCTTCTCCATATCAGCCAGTGAGCTGCACCTCATGCCCAGACCCTGCACAGACAGACAAACTGCTTCAACTCGACAACAAAACTAAGGTCTGGTTTTCACATCACCAATCAAATCAAATGTGATCTCTGATCAACTTAATGCTCAGAATTGATCGTCAATCAACTGTGTTTAGTTTTTCCATACGGTTCATCTCCAGCTACGTGATCCACAATTTGTTGATTCACCGTCAACTGAGCCTACTTTATGCCAATCTGATAGGCTAACGTGACCTCGATTTGCAGTGTCGTGCTAAATTACCCAGCATGCATTGCGAGTGGACTCCATAGCCACTGGCTGTAGCCAGTAAACGTCGTCATAGCAGCGATATCAACGATATCGTCCACATTGTCTGCTGTCAAAAATATGTTCTATCGTCAATTAATATGGGAGCACATCTATCTATTTTGTTTCTTCTCAAAACATACACACAGTATAAATTGATCAATAGTGATTGACTGCCATGCCTGGAACTTCATTTTAATGCACGAATTGCCATTCTGACTGGCAAAGTGAAGCGATGTTTCTGATGCGAATAAGCAACAAACTACAGATCGCCATGTTTCATCAATTATTTGACTTGATTGGCCAATATTTGGCCATTAACTTGATGGGAGATTTGATGGACGATGAGTTGCGAATTGGCAATGAAAAAATGGTCATTAAGATGATCTCCGACCAAGTCCCAAAGTTTATCGGAGATCAATTTGATCAACCATCATATGTGCATGGAAAAAAAGGACCTAAGCGTTCTACGCTTGTGGAGCTGCAAAAATTAACAAACAACCACAGAATTAATTAACATCAGAAAAAAGTGACTAGAAATTGTAATTTTTGTAAGTTTCACTAAAGTCATGACAATAAAATAAGTGAACTCAGTCATACCTGGGCACTGCCAGCATTAGCAGCACTGGTAGCAGTAGCAATGGAGACAGCACCCACAGAGGCCGGCAGTACAGTAGCATCAGCGTTAGCCTGCCGTGAGCCCCACGGACGGCCAGGCACGAACTCCTTGATCTCCAGAACTGATGATCCAGCTGCTGTCTTACCAACACTGCAACCGACACAAAACTCCACAGCTGAAACAGTAGCTAATGGTGGCATAACCGCTAAAATGCTATACTTATGACCAAAAAGAAATTTGAGCTAATGCTCACAACACGCGCAAAAGCCTACGACTTCCTATTAGTGATTAATAGTAATTAACATAGGCCCTATCTCGCACCGTTACTGAGATACAGTGACTTATTGGTCAAAAATTGCAAATTTTGCCCACCCACTCTCATTTGGCACCCTCGTTAGGGGTGACCCCCTTTGAATTTATGGAAAAGCTTTAGGCTTCTTGAAACTAGTCTTCCAGGCAGCCGACGGTGAAGATTTGGTGATCCTATCTTGCAACGTTTTTGACTGATCCACCCGTGTGACTGACAGACAGAATTGCGATGGCTAAGACACGCTGAAAACAGTAGCTGCTTTCGCGCGTAAAAGGTCACAAGTTTAAACTCCCAATACAGTTGCTATCTGGTGTATACTAAAGTACTAGAATGGGTGACTGTCTGCACCTCGGCAAATAATAAAGAGTGAAATTAACTCAGCCTTCCATCCCTTCAGGGTAAGCAAATCAAGTGCCGGCCTGCATGGCTAAGGTTAAGGCACAGCAAATTCTACTGCGTCAGAGTGTCCGGTAGCAGGTAAAAATGTGCGATCTTATAGGGAAGGTGATGCTACGTAACTCTGAGACAGGTTAAAACTAAAAGCTATAAACAAACTTTACATGACCTCTCCATTCTGCTTGCACTAATTATCTGGCATTGCTTCCGAACAAGTTGACAACCACTGCCAACCAAACGGAACGATCTGATTTCAGCCGAACCATTAACCAGCATCCGTCAGCCACTCAAAACTCATCTTTTCGCCAAATCCTTTTTTTGACTGCTTCCTGGACTGGACTTCATCTAGCCTGTCTACAGTGGACCTAGCGCTAGTTTGTATTGCTTATATCACTTTAAAAGTCCCGGACTGACAGAACTGGTCTGCAAAACAGGGAGCTTGTCTAAAAATTTTTTATAGCTTTTAATGTTAATGAGTTGCAGTTAACTTTACCTGCCATATCGCATCACACAGTGTAACCTGCCAGTTTACAACGATGAACGTGTCCCCACCTTAGCTGCAGCCAGGCAGGCCATTCCTCGATTTACCCATGCCAGTGGGATGGAAGACTGAGTTTTAACCGGCGGTGTTTACCTGCTGTCCGCAGACGCAGTCTTTACATCGTCAGCAGCAGTTGCGGGTGGCAAAGTGACCCCAGGAGGAGCACCAGTGGACCAACCAGCTAGCTCAGTGGCTGAGAGACTGTGAGTAGGCGACATGTATGCAGTCTGCTGTGGTGGACTCACCGGCATGCTTACTACCTGGTTCTGACCAGCTGCCAGCTTCAGCTCCTATCAATCAATGAAGCAATCAATCAATCAAAATGACCACACACTGAGTTATGAGACACCCAAGCAGATACCCAAAAATGCACTAAAAACCACCCAAAAAACCTCACCCCAAACTTAATCTAACACTTGTTAGTTTCTTGTTCCATTAGTAATGAAATATTTTATCATGTCTAAGTTATTAAACACCTAAGCGGACAAATTTCTAAACACTGGTATATTTTCAGCCGTGGGAAGCAAACAGAAGCTCATATGAATCAACCAACTAAAGATTGACTGATTTTTCACATAGACAGCTAGGTCCTTTGCGAGGAAGCCCATCTCCTTTTGGTGCTCTGAGCCAGCGAGGGTTAAACCCAATTAAGCTAGC
>Ga0056128_1005365_pt1 | contig 16149 bp, 11 predicted proteins | sample WorMetLIZISLAND2_FD_71113 | JGI IMG/M metagenome (GOLD analysis project Ga0056128, IMG submission 71113) | Marine gutless worms symbiont microbial communities from Max Planck institute for Marine Microbiology, Germany - Olavius geniculatus... ... | reverse complement strand
GGATATGGGGACAGGAAGTTGCAATTTTCTGAAAGACTGCACATTTCTGATAGAGGAAATATGGCATGGGTACTCAGTGTTTCAAGTTTTGCCTATAAATTTCGCAAAATGGGGCATTTGCAGCCACATATGTTGTATTTCTGAAAGAATGTTTTTCCGACAGGCTGAAATTTAGGGGCCCTGCTAATTGCCACCCGCGTGTTTCCATGACACGATGCCGGCGCACACGTTTCTATACCAAGAACTCACTCAGTAACTGGTCACATCTGTGCTAGTAAGTACAATGGTGTATATGGGTCATCGGGTGCGGTCGGTAGCTTCTTTGTTCTGCTTGAACTGTGCTCTTAACCAAGAACTGGTGCCATGCACTGAGTGTAATTGGGGCGTTGGCAGAATGAGTAGCTTATAGGTGCACCATGGTGGCCTGGTCTAGTGGCTAACACGTTGTTGTGTCCCATCAATGTATACTTGCCCTTTACCTGTCCTGGTTACTACTTGGATGGGCCGGCGACTGTGCATTCTAGCAGGTAAATTATCTCGCTACTTAAGCAGCCATCCAGGTTAGCTCAGCCTTCCATCCCTCCGGGTTAGGTAGTCTGCTTGGCTGCCGTTAAGGCAGGGCGCGTTCATCTGTGTCGGGTGTCAGGTAACAATGTGTGATTGCACGTGGCAGGTGACGCTTTGTAGCTCTGAGACAGGTTTCTGTGAATAGTTGTATGGACCGTTTAACCTTACTGCTATAGCGCGCCGAATCTCAGCTTATAATGACAAAAGTACTGACTGCCTTGTGTCGTCGCACTGCGTAGTCACGTGATGATGCTTATTGCGCTCCTCGGTTGTGAGTGACGTCATTATGACGTCGTTTATGACTAGGTAGAGGTACGAGGTCTTATTCTACAGGGTGGGCCAAAAAACCTGCCACTTGACTTTCTAGGTAGTGTAGAAACGCATTCACCGTGTGGTGGGATATATAATAATAACAATATTGCAAATTTTATGGCTCACGGTGTAGTGTGCTTAACCATTACTTATACCAAGTACCTGAAGCTGAATGTACAATGTAGCGTATAGACGACTATAGACGTGTAGCTACAAGTCGATAGGCGTACGCGCTAGCTAGTAAAACTGTATCCAGTTACTACGCATTATTGTGCATGCGGCCGTTCTAATAGGCCGCATTATAGGTCTTGCTCGTAACTCGAAATCAGAAAGTTTATAGAAAAACCAAAATTGATGTCAACGTTTCCCCCGAGCAGGAGTAATCGGTCTGTCAATTTTCAGCTCAGAAAGTCAAGGTCAGGCGGACGGCCGAACAGTATGTCGTCACTGGACCGACGTAGTTTTCCTTAGTTCTTATCCGTGTCAGTGCAGGTGCATTATATGGATTCGCTCATTTATTTTACATGGCGGATAATCGACGCATGCTGATGCACCAGTGAGCCAGTGCTGAGTGACGTCACTGTGACGTCATTTCCTCTCCACGTTAGACGCAATGCAACAATTCGTGTACAATCAGCTGCACTGTACCTTGGCTTGCATTGTCACTGGTATAACGATCATAAATGATGATGATGACTGCATCCGCGTGCTGTGTGTGCGTTTGGAGGCATTTCAATTGCATCATGTGTGGTCCATGCAGCCTACCATCACCACGTAGCTAGTCGATCGACTACTGTGCTGGCGATGCAGCACATATTATTGACTTTATTGGCCCACGCTGTAGGCCTACGGCCAGGCATTGGGTGGCCACTGCCCAGCCTACCGAGCACACGTGTCACAGCATCAGCTGAATCAGGTCAGACCGTCGTCGTCGAAGTAGTGACCGATATATTAATGCTGACCATGACCATTGCATGGCCTAGTTTGTGGTGTATGCCGGCCAGCATACGAGACCATTATGCACTTGTCGGCTGCTCGGGTGTCCATATGCTTCACAAATGCTGACGGCATATAATTAACTAAAGAGATGTTTTCAATTTTCAGCTGTGGAAGGGGGAAATAATAAAATTTGTGATTTAAATTACATTATCCGTCTGTCTAGCTTGCTTCAGAATGCGTTTCTGGAAGGCCCAGAATGTCCCAATATCTCACAGGTTCCGCTGGAGAGCTTGAAATGCACCTGAACTCCCCAACTATAGATTTAGGGAAGAGAACCCCAAATACAAATGCGAAAAGAGTGTAGGATGGGGAAAGGAAATGGAAGAAGAAGAAGAAGAGGAAAAAGAGTGTGGACTGTGAAGGGGAACCTGTTCTAAGGGAGATTCGATACTGATAGTGTGTGGTCCATGGTATAGGCTGACCCTGCAGAGTTCAGTCGCATCGGCCAGGAAGGAAGCTGTTGATCGCTGCAGACATTTATTCCGTCGACATGCAATACTGAACTTGATGGCGTGATTTAGCAGGGATATGTGCTCGAGACCTTCTAGACCGAGAGACCTAGACGCATATCTCCAAGTCCGAGACGTTGAGCATTCTGTTCGAGACAAGACCGAAACGAGAAGTTCATTTCGAGACGTTCTCGAGACCGAAACCACGCCCTTGTGGTCTAGTGATTAACACTTTGTGTCCGATCTACGCCAGGCCCGGTTCAGTCAATCAGTAAATCAGTAATGTCAAGTTTAGGGCGCCGTAAGTGAAATAAAAACACAACAAGGACGCCTAACAGTCAGAACAACCGTAAAATGAAGTAAGCAAAATATCACGGATTAAAAGCGACATTAAAAAGATGTCTTTGAGATTTTTGCTCAAAGGTTATACTTGGATGGGTGAACTGCTAGAAGCTAAACTATCTCGGTACATCACCGGCGTTAACTTGGCCATCCATCCTTTTGGGTAAGGTAGGTGAGTGGAGTATCAGTCTGTCAGCTTGGGTTAAAGCTGGGTGCATTTACCTGTATCTGGTGACAGATAACGTTACGATGTGATTCCATATGGCAGGTGACGCTCCGTAGCTTTGGGATCGGTTGAATTGGGTTTCACATCTTTAACCTTTAGACTGAACTTCATATACTGTTGCAGTGCAGGGCAGGCAAGCGTTAGTGTTGGGCTGAGCCGCGCCGTTTATTGGTAGGTCGACCACGGTGATTATCGATTCCCCATTCACCCCCTCTCTTAGACACACACACACACACCTAGCTGAGCGAGCCAGGACATGAATAACGCCCGGCCAGGTCGTGGTCTGCATCACATTGTGCAGTGAGAACGCATCTTTAACCATTGCAATTCTGTCCCTCTGTTCGTCTGTCTGTCAGTCAAAAACGGTGCAAGCTAGGATCACCAAATCCTCACCGCCTGCTGCCTGGAAGACTCTAGTTTCAGGAACCATAAAGCTTTTCCATAAAATCGAAGGGGGTCACCTCGAACGAGGGCGCTAAATGAGAGGGGGTAAGAAAAATTTGTGATTTTTAGCCAGTAAGTCGCTGTATCTCAATAGCGGTGCGAGATAGGACCGTTACTATTAATCACTAATAGGAAGTCGTACACTGCATGGCTTTTGATTGCCACCGAACTCAATGACTTTAGATGACCTTGAACGCCAAAATAGGTTTTTGTGTGGATTTTTTGGCGATTTGGGGTTGCGAGACACATTTCAAGAGCGAATTCACTACAGATATATCAAGACATATGAAATTTTCAGCATTGAACTTAGATTTCAACGGTCCAAGTCTCAATCTTCTAGGTTCAAGGAAACCTGTGCACGAGGTCTTCAAAGAGCGGTACCCCATAAAAGTCGTTATTTTACCGTTGTTAGCAAGTTTACCATGAAAACGGTTGCAGATAGGCATGGACATTCTGCGCATTACAACAATCCCTTGTGACGAGCTTTTTAGTCATATCAACATCGATGACTTTGAAAGACCCTGAACTGCACAAGTAAGGGCTTTCATTGTTTTTTTTTTGCAATTTTCGGCTGCGTCGCGCACTTCAAGAGTGAATTCCGACGAAATGGCTGGAGATAGACTAAGGCAGTTTGTGAACAGGAACTGCTATAGGCTTTCGCGCGTCTCGTGAGCATTAGCTCAGTTTGTTTGTATTTTTTACTGGATGCTTTTTCTTCAAATGCAGGGACTGGAGAGCGTTGCGAGCTTCCCAGTTGATGTGTCTGTAGCTAAGCTTCAGCCACCATCGATCTCAGGATACTTGAACCTTCCCCCTACTTTCCAGGGTTTATATGGTCTATAGGCGTCTCAATACATAGCCAGGCCAGTGTGAATGATTTGTCATGATGTATGCTAGCCTAGCTGGCCTAGGTACCGTATATAGTAATGGACATATGCCGTTCACGGGTCTTGTATATAACTTAGGCACTTGCTAATGTGTGTTGAAACTGCTGACTGAGCGTGATTGCCGCGTTCAAGCGTCCAATGCTGTCTGCAGTAGCTTGTAGTCGACGTTGAGAGAAGCGACTTTTGGGTGGTTGATAGGTCAGTGCAACCACTTCCATATATCTCCTGATGTCAAGTCCTTCCTCAGCCGCAAGGCGCTGATCTCCGTTTCCTTAGCTCTCAGCCACGCACCGGTTTACACTGCCAGACAACTGATACGGCAGGGGGGCAGTGCATCGCGCGGTGTGCCTGTTCGCGCATCACGCTCTGGCATTCGCTGGATGCCTACTCACAGAAGGTTGGCCAGGATGAGTTGACCTGAGTGGCTGGATACATGGTACCGAGATGGTTTATCCGTTTGTCGACGATTACGCATCAAAGTACTAAACGAGCCCGGCGTTGATTAATTTGGTTTATCGAAGACACGTGCGTTAACCACTCACAAAGTTAGCACTAATCAGTGACATTTATCAGCTCTGATTAATCGCTCGTTGACCCTTGTCATGTCTCTTTGTGAAGCTGGATGGTGTCGGTTACTGCATGCCCCAACAGAACGATTAGTTGTGGCTTGTCCGATGTCCGTTCTGTATTTTGACCCAGCAGCTGACTGCTCAGCTGTGATACAGCGGGCTGGCGGCCTGCTGGAGAACTTACAAGAAGACGCCTGCAACAGACGGCAAAATGTGCATATTTGGCTTGCGGTGAGCTGCAAGTCAGCCTCGTCGGGCGGCCGTATATTATAGGCTGCAGGCGCCTGTGTGCAGTAAATGTTAGGTTAGGCAGACTTATAATGGTTGCAGGCTGTCGGCGCTGGTCCAGGTTTGACACGATTTCACAGCCTATAGACCTCATGCCTGCCGTAAACACTGTACGGATATAATTAGACTGAGTAAGATGGATGATGTTGTGAAACGACGACGACGACGACGAATGGACATTGACTGTGTCGGTGACGCCTGGCGCTTGGCTTTGCCGTGTGTGTCGCTGGCGTGTTGTATTGATTGCGTTGTATTCGATGTCATTGTAATGAACCGGATCAGATTCCTCCGCCTCTGCTATACTCCTGCCGAAGCTTGTGCTATTGCTGCTGCTGCTGCTGCTGCTGAAGATGATTGTGCGCTTCTGTTGCTCGGCTGCTTGATTGAGAGCGGCGCTGGACGTTGAAAACATCATTCAGTAAGTTGTCCTTGCCAGCAAGGCCGTGGCGTGCCTGGTCAAGGACTATAACCACTGCGCTGGTGCTGGCTGGCCCAGACCCGCCGAGTGCTTGGCTCACAGAGCGTTACGTAAATCAATCAAACGCACGCCTCTTGGCGACGTTTTTTTTTCAACGCCGGCGTAGATAGCAACACTTGCCCAATGTGTAACATTGGAGTATCAGAGCGCCAGTTTTGCGCTTTCTATTTCCGTCTCCTTTCCGTCCAGTGGCTGGTTTTTCTCACATTTGAATGATTGAGTGGTATGCTATATACCGCACTTAACTGTTCTGGTTATGACACATGTAACATTTTTAAAAAAGCTACAGAAGTGTGAATTGCAAACGCTAAGTTCTTAGAAGGTACGTGAAGTTTGATAAGGGAGGGTGTATGACGGGTAGTATTTTCTTTGCAGCATATGCTTCTGCTCGAATGGAAAGCAATAAAGCAACTGAATTAAATTATGGGAAAGTTATCGCTGTCACAACTACTGGTAGCTGATGGTAATTCGGGTTTGAGGTCAAAAGGTGAGGGCCAGTTTGAGGACTTCATATAGTGCTGCGACAGGTATGCCATAACTTAGGAAGGAAATAGCTGCACAAACTGCCCTGATCTAGAAGTAGGCCCTACTAAAATATTCTACAGCAGGAAGTCAAAGGTATAGGTCGGAAGCCTTTATAACCGCCAGACATAAATACTGTCTTTGCTAATGCTGAGCGAATTTACGCTATGTTATGTCGTAGCGTGTTTAGGCGGCGTAGCTGAAATTGATTCCGCTTCTTGCGAAGGATTATGCCATAGCCGTTTGTTGGTCCGCCTGTCGTATTTATTCACCATGCTATAACCAATGGACGGAATGAGGTGCCCTTTGGCAGGGACACCTGAGTAGTCCCAGTAACAATATATCAGAAAGGGGCAGCCTTATCCTTAAGGGGAGGGAGATTTGAGGGATCTGAATCCTAGTCACCATTTGCACTGCAACTATAGCGGCCAGAGGACGACATTTGCTGGGTTGGGTAGCATTTCGCCTAATCCCATTTTGCCTAATCGTTTTTTGATAGGCGGACCAACAACAACGACTTGCTTTGTCGTTTTTTTTGCTTCTTTGACAAGCTTTGTTTTGTCGTTCATCATTTTTTCTGTATCATTTTTTTGGCCGACCGTAAGTAAGTATACGACGGGTGTCGTCTCATTTCGCCTAATCTCATTTTGCGTCGTATACTTACCCTAACCCTAACCCTAGTTCGATTTCGGTTGGGGCTCTGCAGTAGACCCAACTGGGGGATCGATTAGGCGAAATGCTACGACACCATTTGCTGACATGCGGACTGGCACCTCGGGCGATGGCTTCTGGTATCCAGTGACTTTTGCCCTTATTAAGCTCTCTGTGTAATTGGAGCTGGGATCATCACAGGAAATTCACGAAGGCTTGTTGCTGCTGCTGCAGGCCGCGGCTGCCGTGAAGTGTAGCGATATCAGCTTTAGGGCAATTGACGGCTAATGATGCCGGTGTAGTGCATGGAGGGGCCAGGTTCGGGTAGAAGGGGGAGGTGGTAAGATGGAGTGGCAAGCCAGCTGGAGTTCCTGAATAGGTAATGGAGCACGTGCGCCATCCCGGTAACGGTAATGCAGTATACGGGTATAATGCGTATGACGTCGGTTGGTTTGCCTGGCTGGGAGCAGCCAGCTAGACAGACTGCGTGTCTAACAGAGTCGTCATTACAGCGCGTCCGGTTGTAATCATTACCCACTCTGCGGGTGACGTCTAGCATGCACTATAACGAACTACTGGGGGTGCTTTGGATACATGATGAATGCGAATGCATAAATGAACAAGCACGTTCTTTGTCATCTAGTTTAAACTATGAAATTGAGTATAGCTGCCCTACGCCGGGCCCGTTTTGCACTACTTGGATGGGTGACTGCCGGCTGGCAGGTAAGCTGTACTATGGTATTGGTGAATAACCAACCATCCAAGTCAACTCAGCTTTGCATCCCTCCATGGTGGGTAAATCGAGTACCTGCCTGCCTGCTTTGGTTGAAGCTAGGCGCTTTCGCCTGTGTCGGGTTGCAGGCAACACTGTGTGATCCCATATGGCAGTTGATGCTCCGTAGTCTGTATCTCTTGAGATGGGTTTCTTATAACAAACGCACCATTTTAACCGTCTGTACTAACAGTCACGCTTATGGTACCTCGGTACACGGTTGTGTCCATCTGTCGTCTCTTTGTCGTCTGTAACGTATGTATTGTGGCTAAATGGTACATCTTACCGAAAAAGGGTCTGAAGAAGCAAATAGTCCCGTCTGACCGCCACTCCGTCCGTGGTGCCAGTTTGGACCCCTTATACCTCATTCCTCCATATGTTAAAATATTAATATTGTCTTGTTGGTTCAGCGAGCATGTTGTTTGCTGTTGTGCAGTGGGTGAGACGGCGGGTGCATTGGACGAGAGTGACGTAGATCCGTGTGAGCTGTTCGTCGCCATTGGCATGCTCGTACTAGAGTCACGACTACCCACAGCATCAGTCAAGGGTCGTCGTGATGGTCTCCACTGTCCACAGGCCGTCGGTCACTGGTCATCACACGAGTGCGACCTCACTCAGTCACAGGTCTCATCATGCACTTATTAGTACCCTAATCTGCTCTTAAGGCCGTCCTGATAGGCGACATTACCGGTCTTGCTCGTCCGTCTGTCCGTCCATCTAGCTGCTGCTGCTGCTCTTGCTGTCCATCCCGTGCTGAAGAAGTTAGGAACAGTTTTGATGAAATCTTGCAGCCGTGGTTAATCTCAGATTCTAGTTCAAAAACGGGAAAAGGTCCAGAGAAACATCAGTCATGTGACCATTCCTCAGGCAGGAGTAGCCGGTGTGCCATTTTTCTCAAAAGATGAAGGGTCAGGTGGATATTGGGCCACCAGCATGTGTTGCTTGTATGCTGCTCAGGTGCTCATTACTGATGTGCTAGTAGCCTGTATGTCACAGTGAATTTGACAGCACTACATTTTTTAAAGAATATTCCTCTGAAATTTATGCAAGCTGCTGTTTGATCAATTTATTAGTCCGCCCGGAAGCGATAGTTTGCGGAGCGGACTTAAGTTTTAGCCCAGATGTTTATTTTTTCTCCCGACGCAAGATCTCCGAGATGCGTGGGCCGACTGGCGTGAAATTTTGCAGGATGGTCAGTACTAGGCCCTATTTTATAATGCCGGTCCAAAATTTCGGGGGGGCACACCCCTAAAAAATTTCAGGGGCCAAAAACATGCAAAATTTGGCCCGATTTTGGACGACTTCGAAATTCGGTGGCGAATATCTCCGAAACGGATGAAGATATTCAAAATCGGACTTTTATTCCGTCTACCGCGATTCCTCCTGCGTTAGGGGAAACAAGTCCGGTGAAGTTTGGTCCAGTGACCTTGGAGATCTCGATGTTGAATTGTACCCACGTAAAGCGCATTTTTCTGAAGAATATATTTCGGCCCCTAGGGGGTGCTGCGCCCCCAATTTTTACACACGCTAGAGAATGACTTACTAGCGCACCCCCCACCGGGGACAGGGGCCCCCTTACAACTTTTTTCAAAGGGGGGTCAAAAATTGGCTTAAAATGCAATAAAGGAGCGCTTATTACTTCGGAGTTAGGGGGTGTAGCTTGACGAAACTTTGGCACTTGACGCGGCTCTAGGTTGGGGTGTTAACGCAAGTATGAAATTTGGGGGCACCGCCCCCCCTTAAAATTTGGGAGGGCAAAAAACGTCCAAAATTTAGTACGTTTTACAACAGCTTTCGAGTTTGACCGCGAATATCTCTGAAACCGATGAAGATAGCGACAAAATTTAAACGGCGTTGACGAGAAGGATCCTTTGGGTGTTGAACAAAAAAAATTTTGTGAAATTCCGTCCACTACGAACAAAGTTATAAGTGCTCATTTTGATTTACCCTAAGTCGCATTTTTCGGAAGACCATATTTCGGCCCCTGGGGGTGCTGCGCTTCCAAATTTTTACACGTGCTAAAAAATAACCAAGTCTTACTAGCGCACCCCCACCGGGGATGGGGGCCTCCCTTACAATTTTTTTGAAAAGAAGGTCAAAAATTGGCTTAAAATGTAATAAAGGAGCGTTTATAACTTCGGAGTTAGTGGGTGTAGCCTGACGAAACTTTGGCACTTGATGTGCCTAGGGTGTTAACGCAAGTACAACTTTTGGGGGCACCGCCACCTTAAAATTTGGGAGGGCAAAAAATGTCCAAAATTTAGTACGTTTTATGACAACTTTCAAGTTTGACCGCAAATATCTCTGGAATCGATGAAGATAGCGACAAAATCTAAACGGCGTTGACGAGGACGATCTTTTCGGCGTTGAACAAAAAATTTTTTTGTGAAATTCGGTCCACTACGAACAAAGTTATAAGCGCTCATGTTGACCTATCATAAGTCGACAAAGCGCGTTCGGCGTATGCCAATGCATTTGAGTTCGGGCCACGTGACTTTGTTGCCGAGGAAATTTTACCACCACCCCTAATTTCCCACCAATTGGACTTAGGGCGCCGGGCGGACTCACGTTGGGCTTTGCCTCAAATTTCTAGTTGTTTCAGATTCACACCAAGTCATGCAGGGCCTCTCAAAGACCTCCAGAAAACCGTTCTAGATTCTGGAGTTGGATTAACACAGGCCATATAGTGTCACTCTCAGTGCTTTGACGGTAAATGTTGATATTCATATAAAGGTGGGTTTTTTTGTTCTTCAGCGGCCTTGTTGAGCAGGCCTGATATTTCTAGCTAGTGAAATGTTACCAGGGCATTTCAGCAATAAATATGGGAGTTTTAAGTCTATGGGCATGTCATAGTATCAAGAACAGCAGCAAATTATTGTCGCAGTTGGTAGAAGTGTTAGTTGTGGACGTGTGTTGTTGCGGTCAGTGTGAGCGGGTGGCTCGGGTTCAGAAGCAGATGCAGACGCTGTGGCGCAATCGTGTTCCGATGTGCATCGAGGTGTTGCTGTTTGCTAACTGTCGCCATGGTCAGCTCAGGTCGACTGTCACTGACATTGCGCCTCCGGACGCCAGCGACTCTTGTGTCCTTCTTGAACAGTGGACCATCCAGAACGTCGCCAGGAGGTCAGTGCCAACAGTCGCGGTTTATTCCATTCCTATTCCATTCATGGTTTTAGCACTCTGTGTTTTGTATTTGTCTGTTACTGCTAGTGATGGCCTGGTGTCGGAGTATTCCATATATTGTCATCATTAGCTTCATTGAATAAGGGAAGTTGTCAACAGATTTTGATGAAATTTTGTGGCTGTAATTAATCTCAGATTCTCACATTGTCTGTTCTTAAATTTCCTCTCAGTTTATGTTTGCTAGTGTTTCTGGTACTGGAAACAATTGCATAAGTGCAAGAGAATGACAGCTAGTCATCAGCAATTCTAGCAGTAACTAGAGTTAATTTCCATATTCATTGATGATCACATCATTACTTACTTTCTCTGCCATTATAAAGGACAAGTTTTTTGACATAATTCTGCTGTGAATGTCGTCAATACTGTATGGTCTGTATGTGATTGCAGATCGTCGGAGCCAGTCAGCTCGCCTCGATGTCTGTTCCAGGCGGTTAGGTCATACCTGCATTTCTCTCAGCTCAGTGCGTGGTTGAATGCTACACATGGCACAGCCCCGCAGTCCATTGGATATCGGTCAGTGTTTATCATTGAGATATTCAGCTTTTATTATGTAAAATATTCGTAATTTGCTATTATGAGTGTTGGCCATATTGCCACAGTCGTGATGTTCATTTTTACAGTTTGCAAAAAGTGAAACTTGATCAGCTTTGCATTGCGATTGTTATCACTGTATTCAAGTGTGAGTTTTTTGTAAAACGAGAGAATCATCGTTGGCACATTGCTGAAATATTGTACAGCCATCTGCCTAAGTATTCGTTTACTTATGCATTATTTTTGGAGGTATCTGATGTCTGGTAAGCTTGATCTTTGACCTGTAGATGTGAAAATCGGAACACGGGTTACTTCTGCTGAGAGTAAATTTCATGCCGTCATTATTATTATTTTTTTACATTTTATCATTTTTAAGTTAAGAGCTCATATGGCACCGTTGGATGGACAGACAACATGTACAATGTACCCTGTCATGATGACCACATAGTAACACATGAATTTGAGTGACTCATTTGGTTGGTTCGGTGCTTTGTTCAGGGTGTCACCACCTGGTGAATTCTGTACAAGTCGCTTCGGTATCTCGCCGGAGCTGCACACATTCCCGTCCGCGGCTGTTGGCAAATCCGTCAACTTGCGTGCGGCAGTTCAGCTGCTGCCACGAGTGCCGGAAATACCAAGACCCGTGTGTCATGAGCGACATGAGGTCGATACCGCTGAGTCAGGAAGAGGAGCGTCAAAATGTACTCGGCAGAAATCTCCAGAACTGCCAGAGGAACGCGTTCGCAGTGCCTCACCACGCTTCACTAAACCAAATGTGCTCAGTCACATGATGCCGTCAGAGTGTCTCAGTGCCATGACACGGTGCTCCATGCAAGAGTGTTCTGTCGGTTCGATGCAAATAAACAAGTCCGATATGAGTGACCATTTCTCATGTGCTACAGTGACATGTGAATCAATGACCGATGTCAACGGTTGGAGATCGTCATTGGCTGTCACGGCGAAATGTCCTGCAGTAACTTCCAAAGATCTCGGAGCAATACCGAAACGGTTTGAGCTTCCGTTGCGCAGTTCGGCCATTTCAAGCTCATCAGAAGTGTGCTGCGATGTGGCATTCTGTGAACCGCTGGTCTCGGTCACTGATAGAATTGCTCATTGCAAGGCAGTTACCACTGTACCTGCCGTGCCACCACAAGTTCTTGCATTGCAGAAGTCGTCACCAAAAGCTGTATTCTGCACGCCACGGCGTCAAAGCATGCTACCGAAAGATGGGACCGATAGCGAAAGTTCGTCACCTGATATCGACGCATACCTGTCGAACACTCTGGCAAGTAGCCGGCTTGAGCCGCTATCACCGCAGGAGATGGACGTTTACCTGAGCAGTATGTATCCTCAGCGTATGCACAAGTTCAAGTCAGTTAGTTCCAGCTTCAAGGTAAAATCACCAGAAGCGGCTAACCATTCCTCCTCCCGATACGTGAAAGCCACCGTACCGGTTCACAGAAGTGAGTTGGATGGTCAGTGTTTGGAGAGTTCGTTAGGTGATGCGCTGAAAAGTATCGGCTATCGTACTCCACCGAGTCATCGTCGCTCCTCGTCGTCATCATCCAGTAGTGGAATTGGATCTGGACAGATGGATGATAGTGAGAGATTTGACAGTTTAGTGACAGATATGAGCAACTGCAGCATCTCTGCTGATGATGACTCTGTTTTTGAGAGCAACCATCTATCAGATCTCACACCAAGTAATCACGCAATATGTGGACAGCCGGGAAACATAAACCGACAGCTTGTGTATTCCAAACCCAATGAGGTACAACCTAAGTTTCTTGTTGGCGATGAGCATGTAGAAGAATCGAAACCGTCGATAAAATCGGCTTCTGTCACTGATGGAGCTGGCAACCAGTCGCCAGTTTTGCTACACAAGAGCGTGTCATGCCCCAACAAAAAAGCAATGGGCGCCGGCGCTGTTGCTCTTAATAAAGCAAACTCCCTTCTCAGGACGGTGATGATGAAAAAGGAACTGCAAGCTGCAACTGTCACTGAGGTACAAACAAGATATTATACAAACTACACTCATAAATTAGTGTTAAATGGTACTGTTGTTACAGTATTTTAAACACTTAATTGATGAACTTAATGGTAACAGTCTTTGGGCAAATTTTTCTGGTCAATCTGCTCTTGTTACAGATTTGATCACAGTTGATAGTTTGTGTATTGAGTGCTCAGTAACAGTGGCACATTTTGATGCATTTTTCCATAATTTACATTTTATAAGACCGTTTATGACTAAGTTGATGTGCATTGTTGCCTGTTGAACAGGCATGTGAAGCTCGTGTTGACAACAAGAAGGGCAACAACAACAACAACAAGCCTGTGCCATCTGCTCAGGACATTACCGGATTCCGCCAATGTCTGCGCAAGGGTGCCAGTGCACTGTTCAATGCCACTACTGGCCTGCCTTTACAGTCCAGTCCGGTGGGTGCTAACTCCTTTTGTTCTGGTCGTTTATTGGCATTAATATCTCCGCCAAGTGTGAACGTAGTGAACATTGGAGGAAATTAGGAGATTGGTCGTTCTGTCCGTGTTTCCGTCATTCGTTTGTTCCTTCTGTGTACATAATGACTCAAAATAGCAATGACGGGATTGCACCAACAGCACAAGCAGCAACGCCAGCTGTTACTTTTCCCTCGCTCCATGAAGCGGCTCTTCCTTCTTCCTCCCCTTTCCTTGTTGTATCGTGTAGTTGTAGGTGTTGTTGTATTTGTAGGTGTATTAGTTGTAATAGTAATGTTTAAATCACATCACGTAGCGATGATATGCACTCTTACAGGCACCTTCTAGTTGTCCAGAGTTTTCCACTTTTAGTATTATTCTTTTTGTATGGCTTTGTATCATTGGTCTTCTTATCCTTCATCACAATCCAGTAAACACTAGTATCAATCCATTGTCAATATTGATGGCAAAGGCTGAGGTTCCTCAAGCTTCTGTTGAAGTGCGGAATGAGGAGGTGACCTGCCAAGTCACCAGCGTTTTTTCATTTTCCAGACTTGATCTCTTACTGTTAACTTTCATAGTTTTCTTGTACTCTGTACTTTACATATCTAAGCTGTCTCAAACAATTTCAATGTCGAAAGCTTCAGTTACTTGCACCTGTGTTTCAGTTTTATTTGGATTAACGAATGCGATTATTATGTCTGTATTGTAGGCGCCAATCAAGCGGGCATCATCGAATAGCTTTGACTACGACACTTCACTTACAACTGTTCGGTCTATTAAAAAGTAAGAATCAGTTTATCTGTTCATTTTGATTTGTTGTTGCAGCACTTTTAACTGTATAGGCTGAATGTTTTCTAGGTATTTGAATCAGTGTTATTTTGTACAGTTGCCTGGGTTTATCTTTCTCAATGAGGTTGTGTTTACATAGTGGTTTGGTAGTGTGTCTGTGTTTGCAAATGTCTTTGAAAGTTATGAACACTTTTTGATGTTCTTAAGGTAGAATGCCTGTGTACTGATTGATCCTGTAGGCCTATTCTGATCTTATTACAGGATTCTTTGCCATTTTGGCAGATCGGGCAGCTGATTTCTTGCAGTGACTTTAGGAAGTTATGAACAGATTTTGACTTTGGAGGGGTGGGACGTGTTCTGGTGGCTATCTACGTCATAATCTGGATGCAGAGCTTTCATACGATGCTTGGAGCAGTTTTGTGAATAACTAAATATTAAAACATGGCGGTTCTCAGTGGAGGAATGCACTCTAATGATTATAGCATCTTAGTTTGCTATGTAATTTTCCAGGACTTAATTGTGCATAGCATGACTATCTTTGATCTTTCATTAGTCATTACTATTGTAAAATTTACACAGAGTCATCGTAGCACACGTATACAGTTTGTCTGTACTTGCTGATTGTGGCTTGTGGCTTTTTAGCTCATTGTCATGCGTAAACTTGGATAAGCAAGATGCTGAAAATGGTTCTTCGGATCATGTCGTTCGACGCACTTACAGCACCAGTGCTCCTGCCACAACCAACTGCCTTCTCGGGAATTTTGAGGTACTCATGATGCAAGATTTAGTCATTTATTTGGCTGACTTATTGTTTAATGATGTACACTTTATCATTATACAGTTTATTAAATCTATTTTTTCCTTGTTTTTGTTGTCTTTTTTGCACAGTGTACTTTAATTGCTGCATGTATTGGCAAATAAATGTATTTATTTATTACACAAATTATCATAAATATTTTAGATCACATAGTTATTAATGCAAAACGAAGTGTTCTTATAGTCTTGTTATCATTTTTACGTGCAAAAGCAGAATGCTTCACGCGTCTTTGCCATCGTCTGGGCGTCCGTCTGTCTGTCTGTCCGTCTGTCACACTCGTGATCAGTATCAAAACGGTGCAAGCTAGGATCATGAAATCTTCAGTGTGAGCTGCCCCAAGTCTCTAGTTTATCGTGACAAAATTTCGTGCCCCTGGGTGCAGGGGTTCCCCTCGAACGAGGGCGTCAAAGAGGAGTACCCCCCTTAAAAAGACGTCATTTTGCCGTTATTGGCTCGAATAATGTGAAAATGGTTGCAGATAGGTACATACATTTTGCTTATCATAACAAGCACCGGTGACAGGCTTTTGGGATTTATCAACATCGATGACCTTGAACGACCTTAAACCCCTCAAAAAGGGGTTTTTAGTGAATTTTTCGCAATTTTTGGATGCAGCGCACATTTCAACACTGAATTGCGACGAAATGGCTGGAGATAGACCAGGACATCCTGCATATGAAATTTTCAGCATTCAACGTAGATTTTAGCACTCCAAGTCCCGACCCCCTAGGTTCAAGGAGGCCGGTGCAGGCGGGCGTCAAAGACAGCTACCCCCCTAAAAAGTGGTTATTTTAGAGCAATTATCTCGTATAGCGGGAAAATGGTTGCAGATAGGTACATACATGCTGCTTATCATAACAAGCACT